>Ga0307933_1000022_pt1 | contig 156011 bp, 119 predicted proteins | sample OrgLakmetageno88_FD_201811 | JGI IMG/M metagenome (GOLD analysis project Ga0307933, IMG submission 201811) | Saline water microbial communities from Organic Lake, Antarctica - #88 | ecosystem: Environmental > Aquatic > Non-marine Saline and Alkaline > Saline | place: Antarctica: Organic Lake...
AAGCTTGTCTGATTTGGTGAATCTACGTTTTGCCATGGTCAAAATTACAGTTTTTGATCTGTAATCAAGTCTGATCTATTAGGGGGCTGAAACAGCAGTTCCTCGGTATTTGAAGTAATCGAAAGAATAAATTTTCTCAGTAAATTTGAATGCCCAATAAACGCCTAATATCATAATTCTTCAAGTTTTCCAATTGTTAATATCATCGCGATTTTATATGGCTTACAACTTGTTTATAGTCTGACATCCTGATCTTCAAGCCAAAGGGAAAGGCCAGCTTAAGCTGACTTTCGCCCCGGTGTTCTAAAGTATGTAAAGTAATCGTCCCATCAGGCATTTTGTTTTGTTTCTAATGAGCCCACAACGTTTGACCTGCCCGCAGTTCTGACGAATGAAGCATTGTCGTGGCAGGAATTGTGTGTGGGGATTTATATCTTGACAAAATCTCTGAAATTTTCTCTTGAAATAATAATTCCTTCGGCATTGTATTGCTCAGTAAAGGTCTTAGCTATTTTAGCTTTCCTTTTTGCGTTCCACAGCGTCTGTGGCTACCCGCAGGCCGGCGAAGGAGGCTTGTCGGGTAGGTAGTGTTGTGCCCTGTGCCCGTTTTTATGATTTTCCAATCTCTAAATATAACTTTTCATAAATTGGCTTAAGAAAGATAATCATTTTTTCAAATACCTTGTCAAAATCAATCTTGTTCAACTCATTCTTACGGATAAAAATATTCCATTGTTTCTTTCGTTTTTCTTCTTTATAAAACTCTTCTGTAAAAACAGGGTGATCAGACACCATTGTTGTTTTTCTTCTCGAAAATGTATTTTTTATAGCTTCAAACAGAATTGATAAATTACTTGTTTCAACAAATTGATAGATGTCATGAAAATCCTTCATTCGGGAGTTGTATTCTCCTAATGATATCATTGCTTCAAATTTTTCAGCTATTAATGTTTCTATTGAATAGGCCTTTAATACAGGATGGTTTAACCCGGATATTATTGTTGGATATTCGATTTCTTGTGGTCCAGGTGTAACATAATCACCTACACCTATATCTATTTGAAGTTGTTGTTTTATATTACCTAAATTACCGCTAATCCTTACTCTTGTGCCTGTATATTGGCCTTCTTTTTGAATAGTCTCTATAATTATTTGATCCGTATTAAATATAATTCCGTCTTCTGATTGTATTTGGCCTATCTCTTTAAAAATTATTAATAGATTTTCGTGTTCCGCTCCTAATTTAGTCAGTAAAAAATCTATATCCTTCGTATAGCGGCTTTCTTCTGCTCCGAAAACATATACTAAAGCTCCTCCTTTTAATAGGAAATAATCCTTATACCTTGAGAGAGAAAGTCGATATAGAAATCGTTCCTGAAAGAATCTAATTAATGTATATTGATGTATTTTTTTATGCTCTTTTGAATATTGTTTGAGCTTTAATTTAATATCTTCGATATTCATATCAATACTTCTAAATAATGATCCAATACAGTGTTAATATTTAATAATCTGGAATATTTCTTCAATCTTACTATATCTCGATTAGTATCTCTTAAATAAGAATTTAAAACTTCTTTAACTGAATTAAATTCTAATTTATTCCTGAATTTGAAGTAATCACATATAGTTTTTTCTCGATTATATATATTTATTTTCACCCCATCAATTACTTTTTCTTCTATACCTAATTCATACTGCAAATCTTTCCAATAGTAGAGTTTTATTGGTGGGTAATCTGGTAAATTATGATTCGCTTTATTATGTACAGCAATATGATGTCTTAATGGAATACTTGTGGTGTAATTATAAATAGAGGCCGCTGACTGTAAACAGAATACTCCTTTGGGGAGGAGTTTGAAAATCAGTCCATTCTCTTCTTCGCTTGAATCATTAAGTGTATAGACTCCCCTCTTTACTTTATTGATAATTCCTTTTTCCAGTAAATGTCTTATAGCGTAATAGGTAACTCCTAGCTGTAGTAGTTCCTTTGAAGTTAGTACTCCATGATTTTCTTTAAACCAACTTTCAATCAAAGCAGCATTCACTTAAAATAGGTTTTGATTATCAATAACCTAAAGTTAGTAAAAAATAATTACTTGCTTCTTCTTGAAGATTATTTTTGCCGAAATGAAAGGGCATAGGGCACAACTTGTTTATACAAAAGCTTTCAACCCCCTCAAAACGCTGCCGACCTCCAGTCTCCAACAAAATACTAAATCTACTATGGTTTCACAATGTTGCCACAAAAAAACTATCCCAGCCCTCTCCCGTTCAAGTGCTTGGTACACTGTAAAATAAGTACCTTCCCATTTTGGCAGTGCCTATTGGCGAAATGCTGCGTTGATTGATCGATCATATTTTTTGCTCCAGTCATTTCCAACTGCTGCGGTTACACCGGCTAAAGTCGATCGGGTCAGACCACTTCCCTATTTTCATTGAGCTAAACCTGTATCCGGAAGCTGTGCAGCCTGAAGAAGCTCCGGCACCTGAAGCCGATGATAAGCAAGCTGTCCGGGAAAAGTTAAGGTGATATAGTAGCGTTTAGAACAAAATTTACTTATGAAGCAATACATTTCTTTCTGGCTGGGAGTCGTCGCAATGGGCCTCCTTGCCGCTTGTGGTGATTCCGGTACTGATCAGAAGGCGGACAGTGCTGATCAGGCAGACATGGCAGTGACAACCATCACTGTAGCTGCTGCTGCCAATGTTCAGTTTGCGATGAAAGAGCTGGTCCAGGCATTCGAGTCCGTTCATCCGCAGATAAAAGTGGAAACAGTAGTAAGCTCTTCCGGTAAGCTCACTGCTCAAATTCTTGAAGGAGCACCCTACGACCTGCTGGTTTCGGCCAATATGAAGTACCCCGAATACTTGTTAGCGCAAAAAGTAGCAGTGGGAGGCGCGAAGGTATATGCCTACGGGATTTTGGTTGCCTGGAGCCTTACCGGAAATCAGGTGCGGTTTACCCCGGAATACTTACTGAGCGAGAAGGTGACCAAGGTCGCTGTTGCCAATCCACGAAACGCCCCCTATGGCGTACAAGCCATCAATTACTTGAAACACTATGGTGTTTTTGAAGCCGTCGAGCCCAAGCTGGTTTACGGGGAAAGCATTGCGCAAACCAATCAATACATTACTTCTGAAGCCGTTGATGTAGGCCTGACGGCAAAGTCTGTTGTCCTGTCGCCAGATATGAAAGGTAAAGGGCGTTGGCTCGAATTGCCGGTCAATAGCTACATTCCTATAGAACAGGGAGTAGTCATGACGAAGTACGGGCAGACCCACCATCCAAGGGCAAGCTTGTCCTTTTATACTTTTTTGTTTTCTGATGCAGCCGCAGCTATATTTGAGCAATACGGATACCAATTACCAGATCAAAATCAGTAACTATCGAAAATCGCATTACGCTACTGGGCACGGGGACTTCACAGGGGGTCCCGGTCATTGGCTGCGCCTGTACCGTTTGCCAGTCTGAGCGCCCAAAGGATAAGCGGCTGCGTACAGCAGCGCTCCTTCAGATCGGCGGTAAAAATATCGCAATAGATTGCGGGCCGGATTTCCGTGCACAGATGCTGCGGGCGGGGATCAGCCGACTGGATGCTATTCTAATCACCCACCAGCACAATGATCATATTATCGGGCTTGATGATGTGCGCCCATTCAACTTCCGGAATAAAATGGATATGCCCGTCTTCTGTACAGCTCCGGTTGAAAAAGAACTGAGGCAGCGCTTTGACTATATCTTCGAAACCCAAAACCGGTATCCGGGTGCACCACAGGTGCAGTTACAGCGCATTTCCAAATCGAGCCCCTTTGAAGTGGCAGGCTTACCTGTTACGCCCATCGAGCTGATGCATGGCCGCATGCCTGTGCTGGGTTTCCGGCTGGGCCAATTTGCCTACATCACGGATGTACGGGCCATAGCACCCGAAGAGCTTGCCAAACTGGAGCACTTGGACACCCTGGTATTGAGTGCGCTGCATCATAGCGAGCACCACTCTCACCTAAACCTGGAGCAAGCCCTGGCACTAATTGAACAGTTGAGCCCCCGGCGGGCTTTTCTCACTCATATGAGCCACCGTATGGGGCTGCACGAGGAAATTTCCCGAAATCTGCCACAAAACGTTGCCCTGGGTTATGATGGCCTTACCTTTACTGTAGATTAAACTTAATTCATGAGACAAATTTATAGGCTTGGCTTTGCGCTTATTTTTGCTACGCTAAGCTGTGGAGATGTGGGGCCACAACAACAAAAAAGCAAAGCACCACCTTTGCCGGAACATGAGGAACGCTGGTCGGTATTCCTTCGGCAGCAGGATGAAATGCCACAAGTAATTACCGTTGACCAGGGGTGGGCGGAGCAGGCTCCTCTGCAAACCCATCCCCGGTTGCTGGAGGTCAGCGTCCGCGCTGAGCAGACCCTCCCTACCGGATTTCCTACCGAGGCTGAAACCCAGACCGCCAACGAACTGCAAGACCAGTTGATACAAAAGCTGGAGCGGGGGAACTTTGGTGTTTTCGTAGGGAGCCGGGTGGTACCGGGCATAAAGTGGTTCTACTTTTACCTCCGGGCGGAGCCTCAGGCAGATCAGGTGGCACAAGAAGCAGTAGCCGCTTATAGCAAACGGAAAGCAGAGGCAAGTATCGAGTCAGATGAAGCATGGATAACCTATCAGGAGGGTCTCTTTCCCGATAAGCAGGAAAAAGCAGAAATTAATAACGACGGAGTGCTCATCCGTTTACGGGAAGCGGGTGACCGGCTGTTGCAGCCCCGCCCCGTCGAGCACTGGGCTTATTTCAAATCTACTAAAGCCCGTAGTGTCTTTCAGGACTCCCTGGAGCAGTACCGGTTTGAGCTCGTCGAATATGACACCATGTCTCAGGCACCTATGCCCTATGGTATCCACTTTGTGAGGCAGGACAGTATCCATGCTCCTTATATCCACAGCCTCACCTGGGGGCTAACTGAATTAGCGGAAGGGCTGGGTGGTGCCTATGATGGGTGGGAAACCATCGTGGTGAAGCCGCAATAGGAACTGAAATTTGGATCAAAGCTGCTCCGCTACTTCCCGGAAGCCTTCCATCGTCCGCATCATATTGGAGCGCACGATAGGGTCTGTGATGAAACGTGGCAGAGATGAAGCCTTGGTGGTTTGGATAAAATAGCGCACCGCTGTATAGCCATTGCCCTGGCTTTGAAATTCCCACCGGCCTGATAGTCCGGTGATGCGCTCAATGCCATCTTTCAACGGGTAATTTTTCAGCCTTACAGATTCAAAACGAATAGTGGTCAACCCAGCTGTACTTGCTACCTGCCGGTAAGCGATCGTACAATCGTGGTCGCGCGCCGGCCAGGGCAGGCCATAGTGCACATAGGCGTACCAATGCCGCTCGTGCTGCCCGGGAAAAGAACGGACCTCATCCACCCGGCGCATCCACTTTTTCGCCTGTGCTTCTTCGCGCAGGGTATGCAGTAGCTTTGTGGTAGGGGCTTTAACTTTCAGTACCGTCTTGAGTTCGCGGTAGGCATTGCCTTCAGTTGTTTTGTGCCAGCGCTCGTAGAGTTCAATGCCGCTTTCCTCGTCAACGAGTTCGAAGGAGGAAGCCTGTAAAACATTGGGCGTAGCCCATGAAAGGCTACAGCTGATAAAAAGATAGAGGAAAGGCATAAATCGGTTGAGTTGATAAAGCGTAAGATTAAGGTAGGCTTTTTCCTGCCCAATTCACAATTGGATATGGATGTGGTCGTCGTGGCGAACGGCAGCGCAGCCGTGGAAGCGGATTTTATCGTGCCCTTTCAAGCCCAGTCTTGATTTCAGGTGGGGCTCAAGGAATACCTTCCGGATAGCCGGGTGCCGGGAAAGCTTTTGCAGTAGCTGGCGGTTAAGCGGAGCAGAGAAGGTAAGGTTACGGTCCTGTTTGACAAAATGGCGGAGCAAACTGTACTGCCAGTACCCCCACTGCGTACAGTCCGCTGCCTGATCGTGCTCCCCTGGGCCGGGCGCCTCCAAATATCCGTAGCCCAGCCAGGAAGGGCTGCCGGATAGGAGCTTTCCCGTAGAAGGCTTTTCATAAATAAAAGCCAGATCCAGCTTGCCGCCGTCATCGTGGCTGCGGTGGGGCAAAAGTGGGAAGCCATCGAAGAACGGAAAGTTGGCATCGAGGTAGTATAAGGTAATTTCCTCGCCCATCGCCTCCGCTACACTGAGGGTGGCCGTAAGCAGAGCGGGTTGCACGTAGTGCCGGTTGGTAAAGGCAAAGTAGTAATGCGAGGGCTTTAGCTGGTTTTCCGAAAATACCGGCATAGGGATGCGCCCGTTCAGGCGGGCCAGGGGAGGGACAAGCAGTATACTTCCCAAAATATAAATACCAACGAAAGCTAGCGTTCGGTAAGCCCGGGACGACCATTTCCCCGACACCTTATTCCTAATCTGCAGCCCCACCGGCTGGTACAGCAAGTAAAATAAGCCACCAACCTGGGTCAGCAGGGTGAGCAGTAAGAAAAGAAAGATGCGACGAAGTAAGGTAGCCATTATCCATCAAGGGTTGTCTTCAATTGAAAACTGTCGGATGGGTGCAGATATTGCAGATCAGACTTTAAAGCAGTCCCTTTGGGGGGAACTCTCCAAAGTACACTGTAAATTAGGTTCTTTACTTTTTGGGGACGGCATTTTGGTGAAAGGCACAGCAGTCGCTAGGGCTTTTGCGCGCTAAAGCTGGAACTAACCGTCTTTCCGCTGAAAGACATTCTTTGCTTCCACCCGCTCCCGCAGCGCTTCGTTCATCCGCTCGAATCCCTGTACAGTATCCGCACCGATCATTTTCAAAATCAGCCCGGAGAGGATACCGCTAAATTGCTCGCCGTGCGTAAGCTCCGTATGCCCGCCCGGCAATGCACGAAGCTGGAAATAGTGCTCCCCGTCAAACAAGCCGTGCACGAAGAGCTTGCCCAGCCAACGAAACCCCTCAGAAGGGCGGCAGACGAGCACTTTAGGCTTGAAGACCTGCGGGGCCCTATCGCCAACCTTCAGGTGGGCTTCGAGCGTAGTACCTTCTTTCACTTCGCCTTTCAATCGTACGATGAAAGGGTTCCATTCTGGATAATCCTCAAATTTGGTCAGTGTGGCCCAGACTTGCCGGGGCGTGGCGTTAATCGTAACCTTGGTTTCAATGCGCTTCATGGTAGTATTGCTTTTAGCTTGGCAAGATTCCACAGCCCTGTCGCTGCCCTTGTCAAGTCTTTTGTAAAATGATACCACAAAGCTATGCCCCTACATGCCGCACCGCTTTGCATCAGGCGCCAAAGGTTTGGCATTTGATGCCTGAAGGAAGTGTACCAAGGCCATTAAATGGAAAAATCGTGCTTTTTTGAAGAGATTTTTCCAGATAAAGGGTGTATAATTGGAATAATCTGAAATCCCTCTGTTTTAGCTATGACCACCACCTTCGGTCCGCTGCCCAACGCCCATAGCCTGGTCCTGGTGAAGCAGAAGCTGACTTTGGGAAATTTATTCAATACCTAACTATGACCTTCTCCGGCCGTTTCCTACTCAACATGATCCAATTCGCTGCCCGGCAGGGCGCAGCGGCTGGAGAACTATTGAGCATAGCCGGCTACAGTCAGGAAGCGCTGATGAATGAAAAGCTGCGGGTGGAAGCTCCCGTTTACAATGCAGTGGTGAGAGCTGCTCTTGCCAAAACGGCCGATCCCTATTTCGGACTTCACGCCGGAGAGCACTTCAACCTCGGCGCTGCCGGTCTTATCGCCCAAATCACCCAAACCAGCACTACCATGCTGGAGGCCCTGCAATACTGCTGCGAATTCTCCATGCTGGGCTGCCGGGCCATTCCCCTGACTCTGAAAAAGACAGATGACACCTACGCCCTGCGCATGAAGCCCGATCCACTTTGGCAGGCACAATCCCCAAAAACCGCTCTGCACACCCTGGAGGGGCATCTCGCCTTCAGCTTGCGGGAGTATCAGCAATTGGTGTTGGGGTCACAGCCGCCACTACGGGTACACCTCACGCGTGATCGCCCGGCATCCGTGGCGGAATTCGAACGCGTGTTTAAAGCACCGCTCTACTTCGGGCAGGAAGAAGGGGCGCTATTTTTCTCTGCACGTCAGCTGGAAGCTCCTGTCATTACCAGCAATTACCAACTCCTGCGTATCCTGGTGCGGCACGCGGAGGAACAGCTCGCTGCCGTCCAACAGCAAACCGGCACAGTCTACCAGGTAAGGGAAGCTATACTACAGCTCATGGATTTTGGCCTGCCTTCTATTGAGCACGTCGCCGCCAATCTCCACCAAAGCGTACGCAGCCTGCAGCGCCGGTTAAAAGCCGAAGGCTTTACTTACCAATCCATCACCGAAGACATCCGCAAAGCACTCGCCCTGAGCTACCTGCGGCAGCCCAATCTCAGTCTAACCGACATCGCCGCCCTGCTCGATTATTCGGACAGCAGCACTTTCAGCCGGTCGTTTAAGCGGTGGTATGGGGTGGCGCCGCGGGATTGGCGTGAAGGGAATTGGGCAAAAACAACTCAATGAAGAGTATTTGACTCTCACCCCAATAATACGTATCTTTGCAGCTGTGAAAAGCACATTTGCCATACTACTCGCCTTCTTCGTGACCTGGTCTGCCCTGCAACCTTGTCAGGACGGGCACGTGCCAGAGGAAGTCCGCGAGGAATGCCCGATGGTCGTGGCGAATGGCAATGCCCAGCACTGCTGTGCAGCAGAAGCTCCGCCCCAGGAAGATGCGGACGACTGCGGCAATGAGCATGGCGAAGACGGATGCAGTACGTTCTGTTCCTGTCAGTGCTGCGGTACTATCTTTTTACAAATTCTCCCCGAGCACCGCGCCGTCGAATGGTCACCCATTGCACGCGCTGAGCTCGCCTATCTGCCCGAAATCGGGCGCGAATTCCCTCAACTCATCTGGCAACCGCCGCCCTTTGGTCTTGACGCCTGAATTTAGATTAACTAACCGTCAAGACTAAAAATACTTATGAATAAGCTTTTTGCAGGACTGCTGGGCACCGCCCTGTTTGTCCTCAACTCTATCCAACTGCACGCGCAGGCCGGAGACACCCTTCAACTTTGGGTGGACGGCATCTGCGGTATGTGCAAAGACCGTATTGAAGATGCCGCCTACCAAACCATTGGCGTTGCCTTTGCCGACTGGAATGTGGAAAGCCGGATCCTTACCATTAGTAAAAGCCCGGAACCACTGGATGAAACGGCATTACACCTGAATGTTGCGGGGGTTGGGCATGATACCCGTCTCATCAAGGCGACCCGCGCCGATTATGATGCCCTGCACGGCTGCTGCAAATACCGGGACGCCGAAATCGTAGCCAGGCACGAAGGTGGAAAACTCAAAGAAGAACATACCGGGCATCACCTGCACGGCTATGTCTACGAACGCGGTAAAGGTAAAAACCTCATCCCTCTCGTAGGGGCTAATTTACGTTGGCTGGGCAGTACAACTGGTGCCGTAACCAATGCCGATGGCTTTTTTGACCTGGGTGCCGCAGACGAATACCAGCAAATTGTCGTCAGCTACGTTGGCTTTGCCACTGATACTGTCACGATTGATCGGGAAGGCACGGTAGAGCTGGTGCTGTCGGAGGCTGTTAACCTTAATACGGTGGAGGTCACCCGCCGCCGCCGCTCGACCGAAGTATCCTTCATCGAGCCGGTCAAAGTGCAGCGCATTGGCGAGGACGAATTGGCGAAAGCCGCCTGCTGCAACCTCAGCGAAAGCTTTTCTACCACCCCTTCCATCGACGTGGGCTTTACGGATGCCGTCACGGGCACCAAACAAATCCAAATGCTCGGACTGGCCAGCCCCTACGTACAGATTACCCGGGAAAATATGCCCGATGTGCGCGGACTGGCTTCCATGCACGGTATGGAGTACACCCCCGGCGCCTGGATCGACGGCATTATGCTCAATATGGGCACGGGCTCCGTGGTCAACGGGTACGAAGCCATTGCCGGGCAGATCAACGTCGAGCTCCACAAGCCCGAGGAGGGCGAGCGCCTCTATCTCAATTTGTTTGCCAATGCTATGCAACGCTTTGAGGGCAATCTCAGCCTGCGCCACTCCCTGAGTGAGAATGTCCACACCGGGCTGCTGCTCCACGGCAAGCACCAAAAGGGGCGCTTCGACCAAAACGGGGATGGGTTTCTGGACAACCCGCTTTCCGAAGCCCTCATTGGTGTACACCGCTGGCGGTTTATGGGCAAGAATGGTTGGATGGGACAATTCGGCATCAAAGGAACCCTTTTGGAATCAACAGGCGGTCAGTTTGACTTTGAACGGGGACAATCTGAAGACACCAATCTTTGGGGCTCCACTCATGATGCCCGCCGTGCCGAAGCCTGGGTGAAGGTGGGAAAAGTATTCCCCAACCGCCCCTATGCCAGCATGGGGCTACAGCTTTCGGGCAACATCCATAATCAGGAGTCCACCTTTGGCAACCGGGTGTACGATGGCGACCAAGAGAGCCTCTATGCCAACTGGATCTACAAAACCATCATCACGGATACCCGCCACCAAATCAAGACGGGCATGAGCTGGCAATGGGACCGCTACGATGAGATGTTCGAAGGGCAGGCCTATGACCGTGTGGAATCCGTACCGGGCGTTTTCGGGGAGTACTCCTGGACCGGCCGGGAAGACTTCACCCTGGTTGCCGGCTTACGGGCCGACTACCACAACCTGTTTGGGGCATTCGTCACCCCCCGCCTGCTCCTCAAGTACAACTTTAACGAAACGGCCGTACTGCGGGCCACTGCCGGCCGCGGGCAGCGCACCGCCAATGTGCTGATTGAGCAGATCGGTGCAATGGCTTCCAACCGCGCCTTCATCATTGAGGGTGATGGCTCCGACAAACCTTACGGGCTGGACCAGGAAATCGCATGGAACTTTGGGCTCAACTACGCGCAGGAGTTCATCTGGGGCGGCAGACAGGCCCTGCTGAGCCTCGATGCTTACCATACCCGCTTTCAGCAGCAGATTGTGGCGGACTACGATGCTAATCCGCAGGCTTTATTCCTTTACAATCTGGAGGGCAACTCCTTCTCCAATAGTTTGCAAGCCCAGTTGGACTACGAGGTGTTTACCCGCTTTGATGTCCGCCTGGCTTACCGCTTCAATGATGTACGGATCGACTACCGGAGCGAGCAGTTGCGTAAGCCCCTCATTGCCCGGCACCGCGCCTTTCTCAATACGGCTTACGAAACGGAGAGCGGCTGGGCATTCGACGCTACCCTCAACTGGCAGGGGCAAAAGCGTTTGCCAAATACCACTGCTAATCCGGAGCAATACCAGTTGGAGGCGGAGTCTCCCGATTTCTTTCTGCTGAGCGGGCAAATTACAAAGTCGTGGAAAGAAGGGCTGTTCGAACTGTATGTGGGCGGCGAAAACCTCCTTAACTTCCGGCAGGACAACCCCATTCTGGGCAGCGATGATCCCTTCGGCACCTACTTTGACGCTTCTATGGTGTGGGGGCCGATCTTTGGGCGTAACCTGTACGCGGGGATGCGATATAAGATTCAGTAAAGTAGAACTATACCCTGGGTACGGCATATTTGATGTGCCCAGGGATATTCTGATTATCAATGGCTTAATACTAAAGCGACGCACAATTGTTCGGCTTACGCTTCAAAGGAAACCGTATCAAACCATGGAGCGGTGCTGATGTACTCAGCAAGGGTGCTGTTTTTTCAATATTTCACCCCTCAACACATGGGCTTCCCGACCTCTTCGTGCAACCTTTTTCCAACTACCGTTCACACCCGCTTGTGTATCGTCCCCGACCGATCCTTGAGGAAACCGCCTTTTCTACCACTAAAATATGCCCGGATCTCCGCCAGAACGGACAGCGCAATCTCTTCCGGCGATAATGCCCCTATGTCCAGGCCTACCGGGCTGTGCAGCCGATCGTGATCCTGGTCGCTTAGCGTAATGCCCTCCGAGGCCAGTTCATCCAGCATTTTATCCGTCCGTTTTCGGGGACCGAGCATACCGATGTAGGGCACCTCCGTTTGCAGCAGGCGGCGCAGATTGTTCAGGTCGGTTTTATAGTCGTGCGCCATGATTATGCAGGCTGTATAGTCGTCCACTTCTACCGCAGCATCTTTGGCTCTGACCTCATCTGCCTGTTGGAAAACAGCCCGGCTTAGCTTAAGTGGGTTGGCATAGACGGTAACATGCCGCCCCAGATCTTTGCCCAGTTGCGCCATCGGGAAAACATCGTAGTTGCTACCGAATAGCAACAGCCGGATAGCAGGGTTTAGAAATTCGATAAATACGCTGACGGAACCTCCGTTTTCCAAGGCGTAGTGCCCGGTCATGGATTGCTGCTTTTCCAGCGCCGCTTCCACACCCGCTTGCAGCCCGCTTATGGGGGCGCCTTCCGGCAAAAGGGCATGGAGCGGCACCGCACTTTCATACCTGAACATGCGCCCGGGGTATAATTCCGCCGGTCCCTGTTCATTATGCAAAATGGTAATCAGAATGTTCGGCTGCCGCTCATCTGTGCACTGCCGCAGTACCTCCAGCGCATTATCGGGCGCGTCTTTTAGGGGAGCAATGAGTACGTCAATGATGCCGTTACAGCCCAGTCCTACGCCAATGGACTGTGCATCCTCATCGGTGGTATCATAAGTGACCAGCGAAGGTTTATCCTGATACATCGCCAGCTGAGCTTTGCGCAAAGCATCCCCTTCCAGGCAGCCCCCGCTAATGCCTCCAATCCAGCTACCATCTTCCATCACCAGCATGCGGGCTCCCGACCGGCGGTAGGAAGAGCCTTCAACCCGTACCACTGTCGCCAGGGCCAACTTTTGACTGCGGTCCAGTTCATCAAAGGTTTTGATAATCGACTTGATCTCTTTCATACCAAGTCACAACACCGTTTTAAGGTTCTTAGATCATATTGAGAGCGGATTCGTTATGAAAATCAAGTCTCGTTATTGTTGCCATTGCCCTGTTAGTTGCCTTCCCGACCGATTTGGCTGTTGGGAGCACCCTCTATCTCGATGGAGCGATCCGGTAAAGCAACGGCCAGCTCACTCAACCTGCAGCAACTGATGCCTGGTAGGTATTGGGTTCAGATTATTTCAGAGGATGGAGCGCTTCAGGGGGTGAAACGCTTGTTGGTTCATTAAAACCTGACCCAACCGATACCGCTATGCAGGAAAAGAAACTTTTGGCCCCTAACGGCTATACTCCGGGCACCGCACATCCCCAAAGTAATAGAGCAGGCCAATGCCCAGCGTAATGAAGGTATCGTTATTGTTGCTGTTGCCCCGTTGGGTGCCTTCCCGGCCGATTTGGCTGTTGGGAGCGGTCTCTATCTCGATAGAACGGTCCGATAAAGCAACGGCCAGCTCGCTCCGGAGCTGCAGGATATCGTCCTTGTCGGCATAGACCGTACTCACGTCATCCAGGTAGTCGGTGAAGAGGGTGCGCGCGTTGACTTCCACGTTCAGGCTCCACTCATAACTAAGGTCAATCTTCAGACCAAACCCATAGGCAAAGCCACCGCTTACGCTATAGTATTCCTCGCCTTTGAATTGCCCCTCGGTACCTAGTGGGCGGAGCTCGACCATTTCTCCCTGATACTCCGTCATGGGATTGAAGTGGAAGACATTAAAGCCTGCAAACAGGTATGGGGTGAAAAACTCGTCCGGGTCTCCGTGCTTGTAGGGCAGGAAGTTGAATTCAAACTGGAGCGTACCATCAACGATATTGCTTTCGAAACTCAGGTTGCGGGCGCGCTCGAAGGTATTTGGGGAGTTTGCATCAGAGGCAGAGACTTGCGCGTAGTTGGCGGAAGCCTTAAAGCACAGGCGCTTGTTGAAGTTGTAGCGGGCGATCAGGCCGCCGGCCAGCCCGGGCTCGCTAAAATCATAGTCGGTATTCAAATCCCCAAGATAAAAGGAGCTGCCGACCCAGCCACCGGCTTCCCAGCCCTTTTGGGCGTGAACGAATGGGGTGGAGAAGATAATGGCTAGGGCAAGTATGGCCCAGGTATATGTTTTCACGATGTTCATGTTATCAGACGCTAGAGTTTGTCTTTCCTGTAAAGGAACGCAAAGGTAGGAAACATGGTATATTTAAACCCGCATTAAATCAATTATCGGGGTTAAACTATCTATAATTGAGGTGCGGAGGCCCACCTAAAGGGAAGCACGCAAAGCGCACCCACAGGCAGCCTGGCCTGATAACTTCCGAGCTAATGCAAGGTGGTTGACCTGTAAATGATCCCATCCGGCCTCCTGCCGGATGGGATCATTTGTCCAATTTATAGTCCACCTCCTGGCTTGAGGACCAATCTACCGTACAATCGGCAACCGCAGCTGAGACGGGTACTTCGCCGAATGATGTACTTTGTTTTGGGCAGTGACGGTCTCGGTTTCGTCCCAGTTATTGCCGCCGGTGTTCAGGTTGCGGGTGAACCGGGGGAAGTTGCTGCTTGATACTTCAATGCGGATACGGTGCCCCTTCTCAAAATAGTTGCTGGTAGACATAGGCGTGAGGTCGACTTTATACACTTCGCCTTCTTCCATGAAGACTTCCTTGTCGTAGCCCTCCCGGTAGCGCACCCGTTGGATGGTTTCGTCCAGGTTGTAGGCCCGCCCGTCCGGGTATACATCAATGAGCTTGATGGTGAAGTCGGTGTCTGTGGCGTCTGAGGACACGTACAGCGTAGACTCAATAAACCCGCTCACCTCCACCCCTTCTTCCAGGAGCGGTGTGGTGTACACCAAAATATCATTGCGCGCTTCCATTTCCTGTTGATCGAAGGCACCACCGTCAATGGCACCACCGGTACAGCAAACGTTGCCGCCCACGCTGGGTACCGGGTTCATTGGATCGTAAGTGAAGGCATCCGGTTGGTCTTGCGCATCCGGCATTTTAGCGGTGAGCACGCCGTTGCCAAACAGGCTGTTAGCCTCGCCCTCGCTGTCGAGGTAAAAAGTGGTTTGTTCAGCCAATTGGGGCGGCCAGGTCTCGGCAGTCTGCCATTCGTTGCTGCCCATAGTGTAGTAGCGTACGCGTGGCATCCGGGCTGGGTCTTTGCTCTCGTCCCCCTTCAGCCAATAGTCGAACCAGCCGTAGACCATTTCATCGTAGTCCAGGCGGGCATCGCCTACGCTGCGCTCGCCTACGATGGTGTTCTCTTTGGCACGGGTGTAAGAGCAGTGCAGTACCGGTGCGATTACCAGGTATTGGTCGTCCCCTACTTCCGGGTTTTCCCGCACGTGGTTGAACAAAGCCAGATTTGGACTGATAGAAACATCGTACCAGGAAGTGAACCAAAAGCTGGGCACACCGAAGCCCATCGTATCGTGGTATAAGCCGCCTTCAAACCAGGCAGGGTCATTGGGCTTGCGCTGTATCATATCGGTGTAGACGCCCTTTGGCCCGTCTACATTCTCGATGATATCCTTCACAGGGAGGTGCTTAAAGGCCTCTGTCCAGTCTACGCTCGGTGGGTCCGGGACCAGGTCAAAGAAGCGCGACATACGGATGAGCTCTTCCTGCGTAGCGTCTTTGGGGAAAGTGGGCCGGACGCGGCCATTCTGCACCCAGTACAGCCAGGAAGTGAATAGCATTTGCTGAGCACCGCCCCGGTACCAGTTGCCTTGCTCGTAGTATTCTCCAACGGTACCAATCCCCGCGCCGTAGCTCTGCGGTACCATAGCTGCATGAGAAGGGTGGTCGAGGGCCGCCACTGCCATTTGCCATTCCGCTGTGGAGGAGCAGCCCAGGGTGCCGATTTTCCCATTGCACCACTCCTGATCTGCCATCCAGCTGAAAGCATCGTACCCGTCGGTCAGGGGCACACCGAGAATGTCCCATTCCCCTTCGGAAAAATAGCGGCCGCGCTCGTTTTGAACCACATAGGCATAGCCGCGCTTGACCGCTTTCATCGCCCGCTGTATTTGGCGCTTGTTCAGTTCGCCTTCTGAGTAGAGATTGAAATTGTAAGGCGTGCGGGAGAAGATGACCGGCACAGGGTCATCTGTCTTGGGCCGGTAGATATCGGTGGCCAGCCGGATGCCGTCGCGCATAGGCATCATCACCTTTTGCTCCACGATGGCAATTTCCTGCATTTCCACCCAGAGGGCTTCAGCATCATCCTGACAAAAGGCTGTAAGAGAAACGGTGAACAGGCCTAAAAACAGGAAGGCATTGAAAATCTGTTTTTTCATACGTAAAGGGTGTTGTTGGTCAAATAAAGAAAGGTACAGAAATCTAGGTAAGTTCGTACTCCAATTCACTAAAGTCCTGAATATGCGCCAGTACGTTGGGAAGGTGGTCAAATTCTTCCGGTTTATGCGTAGTCGTGACGATAATAACCGGGCTGCCAGCGTTATGGGCGGCTTCGGCACCGGTGGGGCTATCTTCAAAGATGATGCATTCCTCTACCGGCAAATGGAGCCCAGCGGCGGTCAGCTGGTATATTTCCGGATCGGGTTTGCCTTTGGTGACATCGCCCGCGTGCTTGACCGCCCCAAACCAGTCCCGCAGTTCCAGGTTGTCCAGCACGAAGTCAACATTCTCCTTTGGGGCAGCCGTACCGATGCCCATCGGCAGACCGGCTTCCCGGATAGCCCTGAGGAAATCCGGTAGCCCGGCAATCAATTGTAGCTCATCTTTGAATACGCGCCGGTACTCTGCTTCTTTGTCCTGTGCGTGGTAGTGGCGCTCCTCGTCATTGAAGCGGTCGCCAAACAGGCGCAGCAGAATTTCTTCATTCACGCCGTGGACTTTCCGGCGGACTTCCTCCAGTTCCATATCCATACCGAGGCTGCGGAGCTTGCGCTGCCAGGCGCGGTGGTGGGCCATCATGTTATCGACCATCGTACCGTCCATGTCGAAGATAAGCGCTTGAGCGGTCGTATTGTATAAAGTGATAGGCATGCTTGGTTTTTGCAGCGAAGGTAAGGTTTATTGGAGTTTATTATTCATTAAAGAATCGTATCTTTAAAGGCAGACCAAAACATGATTCTATGAACCGTCACGATGCCAAATACCTGATCGCTTACTTACTGCCGTTGTCCGCCTACGCTGCTATTTATATGGGTGGCATTTGGTCGTTTGCCGCTATTTATCTGGGCTTTATCGTAATTCCTGTGGTGGAGCTGTTTGTGCCCCGTTCGCCCGAAAACCACCCGGATGCCGCAGAGCCGGAGCGCGCCCGGGCCCGGTTGTTTGATTACCTGTTGTATTTCAATGTGCCCATGGTATACAGCTTGGTCGGCTACTACCTCTACACGCTGGCACAGGGCGGGCTTGCCGGGTATGAAATTACCGGCATGACCTGCAGTGTGGGTCTGATTTTAGGAACGGCGGGGATCAATGTAGCGCACGAGCTGGGGCACCGCGCCAACCGTTTGGAACGGTTTCTGGCGAAAGCCCTCCTACTGCCGGCACTGTACACGCACTTCATCATTGAGCACAACCTGGGGCACCACAAGCATGTAGCGACGCCCCAAGACCCGGCTACTTCCCGTCGGGGCGAGTTCATTTATGCCTTTTGGTTCCGGTCGGTCGTAAAGGGGTACCTCAGTGCATGGCGGCTGGAATCGGTACGGCTGAAAAGAAAAGACCTCCCTGTGCTTAGCCTGCACAACGAAATGATCCGGTTTACCGGGCTGCAACTGGGCTACCTGACTGTTATTGGGCTGGCTTTCGGTTGGCTGCTGATCCCCTACGCTGTCGCTGCCGCTGTATTTGGTTTCCTTATGCTGGAATCCGTCAACTACATCGAGCACTATGGCTTGGAAAGGCAGCGGATCGAGGGTGGGCGGTACGAGCGGGTGGGCCCACAGCATTCCTGGAATTCTGATCATGAGCTCGGCCGCATTTTCCTGTATGAGCTAACCCGCCACTCCGACCACCACTATAAAGCTTCGCGCAAGTACCAGATTCTGCGGCATCAGGACGAGAGCCCGCAGTTGCCAACCGGCTATCCGGGTGCTATTCTCCTGTCGCTCCTACCCCCCGTTTGGTTTCGGATAATGGATAAGCGGGTGGCGCAGCATAACGGGCAGGTGGGGGCGCATAGGGTACAAAGTTAAAGGAGGTGATTGGAACAAACCTTTACGTTGTTCCAATCACCTCCAGGCATGCTCTAAAGCGGATAGCGAAAGGAAGGACTAAAGCGGCTCAGTCAAGGTCAAGGCTCACATGGAAGGTCTCAAAGTCTTCCCGCTTAATATCAAATCCTTTGCGCTCAAAGAGGGTAAGCATGCCCTTATTGGAGGAGAGCACCGTAGCGTATATTTCCCGTAGCTTCATGTCCCGCCCAATTTCAATGATATAGTCGGTCATTTGACTGCCCAGGCGCTGCCCCTGCCATTCGTCCGCAATCAGGATGGCGTACTCGGCTGCTTCGCCCCAGGGGTCGGCAATAATGCGCACCACACCAATCATTTCTTCTTTACCCTCCTTTTCGATGAGGGCTACAATAGCCATTTCCCGGTCGTAGTCGATTTGCGTAAAGCGGATCATCAGCTCGTGCGTCATCTTAGGCACATAGCCGAAGAAGCGGAAGTAGAGGGACTCCTTAGACAAGCGGTTGACCATCTCCAGCTCCATGGGCTCGTCTTCGGGCCGAATGGGTCGCAGGAAGACTTCCTGCCCATTCTTCGCTTTGATGGTCCGTTTGTAGCGGCTAGGGTAAGGCGGCAGCACGAGGTGGGCAAAAGGCTTGCGCTCCGTCCGGCTGATATTGCGGTCCAAAACCACATGGGCATCCAGTATCACACCTTCCTTATCGTCCATGACAAAGGGATTGATATCGATTTCTTGAATTTCAGGAAAGTCCATCACCAGGTAGGTAAATTTGCACAAGGTAAAGGCAAGCAACTCAAGGTCGACCCCTTTCCGGTTGCGGTAGCCCTGAAGAAGGGGGTAGATTTTAGTCCGCTCGATCATGCGCCGTGCCAATGCCATATTCATAGGCGGTAAACCCAGACGGGTGTCGCGGTAAACTTCCACAGCGATACCGCCTTTGCCAAAAATAATAACCGGACCAAGGAGCTGATCTTTCCGGGCGCCAATGAGGAGCTCAAAGGGCTTCGTGACCATACGCTCTACCACTACGCCCCGCAGGTTTGCTTTGGGTGCATGCTTCTTCATATTAGCCAGCGCCAGTTGATAGGTTTCCCGGACCGTGGCTTCATCTGCCAGGTTGAGGTGGACACCGCCAATATCAGATTTGTGGTATATATCAGGGCTGGCTACTTTTAGGGCGACCGGGTAGCCGCATTTGTTAGCGAAAGCAACGGCTTCATCGACAGATTGAGCCAGTTGATAATTAGTCACCGGCAGGTCGTAGTAAGAGAGGAGTTCCTTCGCTTCGCTTTCCATGAGCTGCTGCCGGCCTTCTGCGAGTACTTTTTTGATAAGCACAAGTGCATTTTCCCGGTCGGGCTTGAATTCCTTAGGTTCTTCCGGGGGAGTCTCGTAGAGCAGTTCCAGGTTGCGGCTGTACTCGAAAATGCGCAGGAAAACATCCACTGCGCTCTCCGGGTACCGGTAGTGGGGCACTTTGCCCGCTTCCAGAATCTCCCGCCCTTCGACGACGGCTTTTTCGCCCATCCAGGTGGCCAGAATAGGTTTTCGGGACCGCTTATTCACCTTGACGACCGCTTTGGCAATAGCCTCCGGGTCGGTATTGGACTGATAGGTAAGAATGACGAGGACGCCGTTGGTATTTTTATCTCTTAAGAGTATTTCGAGGGCGGTCTGATAAACTTCAGCCGAGGCATTGCCACGCACGTTGACGGGGTTGCTATGGCTCCAGTTGACCGGGAGGCTTTCGCTGAGTTTCTCAAAAGTCTTTTCCGTCAGTTGTGCCAGTTCGCCCCCTTTGGCCACCAGATAGTCGGTTGCCAAAATAGCCGGTCCGCCGGCATTAGTAAGAATAGCCATTTGCTTGCCATTAGACCGGGGCTGCATGGCAAGCGACTGAGCACTGTTAAACAACTGGGCAATAGTAGATGCCCGGATGATGCCCGACCGCTGGAAAGCGGCGGAGAAAACCCGATCGTTGCCTGCCAGGGCACCAGTATGGGAAAGGGCTGCCCGCCGCCCTTCCCGGCTGCGGCCGGCTTTGAGTACAATAATAGGTTTGTGCCGGGCAAAGGCCCGGGCAGCACTCATGAATCGCCGCGCTTCCTTGATCGTTTCCATATAGATCAGAATACAGGAAGTGTGGTTGTCGGTCCCAAAAAAGTCGATCAGATCTGCGAACCCGACATCAGCCATAGCGCCTACGGAGACAAAATAGCTAAAGCCCACGTTCTGCTCCATCGCCCAGTCGAGGGTAGACATGCCCAGGGCCCCGCTTTGCGAGATGAAAGCGATGTTGCCCGGATTGGCTATACGCGAGGAGAAACTGGCATTGAGCCCCAGATAAGGGTTGATGAAGCCCATGCAGTTGGGGCCAAGCACCCGCATATGATGCTCCCGCCCAATCTTTTTGATAAGTTCCAGGCGGTGTAGCCCTTCTTCGTCCGTTTCGTTGAAGCCGGCCGACAGAATAGCAATGCTGCCCACCCCTGCTTTTCCGCACTCACGCAAAATGCGCAGGACTGCGTAGGAAGGCGCGGTAATGATGGCCAGGTCAGGCGCTTCGGGCACATCGCCAATATGGTAGTAGCTCTTCAGCCCGAAGACCTCCCTGTGGCGAATATTGACCGGTGTAATCACCCCCTTGAACTCGCCTTCCATCAGATTGCGCATCACCGTAAAGCCAATAGAAGTGGGTTTATCAGAGGCACCGATGACGCCGATAGAACGGGGTTGGAACAGCTTCCTGAGTTGCTTGCGCATGTATTAGAATTTCCAGTAAGAACGTAAGTTGCCCATAACGGCGTGCACGTAGATTTCGAAAGTTTCCCATACCCTCATTCCGGAGAGGGTCTCTTCTTCCTGATAGGGCATGTCCAGGCCGTTCATGCCGGCCAGGAAGTTGAACAGGCAGCGGGGCATTTCATCGGTATTATAACCCCCTTCCAGTGTGGCAAACATATTACTGAACCGTTTGCGAAGGCGCTGCCCAAGCTTGTAGTAAAACAGGGAGGAGGCTTTGAGGTCCAGAAGCATATCGCGCTGGTGCATATCAAAGCCAGCTGAAAGCGCCAGCACATCAGGCTGAAACTGCTCTATAATGGGAAAGAAATAATCCAGCGTTTCGCTCAGAATATCATCGGCAGAGCCGGGGGGCAAAGGTACGTTGATATTAAAGCCTTTGCCTTTACCCACGCCAATTTCTTCCACAAAGCCGTGCCCGGGATAAGCGGGGTACTGGTGCATTGACCAGTAGAGGACCTGATCGGTATTATAAAATATCTCCGAGGTGCCATCCCCGAGGTGCCCGTCAAAATCAAAAATCGCCACGCGCTTCCCCTCTTCCACAAGCCGTTGTGTAGCCACTGCCACATTATTGAACAGGCAAAACCCACTGCCCCGGTGGGCATAGGCGTGGTGCCCGGGCGGGCGTACCAGTGCAAAGCCATTGGTGTCAGAAGCCATAACAGTAGCCCCAACTGCGAAGCGGGCTGCTTCGAAACTTCCGGTGGAGGTAGGCGTATCTCCGTCCAGGGCCTGTCCGAACTCACAGGCCGATTTGATACTTTGAATATGTTCTTTGGTGTGGATGAGCGGCAGATAAGGCGCCCCGTCTATCAGCTCCATCTCCGGCAATTCGCCCATCACCTCAAAGCGTTTCCGGTTCTCCGGGTGCAATCCGGTATCATGCTCCAGGACCACAGGGTTGTAGATCAGCTGCATAGGCTTGGCATCGGATTGCGGTGAGGGCGCGAAGGCGCCGGAAGTAGAGTTCATAAGGGTTTGTTTTTCATAGGTTGAGCTATCGCCGGGAAAGCGCTCTTTAAAGTAGTTGATTTACCAGTCGTTACCAAATAATTCCCGGAAATCCGAGTCGGTAAGCAGACCAATGATCTGCTCTTCACGGACGATAGGGATGCAGCCAATTTTGTATTCCCTGAGCATTTTTGCGGCTGTATCAAGCGCAGTTTGCTGAGTGACGGTAATGAGTGTTGTCGTCATGATAGTATTGACGGGGTCGTTGTCATTATCAATTGCCGAGTCCTCCAGGTTAGTACGCGTGACCAGCCCTGTGAAGTTGCCATGATCGTCTTCTATTGGCAGGTGGCGTATATGTTTCCACTCCATGATTGCCCTGGCTAATCCGATAGGTTCTTGGTCATGGAGGGTATAAAGGTCGGTCTTCATTACCCGTCCAACAGTAGTCGATTCTTTTTTGACCACGTAGACCCGGCTGACGTCAATATCCTGCCACTCGTGTACAGGGATGTCTGCTTCCTGCCCGTGTATCATAGCATCGGTGACCTCCCGGACCGCAACGCCCGCACCAAAGCGCTCTGAAAGGGCGCGGAAATTTTTGATCGTCCAGCAGGCACCATTGGCATGGCCCGCCACTCTGCGTTCGATAATAGAGAGGTACTGCTGAGCCTGATCAGCGGTGAAGCCGGATTTTTGCAATCCTTCGTAAGCCAGCGGTATTAGTTCTTCCAGAATAATCCTCTGAACCGGTCGGTGCTTACCGTTCCAGCCCAGGGAGGCATACAAGCTCGAACGGGCAACCCGGTAGAAGTTGCTTTTGGCATGCTGGAAAGGCACGGACTCATGCAAGTCGAGATATCTTGGGGGGAGCCCTTTCATCAACCCGATCCAGAAGGCAAAATTAGCCATCTGGTCTTTTACGGTAGGCCCCGCAGGAACGTAACGATTTTCCAGGCGCAGGTGGGCTTGTTCATCTGACCCGACCCCATAGCAAGGGCGGTTCCAACTGTAAATGGTGCCATTGTGGAGCCGCAGTGCTTTAAGCTGCGGTGTTCTGCCTTCGTCAAGGGCAATCATTGCATCCTCTTTGACGTCTCCGGTCAGGATAAGCGGGAAGCGGGTGATGTTATCCTTAAACAACTGCACTGGAGAGTCTTTCAGCCAGCCTCTGCCGAAGTTGACCCGGTTGTGCCGGTCCCGGATTTGGTTGGCGGAGCGACGGGTATCAATGCTTTGTTGGAAAACAGCGATCCGGGTTTCGTGCCAAAGCTCCCGGCCAAACAGCAGTGGGGAATTGGCGGTAGCGGCCAGCACCGGTGCTGCAATATACTGCGCCCAGTTGTAGGCCTCCGAAAAGCTTCTGGGATCAAGCTGCAGGTGCAACTGCCAGCTGGTATTCGCAGCTTCATACATCACGGAGGGTAGGGAAGTAGTCAGTTCATCCGCACCGTGGATGTTAATTTCAAAAGCACCTCCCCGCAGTTGGGTAAGTGCCCGGTTGAGGACATCGTACCGCTCCAGGGGGGTCATGTGCTCCAGATCAAGGTGGTGCCTGCGGATCGTAGGTAGAATGCCGGTGATGATAGGCTGTATGCCCTGAGGGGCGCCAACGGCTTTTAGCTTTGCGAGCAAGCCCCGCAGTTGATCTTCCGTTTTTTGCAGGGCACTGCCGTTAAGTTCAAATGGAGCAAGATTGGCCTCCAGGTTGAACTGCCCGATCTCAAAAGTAAAGTCATCGGGTAGCTCGGGCAGCAAACTAAAAGCTAAGGAAGAAGGCTGACGGGCAGCATCTACCATACAGAGCTCCTGCTCAGCGCCAATACGTTGATGCCCTTTTTCAAAGCGGTCTTCTTTAATCATGCGTTCCAGCGCCTGTACATCTTTGATCAGGCTTTGCAAATAGGCAGCCCGGTTTTCAGTAGCGGGCTTTACAATTAGTTCTCCCATAGAGTGGAGGTATTTGAATGCACAGGAGTTGGTCTGGCAAGGGTGAAGGCTTCAGGTATGGTATAAGGCACTAATGTTTGAGCATCAGTAATGGTATTTTAGAATGCAGCGCCATGTTTTTAGTCTCGCTGCGGCGGAAGAGACGCTCCCACCAGGTATGTTGTGGGGCATACATCGCCAGTACATCAATTTCAAAGGACTCGATGAAGGTTTCCAGACCGTCTATCACGGTCTCACCTTCCAGCGAATGGAAGCTGATTTGTAATGACGGGGCGTGGTTGTCGAAAAACCTAGACAAACCTGCGATATCCAGGGTACTGTCTAAGGAATTGTCCAGATTAACGTGGGCACAGCGCAGTACCGGTCGGAAGGGTGCCAGTAGTTTTCCATACTCCCAGATATGATAAGGATCAGCATCGCCAAGGTTGGTGGCAAAGCCAGCGACATTGATATCGCTGTAAGGTGCGTGTTCGGGCACGACCCATACGTGGCAGTGGGCGTGCTCTACCACAGCAGTTGTAACACTGCCCCAAAACCGGTCTAGTGCATTATGCGTTCCCCGGGTACCCATAACAATAAGTTCAACTTCGTCCCGGCGTGCTACATCTGCAATCAAGCTGGCAGGTGTACCAATTTCTACATCTGATTTGATGGTCGGGATACCGGACAGCTGACCGGTGGCGTGCAGTTGTGTCAAGCCTAATTCTACAAATTCTTTGATGACCTCCCCGGCGGCAGCGGCTTTTTCCTTAGTTGCCTGTGCGGCCATTACCGGAAGGTCAAGCGCCTCGTATTCCGGATAGATAACGTGTAGCAGCTCTATATCCGCTTCAAACTTATCCGCCAGCATAAGGGCATAGCGGAATGCATTTTGGGCCGTATCAGAGAAATCAGTTGGTACTAGGATTTTATTGATGGCATCCATGGATTTTGGTTTTGAATTTGGTCAGGAAAGGCAGCTGTCTATCCATAATAGAGAATGAAGCTCAGCAAGCCGAACACAAAGACGAGGCTCAGGCTAATCGCCAGGCGGGCAGGCCAGTAGCGGCCCCGCTTGGGTGTGACCAGCTGTGTGCCAGCTGCGATAAAACCGGTAAAGGCGAGTATCCACCCGATTGCAAAAAAGCCCAGTAAAAAGGCAATAACACCAGTGGCGGAGAGCCAAAGTGCGGACTTTCCTCTGAGCTCTAACGCCTCCGGGACATTAGTTGTCTGCACCGGTGCACCCGGCTGAACTCCGGACTGCGGTGCTAATCCGGCTTTCCCTGGGGCAGGCCGTGCTTGATCAGCCACCAATAACATGCTGTAGAAAGACAATCCCTGTTGCATAATCTCAGGTTTTTACGCCTAATAAAGTGAGTGCAATTCGTTAGGATTGCCCCCACTTCGCAGCGTTGATAGTGATATCAGATAGGATTGCCCGCAGCAACCATCTGATCATCAGTGTTATACTGTCTTTCAAAACAGCATTTTTTCTGGCGCATTCCAGGTGAGAAATATCAAGACCAGCCCGTGACTTTTGTCAAAGCGAATTTAAACCACGGTAGTTACTGGAGAAGTTTATTGCTCCGGCTCCTTCTTCCAATCTCTTTACTATTCTCCAATGTTAAAAGTCCCGCCACCTATATTGGAGGCAATACCGATCAGGATGCCCCAGTCGCGGTAGCCATTATTGTCGAAGCCCATTACAGCTTCTATCCGGAATAACCGCAGCACATTATCCAGCGAATAGCCAAATTCGTAGTACGTGCCGGAAGCTGGCGTAGTCAGAACGTTGGTAAACAAGTTTTCCTTTATACCGAGCAGGCGCACTTCCAAAAGCTGAGTGGCCAGCAGTTTGCGGAACTGGTAATGGGCAGAAGCACCAGCAAAACGGTCCATGGTGCTAAACTCGTAATAGGGCAGTCGTCGATAGCTACCTGCGGGGGTGGCGGTGGTCAGGGTAAGCTGGTTGCCGGTAAAGTGACGGTAGTCAGCAAAACCAACGTAATCGTTATTAAGGAATAGGCCAGCCTCTGCCCGCAGGTCGAGCCTGCCCCGCACACCAACTTCCAGCTGATGCTTAACACCTAATTCCAGATAAGAAAAGTCGGTACGGCTGCCTTCAATGCCTTCCAGCCCCTGCCGGTACGTCAGGTGCAGGGTTGGGGAGCTGTTACTGATAGGCTCCCGCTCACCGTTATAAATTTTGTACTTCTGCCAGGGGCGTGCGGTCAGGGTAGCTCGCAGGATAAACGCCCGCTCTTCCTCCGGCAGGCTACTGCCCAGTTCGCGGCTTGCCGGAAAGTTAGAAGCATAGGACCGGTCATCAAAATTGATCCACACCTGTCGAGTTTGATTATTAAGCTGGTATCGGTTGGCCCATTCGGCAGACAGATCCAGGCTTATATTTTCCCGAAACTGCTGATGGTGGGAAAGGCGCAGGTAGTCCTTTTCATAAAGGCGGATGAAGTTACGGTCGGTAAACAAGTTTACATACGTATTGAAAAAGAAGCCGATGGGGCGGTCTCCGTTGTAGCGGTGGATATAACGTCCGCCTTCGACACCTGTGTAGTGGTCTTTATAGGAATAGCCGATTGCCGCCTTCCCGGTTAGTTTTTGACGGGCAAAGGCATAGCGGGGTGTAACAATGGCAGAAAAGCGCCGGTCGTCTTTTTTGTAAGCATAGCCCAGATCGCTGTGCAGGCTAAAGCCTTCTACCGGATTGAAATAAGCTCGTGGCCATAGTGCTGTATGCGATAAGGTCTGATGCTCCCCTATTTTGTAGGAGCTCCCCAGAAAGAGGTCACCCAGAAACCCAAAATTACCGCTATTGCTTATGGAGGCCATGGAGTCGGCTTCTTCCTCGGCTTTTTCGGCTTTGGCCAGGCTATCGAGCTTTTCATAGCTGCGCGTCTCAATTTCTGTCAAAGGTACAGGCCGGATAGTGGCCCAATACATAGAGTCTTTTTCGTAAGCTGTAGAATCAATATTATACTCCCGGTTTTCGACCACCTCCGGCTCTTCCTGTTCTTTTTGTTCCTGACGCTCGTAATCACGCATGAGCTTCCGGAGCTCTTTACGGGTAAGCTCCTCCCCACTGGCAAGTCGTTCTTCAGCATTGGCATTAGCTTCTTTTTTTCGCCCTTGTTCCAGCTGTTGGGCCAGTTCCTTATTGAGCTTTTCGTCAATAACGGTGAAGTCGCCGTCCAGGTCTGGATTCATTGTAATATCATAGTTGCTAACGGTAGCCAGGTAGCGGTACTCGAAGCCGAAACCAAAGATCTTACCTTCAACGTTAAACTTATGGCTGACGGGCAGCCAGGCTTTGCTTTGTACAGGAGCATAGATTTGCTCAATCTGGAACGTAATACCTTGCTGTAAGGTACGGAGGTCCAGGCTGTAGATACTCCACCAGTCTTCTACAATGAAAAGGTACCCCTCAAAAACACCGTCTCCGGCACTACGGGGTGTTACCTTGATTTTGTTGATACCATAGCCACGGTCCAGAAAAAAGCCTTCCAACTCAAACCGGTAGTAAGCAAAAGCACGGGGTGAAAGGGGCGAAATGGCACCCGAAATCTCAGGCTCGTAAAAGCTACCGTTGATGTAATTGGTCGGCGAAGTAGAGCGGTCGTCTCCATTACTGTAAACAGAAATGACGCGTTCCCGGAAGGTGGAAGGCCGCTCGTATTCCACGATGCTGACCGACTCTGAGGTAAAGGTAGTGGACGTATCTACGCCTTCCTTCTCTATCGTTTTGCGCAGCAAGCGGGGAATTTTCTTCAGCCGCCCACTGCCCTTGATGTAGACTTCAGCGGAGTAGGCATCTAGCTGCTGCCGGTGGTAGCTCGCCTTGGCAATCGCCCGCCGCATGATGGTGTAAGCCGGGTTTTCAGCCCCCTCCAGGACATCGACTGCTTCAAGTTGCAGGGGCTGTTCCTGCATGGCCACATTGAGGAGCCCAATGCGGCTGCCCACTGCAATAGGCTTGGTCACTGTTTTGTACCCCAAAAACTGAAATACCAGTTGGTAATTACCCTTGGGTAGCCGGATCTCGTATTGCCCCTCTTCGTTAGTGGTCGTCCCGGTACCTGTTTCCTGCACAAAGATGCTGGCAAAAGACAGGGGGGCACCATCAGAGCGGGTCACTTTACCAGAGATGCCTCCGGTTTGCGCGGACAAAAAGACAACAGAGCAGACCAGGAAAAAGGGAGTTAAAAGAGCTTTCATACAGATGGGTTTGTTCAATCAATCAGGGTAAAATAACTACACAACAGGACATGCGACCATTTCTTTTAGGCGAATACTGGTATTTTAACGATGAGCTTACTTTTGGTACACCAAAAGTAAGGCATTCCGCATCCATAAACAGATAACCATTTCCGGGATAGGTTTGTTAGTAACAATATTGTATTTTACCAGAAGCCAGTTGACCTGAATTCAGACTGACTTTTACCGAATACTTAGAATTATGGCGTTTATCAAATTCTCAAAACTACCGAAGCACCAGCAGTACCAGTATAAGCCGCGCTTCTGGAATCCTGAAAAGGAAGACCTGGAAGAGCGTTTGAAGCAGGTAGAAGAAGTAAAGACCGGAGATGCCGAAGGTGTAAAAGCAAGGCTTGCCGGCGGCTTTAAACGTGGCTACCAAAAGGCAGAAGATACGCGTTTTCGTCAACGGCAGGTGCAGCGCTCAAATTTTATTTTACTGGGCGTAATTGCCTTGCTCCTGGTTTTTTCTTACCTGTTTATCAGTGTATATTTGCCGGAAATAGCAGCAACTATTGGAGAATAGCTAGTGCGCTTTAAATGCGAAGCAAGGCGTAATCTGCTTACACTTTACTCCGCTATCCAGTTTTAAAAAAGCACTAGTTGATTGATGACTAAGAGCATATTTGGAGCTCGCTCCGATTGCAAATCAAGGATTTATGAACCCCGCAGAAATGCAGGGCAGGCTCTGGCGTCGTCTTTTTTGACTTATTTGACCCCGCAATTTCGCGGGGCAGGCTCCGCCAAATGCGCCAAAAAAAGACTTAGCCAGAACCACAACTCCCTGATCTTCATGACGAACCCGCTCCAAACATGCTCTAAAAAACAGGAGTTCCCTATATGGCTGATCTAATTCAGCTCTTGCCCGATGCCATCGCGAACCAAATTGCGGCCGGAGAAGTAATACAAAGGCCTGCTTCCGCAGTCAAGGAACTGATGGAAAATGCAATTGATGCGGGCGCGACCGAGGTTAAGCTGGTTATTAAAGACGCGGGAAAAGCTCTTATCCAGGTTATTGACAATGGCTGTGGCATGTCTGAAACGGATGGCCGGATGGCCTTCGAACGGCACGCGACCTCCAAAATCCGTTCTGCGCAGGATCTATTTGCTATCCGGACGATGGGGTTTCGGGGCGAGGCACTGGCTTCGATTGCTGCCATCGCGCAAGTAGAAATAAAAACCCGCCGCCACTCAGACGAGTTGGGCTCCCGGTTGGTCATTGAAGGTTCGGAAGTGAAAACCCAAGAGCCGTGCCAGTGCCCGCAAGGTACTACGATCTCCATCAAGAACCTTTTCTACAACGTGCCCGCCCGCCGCAACTTCCTCAAGTCGAACCCGGTAGAGATGCGGCACATCAATGATGAATTCCAGCGTATCGCTATTGCGAATGCTGATATTTTCTTCTCCCTTTATCACAATACCAACGAAATTTTCCATTTGCCCGCTGGTAAGCTCCGACAGCGACTAATCGGCGTGTTTGGTAGCAACGCCAACAAGAAACTGGTCCCGGTGTCGGAAGAAACAGAGGTCTTGCGACTGAATGGTTATGTAGGCAAGCCGGAGTTCGCCAAGAAAACCCGGGGCGAGCAGTTCTTCTTCGTCAATAACCGGTACATCAAGAGCCATTACCTCAACCACGCGGTCGTCTCGGCTTATGAGGACTTACTACCGAATGGCTCTTATCCCCTGTACGTTATCTTTATTGATATTGACCCTAAACGTATTGATATCAATGTTCACCCGACCAAGCAGGAAATCAAATTTGAGGATGAGCGCCTGGTGTACAACTATCTCCGGGTATCGGTGCGGCATGCTTTGGGCCAATACAATGTAATGCCCAGCCTCGACTTCGATCAGGACCCTACCTTTTCTCAGTCTGCTCCCGTGAGGCCAAAGGCACGACAGGAGCCTTCAGGCAATATATCCGGCGGAGCGGCACAGGCTCCAGGTACGAGTGATGCTCCGTCAGAAGTTAACCGGCAGGCCAATAACCTTAAGCACTGGCAGGATATCTACGAAGGGCTCGATAAGTTTGATGGCGAAGACGAAACCACCGAAGCAGAAGCAGGTACCAACGAAAGTGAAGAATCTCTGACGCTGGAAAGCGACTGGCAGGAAGAACAAGCGGATATGCCAGGGCAGCAACCGCAGAAAAAGAAAATACCTACCCAGCTGCACAACAGCTACATTATTACGCAGATTAAATCGGGCATGATGCTGTTGGACCAGCAGGCGGCACATGAACGCATATTGTACGAACAGTACCTGAATGTGCTGACCCAGCAGCAACGCACGACGCAAAAGCAGCTATTTCCACGAACCTTGTCCCTTCCTCCGGCAGATGCAGAGTTGCTAAAAGATCTTTTGGAGCCTATCAATCAACTTGGCTTCGATATACAGGAATTTGGCGCTAATACCTTCGTGATTAACGGGGTGCCCGCTGAGCTCACGGGCAAACAGGATGAGCAACAAATTATGGAGTCCTTGCTCGAACAGTACAAGAGCAATCAGGAGCTCAATCTGGGAACCCACGAAAATATTGCCAGAGCGATGGCTCGAAGTGCTGCTATTAAAAAGGGTAAAGTATTGGACGCTAAGGAAATGCAAACGCTTGTTGACCAGTTGTTTGGATGTCAGGTCCCCTACCTTAGCCCGTCCGGGAAGCGATGCTTTATTACGATGGAATTGGAAGAGCTTGCCAAACGATTTGAGTAATAATGCGTTGATATGTTGCCAAGTGGCATAAATTATACCTACTTCAAAGCCTATGTTCAGAGTAACGGACGTCGTCAAGCACCTGCTCATTATAAATATACTGATGTACCTGGGTACCATGTTGCTCGGCGACCCATCATATGGTATTACCATAGACTTGATCAATGAGCGGTCAACCGATTTCTCTATGTGGGGGCGGTACCGGCTGGCGATGTTTTTCCCGACTTCGGAATACTTTCGGCCATTTCAGATTATCTCGCACATGTTTATGCATGCAGATATCGGTCACTTGTTCTTTAATATGTTTGCCGTCTTTATGTTTGGCCCGCCACTTGAAGCGACCTGGGGCGCCAAGCGGTTTCTATTGTTTTACCTGGTGACCGGGTTTGGTTCTGTGCTGCTTCATACCTTGGTGCGCGGCATAGAAATTCATTGGTTTGGGGAATCTATTTTTGCGGCTAATGTTCCTTCCCTCGGAGCATCAGGTGCAGTTTTTGGCCTACTGGTAGGTTACGGTATGCTGTTTCCGGAGAACCGGATAATGCTGTTGTTTCCACCCATTCCACTCAAGGCGAAGTACTTCGTGCTCATTTATGCCGGAGCTGAACTATTCATGGGACTGGGCAATTTTAATACCGGTGTTGCGCATTATGCGCACCTTGGAGGCGCTTTATTTGGCTTTCTGCTTATACTGTATTGGCGGAAATTTGGATCAAGGCTTTAACCTTTTGTCTAAGCCTGAAGGGCATTGGCCCTGAAGACTGGATAAAATGGGTAGAAGCTAGTACCTTGTGAAGCCCCGGGCAGTACCAAAGCTTCCATATATTGATAATTATTTAGAACCGATAATGCATGCTACAGTCAATCTGGGACGATGCTAAGCGAGAACTCAGCCAGGGGAATATGATTACCCAGCTGATTATCATAAATGTTGCGGTATTTGTCATCATCAATCTGGTCCGCCTGTTTTTGTTCCTTGGGAACGGAGGGGCGGTACCGGAGTTGTACAATACTATTCTTCACTTCTTTTGTATGTCTTCCGACTGGAAGTTTTTCCTGACCCACCCCTGGGGTATGGTTACCAGTATGTTCCTCCATGAGGGCTTTTGGCACCTGCTATGGAATATGCTCTTCCTGTACTGGTTTGGGCGTATTGTTGGTGACTTCATTGGCGATCAGCGAATTCTGCCGCTTTATCTTTTAGGCGGACTGACCGGGGCAGTCGTTTTCTTTATTTCTGCGAATTTGCTTCCCTATGGCATGGGGGGGCGTTTTGCCCTCGGCGCATCCGCCGGCGTCATGGCCATCGTCGTGGCCGCGGGTACGATATCTCCGGATTACATCATGCGGCTACTACTGCTTGGGGATGTCAAGCTGAAGTATATAGTAGCGGTGCTGGTCTTTCTGGACCTTATCCTCATTCCGAGTGGTGGGAATACCGGCGGGCACTTTGCCCACCTTGGCGGAGCCTTCTTTGGCTGGCTGTTTGTGGCCCAGCTTCGCAATGGTAATGACTTTTCGGAGCCTGTTAATAATATACTGGATAAAATCCGGGACGTATACACCCGGGTCATTTCCGGCAAGCGTAGCAGCCGGGGCCCAAAAGTGGTCTACCGTAACCCGAGCCGTAAACGAAGCACCACCAGCCGTGGACAAGCCGCTTCTGATACCAACAATCGCAATAGCAGTGCCTATCAGGAAAAGCTGGATGCTATTTTAGACAAAATAAAAGACTCCGGCTACGAGAGCCTGACCAAAGAAGAAAAAGAGTTCTTATTTAACGCGAGTAAACACTAGAACAGCTTCACTGCACAATAAGGTGCACCTCCAACACTTTTAAATACTCATGTTGAAGCTGCTACGATGGTTAAATATTCTGCTGGTTTTGTTTACTCTGGCTTGCTATTCAGCAGCATGGGTGAGCCCAAACGTATTTTGGCCACTTTCTTTTTTTGCCCTTCCTTTCCCGTGGTTGTTACTGGCTAACGTATTGTTTATCGTATTCTGGGCAGTACAACGAAAGTATCAGGCGCTGATTTCTGTATTTTGCCTTTTATTAGGATGGTCGCACGTCACCAGCTTTATCGGACTAAACCTGCCTGGACATACAGCACAAGCTGCGCTGAGTGTGAAAACCTTCAATGTATATGGCTTTCGTAAAGCGGGCAGTTCCAAACGCTACACCGCCAAAGAAATACCCGATTACTTTCCCACTGAAGATATTGATGTTTTATGCTTTCAGGAATTCCCGACCTACTACCCCAAGAATTACTTTATTGATTATTTCAAAAACAAAGCCGGCTTCCGTTATGCCCATGCTATACCAAACGGGGCACTGGCCATTTTCAGCCGTTACCCTATTAAACAAACACATACCCACTACTTCGTTAAGCATTTTAATGGATTTCAGTGGGCAGATATTGAAGTAGAAGGGCAGATAGTGCGGGTATTCAATCTCCACCTGCAGTCTAATGGGGTTTCAGGCATGGCTAATGAGGTTGCTGAAGAGGGCAACCTGAAAGAAAAAAAGACCTGGAATAAAATCCGGGGTATGGCGGGGCGCTTCAAACGGGCAGAACAGCGCCGGGCAGAGCAAACTCAAGTCGTTGTGGCAGAGATTCAGCGCAGCCCGCATCCGGTCATTGTCTGCGGCGACTTCAATGCTACGCCACAGTCTTATTCTTACCGCCGGCTCTCTGATGGGCTAAAGGATGCCTTCCGGGAAGCAGGAACCGGGCGGGGTACTACTTACAGGGGTAAAATACCAGCGCTGCGAATCGATTATCAGTTGTATAGCCCTGCACTGGAAACAGTCGGTCATGATATCCGTCCGGAGCGCCTCTCCGACCATCATTCTGTGACCGCCCATTATCGATGGAATACACCGGCTGACTAATTCAGAAGCACGACTCACCCTTAAAAACGGCTTACTCAGAAAAAAAGCCAGGCCGTGACCAAACGTTCTCCTATTTTTACTCGTGAGGATATATAACGTAGCCCCTCACTGAAGCTGACGCTCTAATGGTCAGGTGCTCGTTTTTGCCACTTAAGCGAAGCGCGATCAATAACTGTCGGCTTTCTAGGAGTGCTTTTTCCTTTATCCGGCGTTGAGGAACCGCCGCCCTTAGCCCCACTAAGGGCGGGAATCCTCGCCTTAGTTAAAGAAAAAATCACTACCCTAGCCAAACACGACACTTATTAAACGCGCGTCCCTAAAACGTCACCTATTTATGAAAAAGAAAAGTACTATTCATCGACTGCTTGCGGCTGCCTTTATGCTGGCACCGCTTGCCCTTTGCGCTCAATCCATTTTCTTCGAGCCCAGCCCGTCCTCCTGCGGATTAGATTGCTATATTATCTATGCGGAGGCAGAGGGGCTGCAACCTCCATTCAGCTACCAGTGGAATACTGGAGAAACTACAAATAACTCTACGATTTGCCAGCCTGGCTGCTATAGCATAACTATCACTGATCCTAATGGCAATTCCATTGATAGCACACTATGCCTGGACCTGGTATTCGATCCCTTTCCAACCATTCAGGCTACACCTGATTGCCCGTCTTCCCAGGAACCTATTCTGGTGGACAGCAGCTATGTGGTCTGCCAACAGGCTTGTGTGGGAAGTACAATTCGGTACAGCTCCAGTATTGCTGGCTTCGACAGCCTGGGCACGGAATGGTCGGTATTTAGTGAAACCTCCGGGCAGCCGGTAGACTACGCTGTCATTGAGGAAAATAGTATTGATATCACCTGGCAGCAGCCGGGCGTTTATTCAATCTACCAGAACGGCCTGGTTAATGAGCCGCCCTTTTTCTGTGAGGCACAGGGCTACACTTGCGTAAATGTCGTATCCCCACCGGAAAGCGCAGTAAGTAGTGTGCCAGAGGCGGAAGGAGGTGTAGTCACCCTGTGCCAGGGGCAGCCTTTATTCTTGGAATATACCGGCGAAGAGAATGATACCCTTCACTGGGATTTTGGCAACGGCGTCACCGCCACCGGAGCCGAAGTAAGCTACACTTACCCGGAGCCTGGTACCTACGAGCTCATGCTGATTGCCTCTCGTTTCTGTGCCTGCAGCGACACTACGCTTCTGACTGTGGCGGTGGAGGAAACGCAGACACCTATTGTCGATTGTGTAGGGACCGTCTGTGAGGGTATGCTGAGTACCTATACCGCACAAAGCGATTGTGGCTCCTTTCTTTGGGCCGTAAGCGAAAACGCAGTCGTGGTGGACGGTGGTAGTCCCACTGATGATTTTATTAGTGTATTCTGGGAAACGGGCCCGGAAGGAACGGTAGAGTTGTTGACAGCAGATTGCCCCACTACGGCTTGTCCGGTACCGGCAACCCTGGTTGTACCGATAATTTCCGATCAGACAGCAGTGGAAGGCCCGGCATTGGTCTGCCCGGGCAGCCGCGCCGTTTACAGTATCCCCCCTTACGAAGGCGTGAGCTTTGTGTGGGACGTGACCAACTTTGGTAGCATCGTTTCCGGGCAGGGCACGCACGAGATTGAGGTGGAATGGCTGAATACCTTCCCTGCCCCTACCCAAAATGTGAGCGTCACCTTTGATAACTGCTACCTGGGTTGTGGCGGGAGTGCCGAAATGGAGGTTGAGATTCAGCCAGACTTTTACCTGAGCGGACCAATAGAGGTGTGCCCTAATACTCCTGCAACCTATGATGCGGTACAGACCAATACGGGTAATGGGGTTACTGCTGTTTGGCGGTTAACCGATGCGACAGGTGCTGCCGTCTGGCAATCTACGGGCAGTGCAGCTTCTGTGGAGATCCCGATGAACGTAGCGCCTGGTTTCTACGTCCTCACTGCAGAGCCGGTTGCCCCCAATACGGCCTGTACCCCCGAAGCCACCCGCCGGGTGCAGGTTTTGTCCCCGCCCGACCCGGTGGATGCCATTGCGGGAAATACCGTTGTTTGCCCGGGTTCGACAACGACCTACAGCGCCGAACTAGTGGGCAATGATGTCGCTCTGGAGTGGGTGGTCAACAATGGAGGTACACTTATCATGCGTATGGGCGAAACGATCAATGTAACCTGGGGCGCAGCGCCACCTTACGAGCTAAGCGTTGTACAGATCAATACGGTTGGACCGCAATGCGCCTCCGCTCCGGTCAGCTTGTCTGCCGAAGCTTTTCAAGACCTGGGGATCAGTGGCGATCCGGATGCCTGCTTTGATGGCATCAGTACCTTTACGGCGACAGACGCGGAGCACCTGGACTATGAGTGGACGATCCTTCCCGCAACGGCTGGTACGATCGTCTCTGAGCCGGATGAAAGCACAGTGGATATCGTGTGGCACGAAGTAGGCAATGTACAAGTGCAGGTCGCCGTTTGTACGGAATCGGCTGTATTTGATGTGGAAGTACATACCCTGCCGCAACCGACCCTCACTGCTCCCGACTTTTTCTGCCCCAATGAAGAAGCCACGGTCACCGCTGCACCAGGCTTTACCTCCTACACTTGGTACAACGCAGACGATGTTCAGGTAGCTACCGGCATGGAACCTCAATTGCCGCCGGGCAGTTATGGGCTGGTCGTGGTAGACGAATTTGGTTGCGCAGGTACCACGACCTTCCGTATTGAGCCCTATCCGAGCTCGGAAGTAAGCATTTCCACCCCCGACCCCTGGGTCTTTTGTAACCTGCCGCCTTCTACCAAGCTGGTCGCTCAGGCCTCTACAGCCGGCTTTTCCTATCAGTGGTATCAGGATGGGATGCCAGTCGGAACCGATGTGCCGGAGTACACCGCTACCGCATTTGGCGTTTACACCGTTGGCATTACCGATCAAAATGGCTGCACCTTTCTCAGTGCGCCTTTTGAGGTGAGAGAAGGCTGTGGTGGTGATAGTCCGGGCAATCCTCCGGGGCCCAGTTGCAGTGGCGTTGTCATGGGCGTAGACATCACAGATGGACCGGAGTGCGAGGCTAAAACGTATACCGATTTGTCAGAGGATATGCTGCCTGGCACCGGAGTGTGGTCGTTTTTCTTCCGGGATGGGGTACAGACTGCCACCTCTACGGCTGTCAATCCTACCATTGAGCACGAGGAGGTGGGCTACTACCGGGTGGTCCGGCTAGGCACGTTCCCTGCACTGGACGGACCGGGCAACGTTCAGTGCCTTTTCCGGGCGGTAGACTCTATCGTGGCCCTGGCCGATTTTCATTTGGCACCTGCTTGCGCCAACAGCCCGACGGCGTTTGAAGACCTATCCACTTTTCTGCCTTCCTCAGGCATCGTCAGCTGGTCGTGGGACTTCGGCGATCCGGGCAGCGGGGCTGACAATACGTCAACGCAAGCCAATCCCACGCATGTGTACAGCACGGTTGGCGATTACCCGGTGACGCTGAGCATCACAACCATCAGCGGGTGCACGAGTAGTACCACAAAGACAGTATCAGTGGTGGCGCCTCCGCCGGTTGCCTTTAGCCTGCCGGAGGCCACCTGTGCCAGCAGCCCCACCGCTTTTGAAGTCCCGGCAGGAGGTTTTGCCCTTTACGAATGGGATTTTGGCGATCCGGGCAGTGGAGCCGCCAATAGCTCTCAGCGCCGTCAGGCTTACCACCGTTATGAACTGCCCGGCACCTATGCGGTAACGCTCTCGGCTACCAATATTGAGGGGTGCACACAGTCCTTTTCTCAAAATGTCATCATCAACTCAAATAACCTGAATGGTGATATCACCCTGGACCCCATACCACCGGTTTGCGAGGGTGTGGACATCAATGCTGAATCGCCTGGTGGCGGCATCAGCTGGCAATGGAGTACCGGAGAAATTACCGAAGCGGTGGTCCTAACGGAAGAAGGGATCTACGAACTCACCGTCACGGATGCCAATGGCTGCACCTACGAGCCGGCCGCCGCGAATGTCGGCATCACCCCTGCGCCGCTGGTGGACATCCGCGCAACGGACTACGATGCGTATGGGCAGGCTACTGCCTATTCCTACGAAAGCTACAGCACCTGTCAGGGGGAGAATGTCTTCCTGGAAGTGCCGAATGGCGAGTTGTACCCCGGTTATACCTACACCTGGAGCACCGGTCAGAGCGGCCCGGCAATTGAGTTCTCCGAAGACAAGAACAACCTACTCGATGCTGGCAATTATACCTTCGAGGTGACTGCTACGGATGGTGCTACGGGCTGCTCGGCCGTCGCGGTGCTGGAAGTCGTCGTGCACCCATTACCTGCTGTGCCGGTAATTCTGGCCGATCAGCCTGCGCCCATTTGCGAGGGGACGATGGCGACTTTATCTGTAGACGATACAGTGCCTGGGCTGACTTACGTTTGGAGTACAGGCGAGACGGGGACCGCTATTGAGGTGTCGGAAGGCGGCGAGTATACCGTGACCGCCACCAATACCGAAGGCTGCTCTCAGGAAAGCGAAGCTTTTGAGTTGCTACCTGGCCCCGATATTGCCCGTGTGCCCAATGGCTGCTACACCCGATGCCGACCGGACACCATCTGCCTGCCCGATATCCCCAACGTGGCGAGCTACCAATGGTATTTTAACGGCAGTCCGGTGGCTCCGCCCGGTGGCACGATGCCGGAGCTGATCGTTGAAGATGCCGGCGACTACTATCTGGAAATGGTGGGCACAAATGGCTGCGTGCTGCAATCTGACCCACTCAGCCTTGAATTATTCGATGGTTACGGCAGCTTTGCCGGGGAGGTCTACTTTGATGTGAATGACAATGGCATTATCGACGCTCCCGATACGCTCATGAGTGGCATCGATATCTTGCTGCAGCAAAATGGCAGCACCCTGGATCAAAGCACGTCCACTCAAGATGGTGGTTATGGCTTCATCGATCAGGCTTCCAATGAAGACTACACCCTTGTGGTGGATACGGCTAACCTGGAAGGCTTCCTCGAAGCGGTTTGGGTGAGCGAGGACACCAGCCTTGTAGGCTGCGGTCAGGTCGTAGTGACGGATTGGCTTATTCGTATCAACTGCCCGACCGAAAGCGACACCACACTCACCTTTTCTGCCTGCGAAGGCAGCAGCATAACTTACGATGGGATGGAAATAGCCGCCGGGGGTCAGGAAGTATTCCACTTTACCAATACCGATGGCTGTGACTCTACAGTCAATGTGCTGGTGGAAGAACTACAGGTGTTTACCAATGCCTTTGAGCGCTCTTTCTGCGAGGGCGAAACCCTGGAGCACGATGGCATAACGCTAAATGAAGGCCTGAACGAAATCGTTCTTAGCAGCGAAGCAGGCTGTGATTCGGTACTGCAGATCCAGGTCGCAGTGCTCGAGCCCGTCACGACTGATCAAACGGTACAAATCTGCGAAGGGGAGACCTATTCCTTCCACGGTGAGGAGCTGCTGCCTGGCGAGTCCGGAACGGTCATGCTGATCAGCGAAGCTGGGTGTGATTCCATCGTTCATTTAAGCGTAGCGCTATCGCCCGAAGTGATTGCTGGTATAGCAACCGATGCGACCTGCCCCAACGAGGATACAGGTACGCTATCGGTCAACACAACCAACGCCCCCAACCCACCCTATAGCTTCACCATCGGGCAGGGCAGCCCGCAGTCCTCGCCCGACTTCGGGGGGCTGACAGCAGGTAATTACTCCGTGACGATTACCGATGGCAGTGGGTGTGAAACCACACTGACGACCAGTGTGGAAGAATTGGAAGCGCTGGAAGTGACCGTGCGCTGGGATACTTTAAGTTGCGAAAATCCGGAGTCCATCGTTACCGTTGACATCACCTCCGGGGAAACCCCTGATCTGTCGTTTGTGTGGTCGGACGGCGCACAGGAACTGGATCGTATCATTGGCACACCCGGCACCTACGATTTGGAGGTGGGTAATGGTTGCGAGACCTTCACCGAAAGCATCCTGTTGACACCGCCGCTCGTGGACGGTCAAAGCTGGATGTATGTACCCAATGTATTCTCTCCAAACGGCGACAGCAATAATGATACATTCCGTGCCTTTACCAGCGATGAGGTTTCCGAGGTTTTAGAGTACCGCCTCCAGATCTTCGACCGTTGGGGAGGGCAGGTATTTGAAAGTAAAGACCTCTCGCGGGGATGGGATGGTATTATGAACGGTTCTGTGCGGAATAGTGGCGTATTTGCCTGGTCTATTCAGGCAAAGGTGCTGAATTGCCTTCAGGAAGAGGTGAACATGACTCGCCGTGGAGAATTGGTGTTGCTGCGGTAGGCGCATATGAAAGGTGGAAAACAGGCTCCGGTTTATACAAAACCGGGGCCTGTTCCGTTTAGAGCTGCTAATACAATACGCTATTAAGCGTGTTGGGATTTTGGTCTTCTGATCGAAAACTAACATTTTTTTGGTTAGGCTAGGCGCGGAAACCGGAGTTTAGCCATAGCTAAATAGCCTGTCCCGCAGAATTGCGGGAAGGATTTACGTAACGAAGTATAAGCAAAAAAATGTCGTTTGCAGACTGATTACTAAAGTCCCAACACGCTTAAAAAGGCAGATCATCGTCTGCCTGACTCGTCGGCTCATCATTGGTAGAGGGGAACTCTGAGTCCGGGAAGCCAGAGGCTGCTTCCGGAGGAGCGGTTGGAGCGGTGTTAGCACCACCCTGTTCCAGACGCCAGGCATTCAGGTTGGTAAAGTACTTACCATTCCATTCCCGGCCGCGCAAGTCGAAGTGCACCTTGATCATCTGCCCCTCCTCAAAGGGGTCGAGCAGGGTACACCGGTCTTGTACCAGCTGGAACTTCACAAACTGCGGATAGTTGCCTTCCGTCTCAATGACAAACTCCCGGGCCTGGAAGCTATCGGTCTTTTGCTCCGTTTCGTATTTTTTATGTAGCTTTCCTTCTACTTCAAGTGACATATGGTGGCGTTGTTAAGTGGTTAAAAGTGGATAAACAAAGGTAAGAAAATGTGACGGGCTGGGAAAATAATTACCCCTGCACATACACCACATATTTTTCAATGTAGTAGTCCATCTCAAAAAAATCCGTGATCGGGAATAGCTCGACATAGGGCCCTTTGCCCAGTGCTTTAACCTCGTTTTTGAGATCCCCGCCTTTAAGGGTCAGTAATCCATTGGGCAGCGCATGGCGTTCTTCGCGCCTGAGCAGCCGCTGTGTCCAGGGTACAAGCTTCTCCAGGCTGGCCACTGCACGGCAGACTACAAAGTCAAACCGGTCTTTTAGCTCTTCGGCACGGATATGCTTCGCCTGTGCGTTTTCCAACCCGATGGTGTCAATAATTTCTTGTACCACCTTGATTTTCTTACGCGTTCCATCAATAAGCGTAAACTGCACATTGGGGTAAAGGATAGCAAGGGGAATGCCCGGAAGCCCACCGCCGGTACCCAGGTCCAAAACTTTCGCTCCGCTCCGGAACTTCACCACTTTCGGGATGGCCAGCGCGTGCAGAATATGGTGCGGGTAGAGTTGCTCGATGTCCTTTCTGGAGATGACGTTGATTTTGTCGTTCCACTCCCGGTACAAAGGGCCGAGCTGTTCAAACTGAGCGATTTGCTGTTCGGTCAGCTTGGGGAAATGTTCAAGTAGCAGTTCCATATCAGTCGGTTAGATTGAAGGCCGCCCAGACGGGGTCGTGTTGTGGCAGCGGCGCGGTAATCGTTTCTCTTTGCCCGGAAACCGGATGGTTAAACGACAACTTCCAGGCATGTAAATGAATAGACCGGTCGGGGTTGCTCCGCCGGAAGCCATATTTTACATCCCCTTTAACGGGGCAGCCAATATGGGCCAATTGTGCCCTGATTTGATGGTGCCGGCCGGTATGCAGGCGTACTTCCAGTAGATGGTAGCGTTCGCTGCTTTGCAGATAACGGTAGGACAATTCTGCTTCTTTGACATCCTTGCCCATGGCTTCCATCACGATGGCTTTATTTTGCCGGCCATCCCGTTTGAGGTAGTGAACGAGTGTCCCTGATTCTTCAGCAGGCTTTTCCGCCACCGCCACGAGGTAGACTTTCTCCACTTGCCGTTCCCGAAACTGCTCATTGAGGTTAGCCAGGGCATTTTCACTACGGGCAAACAAGACCGCTCCGCTCGCCGGACGGTCGAGCCGATGGACCAGCCCCAGCTTGGATTTACAATAAATTTCGCCTAGTTGATCCATGGCTTTGTCGCCCGTTTTATCAGTCGCAACGGGCAGTCCGGCGGGCTTATTAAAGGCAATGAGTTGGTTGTTTTTGTACAACACCAGTTCTCCTATATCGAATTCAGGTTGTGGCATTAATTGTTGTTTTTTGTTCCGTGCCCCCTTTGGTAACGCGGCGGATTTTGTAAGGTCGCTTTTGCTGGGATTCGTAGTAAGTCCGCATTTGGATCTCCACTACGATTCCGATGGTAATGAGCTGTATGCCGCCCAGTACCAGCATCAGACCAAGAATGAGCAGGGGCTTACCCCAGATATCCTGCCCCAGTATTTTCAGTACGCCAAGATAGCCATTTATCAGCAGGCCGACGAGCAGGAGCAGTACGCCTGTATTGCCAAAGAGGTGCATCGGGCGCTGCATGTACTGCTTGAGAAAGAGCATCAGCAGCAGGTCGCTGATCACTTTGAAGGTTCTGCCCAGCCCATATTTGGACTCCCCAAACTCCCGGGCGTGGTGCTTGACCGGTATTTGAACAATGCGGGCGCCCTCCTGGTGGGCCAGCACGGGAATGAAGCGGTGCAGCTCCCCGTAGATGCCCATATCCTTGGCAATTTCTGATCGGAATACCCGCAGGGCACAGCCGTAGTCTTTCAGGTGCACACCTGAGGAATTCCGGATGATAAAGTTGGCGATCAGGCTCGGGATTTTCCGGAGCACCCAGCCGTCCTTGCGCTTTGCCCGCTGACCGGCCACCATGTCGTAGTCGCCTTCTTCCGCCAGCTTGAGCATCGCTGGGATATCAGAAGGGTCATTCTGCAGGTCACCGTCCATAGTGGCGATGTATTCGCCCTCGGCGGCTTCTATGCCGGCCATCAGGGCTGCGCTTTGACCGTAATTTTTCCGGAATTCCACCACATTCAGGCGCGGGTGGTCGATGCTATACAACTCGCGCAGGGTGTTATCGGTAGAACCGTCGTCTACGTAGACAATCTCATACTCCATCCCATCAAGTGCAGCGGTGATACGCTCCACCAGCGGTTTGATGTTCAGTTCTTCGTTGTAGACCGTGACAACGGCCGATATTTTTATTGACATAAAACTAGAATTTCACAATATCGTAGACTTTCCGGCCGTGCCGCATCAGGAGCTCGTCCTGTTTTTCATACGGTACAAAGGGATAAGCCTTGGGGTCAATGATATAATAAGCCGAGGTGTCGGGCGTTTCCCGGTCAATGGGAATGATGCGTGCCCTTTTCCGGGTCATGTAAAAGGAGGTCATCGGTTGCCACTCGGTATCTCTGTAAACGCGTAAGTCGGCCGATTGATATTTTTCGGCTACGCGTAGGGCATCTTTTCGCACGATATCGCCAAAATCGTTGGCATCCCGGTCGGGTAGGGCAAACCAGTTGAAGGCGATGCGGACAACCAGTAGTACCGCTGCAGTGGTAAGCAGCCGGGCTTCGCGGAACCGCCACGCCCCGTAAGCCAGCGCGCAAAGCAAGACAAACAGGCTCAGGCTTTTGGCCCAAAGCCAGGGGGTGCCCTGTAACCGCTCCAGAAATAGCGGCACCAATGCTGCCGGGGGTAGAATAAGGCAGCAAAACAGCAACAGTTGCATCGTCACCCTATAGGGCCAGGGACGGTCTTTTTTCTGCTGTTCGTGCAGGTATAGCAGGGTGATGAACAGCAACGGAATGATCATGAAAACGTACCGGGGGTGCACCTTGGGCGCTGTCCAGTACACGGTGACATTGACCAGGAAAGTCAGAAAAACAAAGGCGATGAACGGATGCTGCCAGACCTGCGTCCAGGACCGCCGCCGGAGCAGGTACAGTGCCAGCAGCCCCCACGGCATAAAGTGGTACACCAGCAGCTCAAAGGGATAAGTGAGCAGGTGGAAGAGCGTAAACCAGAGCGGGTAACGCCCGGCAGTGCGCTTGGCAGACTCGTTGAAGAGGACAGCGGACAGGTCTTCCAGGCTGTTGTACTGTACGTAGGCGGTGTAGTAACTACCCACCACCGCTACAAAGACCAGCCCGCCCAGGATATGCTGCCACTGAAACAGGCGGCGGAACTGCTTTTGGTACACCAGGTAAGCAATGAGCGTGAACCCCTGAAAAACAACTGAGGGCAGCCCCTTCATCAGAAAGCCCACTGCGGCCAGAAAGTAGGAACCCGCAAAAGCGGCCAGCCACCGTTCCCGTACTGCCAGGTGATAAAACACCATGAATGACAGGAACGTCACCCAGGAATAACTGATGTCGATCAGCCCAAGGAAGGAATCGTAGAGCAGGATACGGCCGCAAGTCAGGAAGGCCAGAGCGCTCAGAAAAGCCATCTCGTGGCTGAAATGCTTGCGCACAAAGTAATAAATCGTACCGCAGTACAGCAAGAGGAAGAAAACGGTGGGGATACGGATCGACCACTCGTCCATACTGCCTGTCAGCTGAAAAACGCCCAGTAGCATCCAGTTGTAGACCGGCGGTTTTTTATAGTAAAACTCCCCGTGCAGCTGTGGGACGATATAGTTGTCAGACAGCTGCATTTCCAAAGCCACCCACGCCCGCAGCGCCTCATCGTCGATAAGGGTGAGCACGCCCAGGTTGATGAGCAGGGCGGGCAGTACCAGTAAAAGGATGAGCCCGTAAAGCCAGCGTTGGTAGCGTTCTGTGTTGCGGTCCAAAAACGTCGGTTTTCAAATTTGGGGGCAAAAATACGCTAAACCTTTGATTATGCGGGCAAGGGAGAGCGGTTTTGCCCCTAAAAGAAGAGATAAACTAAGTCATAGGGCTTGAAGCGCCGGTAGTGATAGATTCAGATTTCACTCAAAGGTGGAGCCGTCAGCTTCTCAATTTCCCAGCCTGCTTTTTTTGCCCCTGCCTGATAGCTGCTTTCTAAGAACTCAAGCAACGAACTTCTTGGGTCTTGCGACTCCCTGACAACTTGATAGCTTAATGTGGCCATCGGGCTCCCGTTAGAATCTGTCCAGCCTGCTTCTTTTGGACTCAAGGGCTCTTGGTCCAGACCCTCAGGAGCAGGAAAGGTATAAGAGTAATACATAGGCTGTGGTACTCTTGGATCACCTGCCCAAAAGCCAAAACTGATCTGTTCATGGGAATAGGTGTCCCTTTCAAGAAGTCGCCCGTTTTTATTCCCATCACCAGGAAGTCTTTTTCCCGAGAAACGGGTAACCGTAAGATCGAGACTATGCCAGTAGATATGCACAGGGCAAGTCTTTCCATAAAATCGGCCGCTGAACTCCTGGAATACGTCTCTGGTCCAACACATTGCTTTCCAGAATTCTTCGATGGAATCCCAGTCGTAGTGATGATAATTCGTGATCTGATCAAAAGGCGCTTTGACTGCCATATCGAGTGGTGTTCTGACGAAATCAGGCTTTAGGCCAAACTTCTCCAAAGCAGTCATAAAGGAGGTATAGAAGCTGGCTACTGAAGGGGAAGAGGCCAGGTCAACTTTTATCACCATACCGTCACTACTCTGTAAAACAACCGCTCGCTCCTTAATATCAAGATGCATGTCCAAAGTACCTAATCCGTCATGTAATGGGATACTGTAAGTACTAATCCCCCTGGAGGAAGGGTGTAAGGTCATATACCACCAATGATTCTTGCGTGGGGTCAATTTCAGTTTAGCCTTACCCATGATCTGAAGTAGGAGATGAATTGTAGTCCGGCTGTCAATCCATTTATCATATTGTAGAGCCGGGAGAGTGTGTTTAGTTATCATGGTTCTTTTTTTTACTTTTAGAGCGTGTTGGGATTTTGGTCTTCTAGTCGAAAACTTGCAACTTTTTGATTCGCCGAGGTACGGAAACCGGAGTTTAGCCCTCTTAGTTGGACATAACGATTGTTAACGGGATTGCAGAGCAGTTTCCTGTCCATCGACACGAAAGTTTGAGCGCACTCAAACGCTTGGCTACCCGCTGAAACCTCAATGGTTACTGACCTTTCCGCGGTTCGTTGTTCATTATTCAGTAATTAATGTCCCCTCTTCAGTTAAAATTACTTCCCCGTCTTTTTTGACTTCAAGGTTGATATCCGCTGTATCTTCCGCACCAATGGTATTTCTGTAAACCTTGTACGTGAAATTGCCGTTGACGAAAGTAATAACGTGATTTTTTCCGCGACCTTTGTACTCCAGTTCTCCATTCTTCAAAATCAAATCTGGTTTTGATGATTCTTTTTCGCTTATTTTCCAGGAGGCATACCTGTACTTGTGATTAGATAGTTCGTCAATTCTAATCAGATAATTTACAGTCCTAATTTTGTATTTCGAGCTTTCAAATGATTTTAAAGAAAGGTGCAAATTTTCTTTTTCCTTATCTATCAGGTTACTTTTTAGCCTCTTTTCAAAGTTGCTCTGATAATTGACATCAATTATTTTTCCTTCATAACTATCTATCCATACAATGCCATTGCCCAACATGATTCCGCGCGATCCTACTTCTGACCATTGTCTGGCTTTTGAATAAGCAATCTTTCCAATAAGGGTTTTGTCAAAAACTTCATGGAATCTCGTTTTAAATTCTAGTTCATTTTTTATGCTCGGTATTGGATATTCTCTTTTTAGTGGAAACCTAATTATTGTAGAAATTGAATCAATATTCTGCTTTTTAAATAATTCTATGACGTTGTTGATATTGGCAATTTCATAATCCTCAAGTTTTTCACTTTGAGAGTAGCCCACTTTGAAAATAAAAAGCATTAAAATAAAAAGCCTGATTTTCATTTTTTTGTCTTTTTTACAATGACCAGAAACGGCTATGTGCAGTAGTAGATTCTTCATACCCCCTTTTGTCCCCAGATCAAATGTACATCGCAGCCAGCAAAAGACGGTAGCCCGGAGCTGGGAAAAATCATCAACCTGGATAAACTCCTGCTGATCAGCCATCCCCGAAGAAAGGGACTGAGTACACTGAGGCTCCTTTTACGAAGTCTTGTACGCTCTAGATTAGTTATAGTTGACAGGCGGTCAACGTGGCCGTGGATATCGCCAATGAGGTCGGGGGGTGATCCTGTTGTTTGGCTTTTAGTCGGTCTCTAATTGCCCCCAAAATGCAAAAGCCCCGAAGCTTTTGCTTCGAGGCTTTTTGCGGTCCGGACGGGACTCGAACCCGCGACCCCATGCGTGACAGGCATGTATTCTAACCAACTGAACTACCGGACCATTATTTTTGAAGGTATCAAGCATGTTAGAGAACCGGTAGAGTGTTTGCCCACGCGACCCTCCCGCTGATAAGCAGGATATTCTAACCAACTAAATACCGGATCATTATTTTTGAAGGTATCAAGCATGTTAGAGAACCGGTAGAGTGTTTGCCCCACGCGACCCTCCCGCTGATAAGCGGGATATTCTAACCAACTAAATACCGGACCATTATTTTTGAAGGTATCAAGCATGTTAGAGAACCGATAGAGTGTTTGCCCCACGCGACCTTCCCGCTGATAAGCAGGATATTCTAACTAAATACCGGATCAACTTTCTTATAAAAAGCCTCTTTTGGCTTTGTTTTTTTGTTTGCGATGCCGCTTTTGCGTCATTGCGAGTGCAAATATAAAAGCGTTTTTAATTCAATGCAACCTTTCGCTAAAAAAAAGTGAAAAAAATATTCTGTCCTGCAACTCTCTGCGCTTATTGCTACTTTTGTGGTTCCTTAGCATGTTAAGCCCCGATGAATATTTCTTCCAACATCTAGTAGATCAATACGCCACAGGGCTGCCGGAGGATAAGGCTGGGGCATACATTGCACCGGCACCTGTTTTACCGCAGCTCAAAAAAACAAGGACTATGGTTTTCCTCGAATTTGAAAAGCCCTTAGAAAGCCTCTACGAACAGCTTGAAAAAATCAAGCAGGTCGGAAAAGAAGGCGATGTCGATGTTTCTGAAATGACGCGCGAACTGGAAAACAAGATCAAGAGCAAACGCAAGGAAATCTACAGCAACCTAACCGGCTGGCAGAAAGTACAACTTTCCCGCCACCCGGAGCGCCCTTACACTTTATATTACATCGAGCAGATGTGCCGCAAATTTGTCGAACTGCACGGTGACCGCTACTACGCTGATGATAAAGCCATCGTTGGCGGACTGGGCTCTCTCGATGGGCAGACCGTAGTGATTATTGGCCATCAGAAAGGGGTGAATACTAAAATGCGGCAGTACCGCAATTTCGGTATGGCCAACCCCGAAGGCTACCGTAAAGCGTTGCGCCTGATGAAGCTTGCCGAGCGCTTCGGCTACCCTATCGTATCCCTGATCGATACCCCGGGTGCATTCCCGGGACTGGAGGCAGAGGAGCGAGGGCAGGCAGAGGCTATTGCCCGAAACCTGTTTGAAATGGCACAGCTCAAAGTGCCCGTGGTTTGTGCCGTTATTGGCGAAGGGGCATCCGGAGGAGCCATTGGTATCGGGCTTGGCGACCTCGTCTATATGCTTGAGAATACCTGGTACTCCGTTATCTCTCCCGAATCTTGCTCCTCAATCTTGTGGCGCAGCTGGGACCATAAAGAGCGGGCAGCCGAAGCCCTAAAGCTCACCGCAGACCACATGTATGAGTTTGGTATTATCGACGGCATCATCAAAGAGCCGCTGGGCGGTGCACACTCCGCGCCCGAAGAAATGGCCAAGCTGCTGAAGCGACAAATCAAAAAGGCCATCGCGGAATTACAAGATATGACACCAGAAGACCGAATTGATGCTCGTATTGAAAAATATAGCAAAATCGGTGTTTACGAACGGGTAGCCACAGAAGACGCCCGATAACCGAACGGCCCGGCTTACAAATACATACCTATGGGTTTTTTGAAAAACTTACGCCTGAAGTTTCACTTTAAGGCATTGCATAGAGAACTGAGCAAACAACAACCTTCTAAGGAACGGGGTGCTGTGACCTGGAAGGGTGCTGACTCCATAGGTATCTTGTTTGATGCCAATGAGCCAGACAACCGGAAGCGTATCCTTAAGTACGCGGATGCCCTCCGCAAAAAAGGCAAACAGGTGCGCCTATTGGGCTACCTCAGCCAACATCAGGAAGCACAGGAGTTCCCCTTCCGGACCTGTACGCCCAAAGATCAGGATTGGCGCTATTGCTTCACCGGAGAAGACGTTACCGAGTTTATGAATCAGCCTTTTGATCTCCTCTTTTTCCTGGGCCTGCAAACCACCTTGTGGAGCGAATACATCACCGCGCTTTCCAAAGCCAAACTACGCGTTGGGCCACCTACTGATCATACTTATGCCTATGACCTTATGATCGAAGTGCCGGACAAAGCCGGCTTAGCGGGCTTTATCTCACAAATGGAAAACCTGCTCGGCAAAACCAATACGCCTTATGAAGCAGCTCCCGCCTCTTAGCGGTACGGGGGTAGCCCTCGTTACGCCTTTCCGCAATAAAGCGATCGACTTTCCGGCCTTGTCCCGGCTCATTGAGCATACCATTCAGGGCGACGTCGACTTTATCGTCTCTTTGGGTACCACCGGGGAGGCCATCACCCAAAGCCCGGAAGAATGCCGCGAGGTACTCTCCTATACCGTACAGGAAGTAAACGGCCGGGTACCTGTCGTCGCTGGGCTTTTCGGCAGCAACTATACTGAAAAACTCGTTAATGCGCTCAAAGTGTATGACCTTAAAGGCATTACTGCCATCATGTCGAGCAGCCCGGCCTACAGCAAGCCTACACAGGAGGGTATCTATCAGCACTATATGGCAGTAGCAGAGGCCTCACCGCTGCCCATCGTTATTTATAATGTGCCGGGGCGGACCAGCTCTAATATTGAGGCAGCCACCACACTCCGCCTCGCCCGCAGCAGCGACCGTTTTATTGCCGTCAAGGATGCTTCAGGTGACTTGGGCCAGGCTATTTCTATACTCAAAGACAAACCGGAGCACTTTCAGGTGTGGTCGGGCGAAGATCCGCTGACCCTGCCTATGATCGCCTGTGGCGCCACCGGAGTAATTTCCGTAATCGCGAATGCCTTTCCAAAACCGTTCTCCAAAATGGTGCGCCACGCCATGAAGGGGGAGCTGGATGAGGCCCGCCACTGGAACAATCTCCTGCACGATATCCATCCTTATCTCTACGCCGATGGCAACCCGGCAGGTATTAAGGGGGCGCTGGAAATGCTTGCTATTTGCAGCAAAGAAACCCGTATTCCGCTGGTCCCGCTTACGGATGAAACCTATCAGGGTTTGCATAACACCCTTAAAAAAGCAGGGCTATTGCCGTAATACAAGGCCCCGGCTGCACGATCTGCTCCGCAAAAGCGTTAGTCTATACAAACCGTTGTCTATGCGTGTACTATTTGCTGCCTTTGCCTTGCTAACGGCCGTGTCCCTGAACGGGCAAGACTACCTTACGGTAAAGGACCTGAATAAAAAGGCGGAAAAACAATATGAAGAAGCCCGGCAGTTCATCAATGCAGGACAGAATACCGAAGCAGTTGAGGTCCTTAATAAGCTACTGAAGAAAGAACCAGCCTTCATCGACGGGCACCTGATGCAGGCCGACCTCCACTTGCGTCAGCGCGCTTTCGCGAAAGCGGAACTGGGCTTTGAGGCCGCCCTCCAACTCGACAGCACCTATGCGCCCCTGGCCTACTATCTGTTGGCTCAGGCCGAATTCGAACAGCAAAAATACGGAGAAGCAAAGGCGCACCTGCAGGCCTATTTTGCTACCGGGAAGGTACCGCAAAAGCGAAGCGCCGAAGCGCGTCAATTGTTACGAAGTGCCGAATTCGCCGCCAAAGCTATACAAAACCCGGTCCCTTTTGACCCTCAGCCACTGCCCGGCACCGTCAACACCGAAAGTCCGGAATACCTGCCCTCCACTACTGCTAATGGTACCTTTTTGGTTTATACTTCCCGGGCGACACCACGCAACGAAGATATTTTCATCAGCGAATGGCAGGACAGCACCTGGGGGCCAGGCAAACCGCTGGACGCACTCAATACCGAATTCAACGACAGCAGCCCCAGCCTCTCGGCAGACGGGCGCGCGATGGCCTTCGCCCGCAACGACCGCAACGGCAATTTCGATCTGTATTACGCCCGGCAGGAAAAGGGCAGCTGGCAGGACCCGGAGCGCCTCCCCGCACCGGTCAACACCGCAGGCTTTGAGTCACAGCCTGCGCTCTCCGCCGATGGTGATCTCCTTCTCTTTGTCAGTGACCGGCAGGGCGGCTACGGGCGCCTTGATCTCTGGGTGACGCACCGCCAGCCCGATGGCTCCTGGCGCGCTCCCGAAAACCTGGGCGACATGATCAATACGCCCCTGAATGAGCAAGCTCCGTTTTTCCACCCCGATGGACAAACCCTTTATTTTATGTCCAAAGGGCACCCGGGCATGGGTCAATATGATCTTTTCCTCTCCCGCCTTACGCCCGAAGGCACCTGGGAACAACCCTACAACCTGGGCTTCCCCATCAATACCTCTAATAACGAAGGAGCCCTGATGGTGAGCCTCGATGGCCAAACCGCTTACTTTGATACGGATCAGCTTGGCCCGACCAACCGTACCGAAGAAATGGGCAATGCTGACCTGTATACCTTCGAGCTCCATGCCGCTGCCCGCCCTCAGCCGGCTACGTATGTGGAAGCCACCGTACGCGACGCAGAGACCAAACGACCCTTACAGGCGAAGCTGGAATTTGTCCGGCTCAATTCACAAAAAACACATCAGCGGGGCCAGACCGATGAGCGGGGCCAGTTTTTGGTGGTCTTGCCCAAAGGGAAGGACTATGCCCTCAATGTGAGCAAAGAAGGCTATCTCTTCCATTCCGAAAATTTTGCCCTTAGTGGAGCAGCCGCTTTAAATGAGCCCTATCGGCTCACGATCGACCTCCGCCCGGTACCCGAAACGGGCATCTCTGTAGAAAAGCCGAGTGCGCCGGTGGTGCTCCGTAACGTATTTTTTGCTTCTGGTTCAGCTGAACTCAAGCAGGAATCTATCCCGGAACTCGATCAGCTCAAGGTATTCCTGGAAGATAACCCCGACCGGGGCATCATCATCAATGGCCATACCGATAATGTAGGAGAAGCGGAAGACAACCTCGCTCTATCAGAAGCCCGTGCCAAAGCCGTCCGCGATTACCTGGCCTCCCACGGCATCAATCCCATTCGGCTGGGCTATAAAGGCTATGGCGAAACCCGCCCCGTTGCGACCAATGAAACGCCTGAAGGGCGTGCCCTCAACCGGCGTACGGAGTTTGAAGTTGTAAAGTGACAATAGATTGACCCAACATAGAGCGTACGAATACTGAAGACCTCGTCAATATTCAGGTACAAATGCGCATTCCTGCAGCGTATAACTTACAGCCAGAACAAGGTTTGCTTTATCAAGACACTTATTTGTTATGGGCTAGGGGTGTTGATGGAAACCGACTATTGGTTGCCTTCGACTTGGAAGCCCAGACAAGGCGATGGGAGATGGACTGCGATGGCTTGCTTGGCTGGGGGCAGCCTATGCTGCTCAAGGGGGACTATTTGATAGCAGACTGGAAAGAGGTGGGGCTTTCGGTCATTAATTTGGTGAATCAAGAGGTATTGGCAACTTACCGTTATGATACCGCGCCGGGGTTTACTTCCAGTACCGATCCTACCTTTCATGATGGCAAGATATATAAAGGCGTGTATAGCCCTGGTATTGGTTGGTCCACCGTCTTGTCAATAGATATGGAGGACGGAACAGTCCATCCTGAGTTTCAGTGGTTGAATGACATGGAGTATAACCGTCAGCTAAGCTCCCCTTTGGTATACCAAGTGGAGGGTGGGGCTTTGAACTTACTGACGACAATGCAGCTGGATAATCCAGACGCCGATTTGTTCTTTGATCGGAAAATATTCATCATCAATGGCAATAACGATTATTCTGTCAATTGGATAGATACCTTGATTCCATCTCATGCTCGGACTGTAGTCGACTTCTTGCCAGTAATCATTGAGGATGATTTATATGCAGCCTACGAGGGTGTGGTGGTCTCATATGATATAAAAACTGGAGACCGAAACTGGAGGCAGGAAATAGAAAGGAGTAATCTTTTAAAGTTGATTGTTAGGGAAGGGGAACTCTACATCAATAATTCTAATGAGTTTTCAAAGCTGGATAAAGCTACCGGTGAAGCGATATGGACACGGGCACTATCAGTTCCCACTATGTCTGCTGATTTTAGCGTCCATGAAGATTACCTAATGTACACTTCCTTTGATTTCTGGCGTCTAACCCTGCTGAATCCGAATACTGGTGCCTATTACGAAGGGGATTATTCAGAGTTAGAGCGGATCACTACCCCGGTGGTTTATAACAATGGTGAGCTTTTTGTCTCGCATACGATTGATGATGAGGTGATTGGGTTTGTGGTGGAGTGAGGAAAATGGTATTTGATAAAATAGCCTAGTACACTGAGTAGTTGAGGGATTTTGGGGGCACTCTGGTTTGTATCAGCTTACCAGATTGTTGAGATGGGGTGTATACCTTTGCTATTCGTTTTCCAGTCAACGCCTCCATGGCTGCCAATAAATTACAAGAACCGTTTTTTTTTCATATTCATAATAGAGTTTATTAACCTGGACTGCTTTTAACTCTAAGCCTTTGAACTTGTGCCTAATTAGAAAGCAAGGCCGTTCATCGAAGCTGATTATTGGATATTCCGGGTCGTATGGTCAACAGACCCCAAAAGCCCTCCCCCCCTAAACACTCCCCCAAACCACCAAGTCTTCACTAAGTGGGGCTTGATTTTCTTTTTTTTAGCACCTTGGCCACTTGAGTATGAGAAATCTCATCACTATGGCCTAATTCGACCATTTTATCCGCTAATAGCCGCAGGCTCCATTGCCCGTACCCTTTGGGGGCATCACTACAGGATAAAAGCACAATTTGATCTTCGGTAGCCTGGCCTACTTCCACCGGCCGGCCAGGCCTTGGCTTATCATATAGGCAATCCAAGCCACAGGCAGCATGCCTCTTCACTAACCTTTCTAATGTCCTGGTCGACACATGGGCACGTTTACTCGCTGACTCATAGGTCAGACCTTCATCCAAGGCCAATAAGCTGTTTATCCGTTTGTAAGTCTTCGATTTCAAAGACCCTTTGCGGAGCATTTCTTGCAAGTGCTCCCGGTCTTGAGTACTTAACTTGACATGTTCTTTCTTCATAGTGGGTTTCTTCTAGCTCACTAATATACGGCAAAATTTAATTTACAGTGTACTAAGCCTTTGAACTTGTGCCCAATTAGAAAGCAAGGGCGTTCATCGAAGCTGATTATTGGATATTCCGGGTCGTATGGTAAACTATGCAGACCCCAAAAGTCCTTCCTCCCCTCTAAACCCTAAACCCTACCCCCTAAACACTCCCCCCTAAACACTCCCCCCAAACCACTACCCTAAGGATGCGCCGCCACCCAAACTTCCCCGTCTTCAAAAATCTCCTTCTTCCAGATCGGCACCGTTTGTTTCAGCGTATCAATGGCAAACTGACAAGCCTCAAAGGAAGCTTTGCGATGAGGCGTCGACACCGCAATAATGACCGCAATTTCACCCAACTCCAATGTACCAACCCGGTGGTGAAAGGCAATTTTTTCCACCGGCCAGCGCACTTTTGCCTGATCGGCAATCTTCTGCATCTCCTTGATTGCCATAGGCTCGTAGGCTTCGAAGTCTAGGCGAAGCACGGGCTTGCCCTGGGTGCTGTTGCGCACCGTCCCAATGAAAACATCTATGGCACCGGCACTGTGGCTGGCCACAAAGTCGATACACTGCTGCGGCTGTAGCGGCGTATGTAGCAATTGTATATCGGTCATAAAACGGCTTTTCTGGTAGTTCCGGGAACGATTTTACCCTCTGGGACAGTTCCCATTCAAAAGTAAGAAAATAATGGCCCAATTTGCGATAAGCGACATACACGGATGCGCCAAAACCTTTGAAGCCCTGCTGAATGAAATCCAACTCAGTCCCTCCGACGAGCTGTTCCTCCTCGGCGACTACATCGACCGGGGGCCGGACAGCAAAGGGGTGATCGATAAAATTCTGGCCTTGCAGAAGGAGGGCTATCAGGTCAAGTGCCTGATGGGCAACCACGAAGAAATGCTGCTGGAAAGTATGGACCCGGAATATGGGATGATAAATCTCTGGCTGCGCAACGGAGGTAAAGCCACCTTGCATAGTTTTAGCCTGCCCGACCATGCCAACCCGATGCACATCCCCAAGCCTTATCTCGATTTTATGTTCCGGTTGCACCGATACTTTGAAGTGGGGCCTTACCTGCTTGTACATGCCGGGCTGAACTTTGAAGCGCCGGAGCCCCTGCAAGACCAGGATTCGATGCTTTGGATCCGCCACTATTATCAAAACATCAACTATGATTGGCTCGATGGCCGCATCCTCGTGCACGGGCATACGCCTCAGTCGACCGGGGCCGTGGAATTACAGCTCCAAACCCTGTCCGAAAAGCAGGTGATCGACATCGATACCGGCTGTGTATTCAATAAACCTGGCAGAGACTCGCTCTGCGCCTTCAATCTCACTGACCAAACTTTAACTTTCATAAGAAACCAGGAAGCCGATTTATGACACCCCAAGGCCACAAACGAATAAGTCTGCTCCTGCGCCACAAACCGGAGCTTTACCTCCTGGAGCTGGACCCTCAGGGCTGGTACGAGGTAGAAGCTCTACTCGCTGCCTTCCGGCAACAGGGATCGATACGGCCCGCATGTTTGCCGATGGCCACCGCTTTTACCGCTCAGACAATGGAGTATGGCTAACAGAGCATATCCCGCCCGGTTGCATTCAAACCGCCTGAAGAATAAGGTGGAATCTATACCTATCCGCAACTAATACCTCAGGGAACGGGTTAACCTAAAAAAACCTAGCACTTTGTGCCCTGAGGGCACGTAGCTAAGAATGCCCTATATCTATGTCAAGAAAAGCCACCCGCATTGCGGCCCTGCTGGTCATTGCCCTGTTAGCCGCCTTGTTTTTCTATTTCCAGGACGACATCCTGGGCGGAGAACAACCTCAAAAACCAGCTGAGACCGATACTGCAGCTCCCCCTGAAGCACCACCGGAAACGCCCGTGGAAGCCATCATCACACAAGCTACCTCGCTGCGCGATGCCATCTCTGTCAACGGCTCTACGGTGCCCAACGAAGCAGTGGCCATCACCTCAGAAGTGGCCGGAAAGATCATTCGCATCAATTTCCGGGAAGGAGAGTACGCTAAGCACGGACAGGTCCTGGTAAAGCTTGATGACGATGAGCTACAGGCAGAACGCAAACGCCTCGTGGTACAACGGCAACTCAATGAGAAGATTGCGGAGCGCCTCAAAGCCCTATACGACAAAGAAGGCGTAAGCCTGCAAGAATACGAAGTGGCCGCCGCCGAAGTGGAGAAAACAGAAGCGGACATTGCCCTGCTGGATGCCCAATTGAAAAAGCGCGTCATTCGGGCGCCTTTTGCGGGTCGGCTTGGACTGCGCATGGTCTCAGAAGGCAGCTACCTCTCTCCGGGCACGCCTATCGTCAGCCTGGTGAGCATCAATCCGATTAAACTCGAATTTGATATACCGGAAAAGTATAGCCGCACTATTGAAACGGGCAGCCAGGTGGACTTCCGCCTTGATGGCCAGAAGGACAACTTCCACGCTACAGTGGTCGCCCGGGAGCCTAATATCAATCCGGAAACCCGGACCCTCCGCTTTAAGGCGCAAGCCCCTAACCCCGGCAGTCATATCCTCCCCGGTGCCTTTGCAAACGTAAAAGTAGAACTTCAGGAATACGCCGGTGCCATATTGGTGCCCACGCAAGCCATTATACCGGAAATGAACGATAAAAAAGTCTTCCGCTACGAGAATGGCAAGGCTCAACCGGTGATCGTAACCACAGGCATCCGGCAGGAGCGTAATATTCAGATTTTGGAAGGGCTGAGCGTGGGCGACACTATCCTCACCACCGGCCTGCTCCAGGTTCAGCCCGGTGCCCCGGTCCGTATCACCAAGCTAAACTAATCTGACCATGAGCCTCTCATCACTCAGCATTAAACGGCCAGTACTGGCATCGGTCCTTTCTATTGTCATTGTCCTCTTTGGGCTCATCGGGCTCACCTATCTGGGCGTGCGGGAGTACCCGAGCGTAGATCCGCCCATTATCACGGTCACCACCAACTACGTAGGGGCCAATGCAGATATTATCGAATCCCAGATTACGGAGCCGATAGAAGAAGCGGTGAACGGCATTGCCGGTATCCGCTCTATTACCTCCGTAAGCCGCGATGGGCGAAGTACGCTGACCGTGGAATTCGACCTGGAAGTAGACCTGGAAACCGCAGCCAATGACGTAAGAGATAAAGTCTCCCAGGTATTGGGAGAGCTGCCCCCGGATACAGACCCGCCGGTTGTTTCCAAGGCGGATGCCGACTCTGACCCCATCATCTTCCTCAATATTCAAAGTGACCAACGCTCGCTGCTCGAACTGACGGATATTGCTGAGAATGTCTTTAAAGAGCGCTTGCAGACCATCAACGGGGTGAGTGAAATCCGAATCTGGGGACAGAAGAAATACGCTATGCGCCTGTGGATTGAACCCGACCGACTGGCGGCTTACGACCTCACGCCCCTGGATATACAACAAGCCCTTCAGCGCGAAAATATTGAGCTGCCTTCAGGCCGGGTGGAAGGAGTCAATACAGAGCTTACCGTGCGCACCCAGGGCCGGCTGACTACGCCGGAGGAATTCAATAACCTAATCCTTAAGGAAGAAAGCGGCCGTATCGTCCGCTTCCGCGATATCGGATACGCCGAACTGGGGCCGGAAAACCTCCGGACCGTGCTCAAACGGGATGGTGTGCCAATGGTAGGCAATGCTATCGTGCCGCAGCCCGGCGCCAACAACATCGAAATTGCTGATGCCTTCTACAAACGCCTGGAGCAAATCAAAAAAGACCTGCCTGCGGATATCCAGCTTGGTATTGGTTTTGATAAAACCCAGTTTATCCGGGACTCCATCGATGAAGTGGAACAGACTATATACGTCGCCTTTGGGCTTGTCGTCATGATCATCTTCCTGTTCCTGAGGGACTGGCGCACCACGATTATTCCTGTCATCGTGATACCAATCGCCCTCATCGGGGCATTTTTTGTCATGTACGCTGCCAATTTCTCCATCAACGTACTGACGCTGCTGGGTATCGTATTGGCCATTGGGCTAGTGGTGGATGATGCGGTGGTTGTCCTCGAGAATATTTACACCAAAATAGAAAATGGCATGACGCCGCTGGAGGCCGCGAAAAAAGGCAGCGAGGAGATTTTCTTCGCCGTTATCGCCACCACTGTCGCCCTGGTAGCCGTATTTATGCCCGTGATCTTCCTGCAGGGCCTTACGGGGCGGCTGTTCCGGGAGTTTGGTATCGTCATCGCCGGAGCGGTAGTCATCTCTTCCTTCGTTGCCCTGACGCTCACACCGATGCTGTCGAGCAGTATTCTGAAAAAGCGGAAGCGGCAGCCCTGGTTTTACAGGGTCACCGAGCCTTTTTTCGTTGCCCTGACCAATGGCTACCGAAGTACGCTGAACGGATTTATGAGGGTGCGTTGGCTCGCTATCCTCATCATGGCAATCTCTGGCTGGGCTATTTATTCCATAGGTGGAAACCTGCCGGAAGAACTCGCCCCCCTCGAAGACCGCAGCCGGATCCGGGCCTTCTCCCGGGCACCGGAAGGCGCTACCTTTGAGTATATGGACGCCTACACCACCGAGCTGGTCCGGGTCATGATGAAAGAGGTTCCGGAGAGCAAAGGCATTATTTCTGTAACCTCACCGGGCTTCGGCGCCTCTACCTCGGTCAACTCTGCTTTTGCTTTTGCCGTACTGAAAGACCCTCAGGAACGGGAGCGCGGCCAGGAGGAAATCCTGGAGGCGATGCGCCCGGCCATCAACGACCTGACTGGTGCGCTGACCTACCTGAGCCAGGAACAGAGTATTGGTAACGGGCGCGGCGGTCTGCCGGTACAGTACGTACTGCAGGCACCCAACTTCGAAAAGCTCAAGGAAGCCCTGCCCCGCTTTGTGGAAAAAGTCCGGCAAGACCCTACCTTTAGCTTCGTCGACGTAGACCTTAAGTTCAATAAACCGGAGCTCAATATTGAGATCAACCGGCAAAAGGCGCGGGACCTGGGCATCTCTGTGCTGGACATTGCCCAGACCTTACAACTGGGGCTCAGCGGCCAGCGGTTTGGGTACTTTATTATGAATGGCAAGCAATACCAGGTCATCGGTCAAATACAACGGGAAGGACGTGACGAACCTATTGATGTGCGCTCCCTTTATGTGCGGAATGATGCCGGCAGTATGATCCAACTCGACAACCTGGTAAGCTTCGACGAACAGGTCACCCCGCCCACGCTCTACCGCTTCAACCGCTTTGCATCCGCTACCGTTTCGGCCGGCCTGGCTGGTGACAACACCATCGGTAATGGCATCGAAGCGATGAACCGCATCGCCGGAGAAACCCTGGACGATGGCTTCTATACGACCCTGACGGGCACTTCCCGTGATTTTGCGGAAAGCTCCTCCAGCCTGGTTTTTGCCTTCGCACTGGCACTGGTACTGATCTATCTGGTGCTGGCAGCACAGTTTGAAAGCTTTATCGACCCGCTTATCATCATGTTTACCGTACCCCTGGCGCTGGCAGGAGCCGTCTTATCCCTCTTGCTATACGAACAAACCCTGAATATTTTCAGCCAGATTGGTATCATTATGTTGATTGGGCTTGTGGCCAAGAACGGTATCCTCATTGTGGAGTTTGCCAATCAGCGAAAGGAAGCCGGGCTAGATAGGCTCGAGGCCATCAAGGAAGCCGCCGAAGCCCGCTTCCGGCCGATTTTGATGACTAGCCTTTCGACTATATTGGGAGTGCTGCCCATAGCCCTGGCACTGGGCGCAGGCTCCGAAAGCCGGGTATCAATGGGCATCGCAGTTATTGGCGGGCTGGTGTTTGCAACGGTACTTACGCTCTATGTGATTCCGGCCATTTATTCCTATCTTTCCAGCAAAGAAGCTAAGCGGATGAAGCGGGAGGAAAAACTAAAAGCGCTGGAGGAAGTTTAGAGCGTTCGGAATGAAAAGCGGAAGCCGGAATGACAAACAGGCTGCTAGACGCCCACTCCGATCTTATCCTGTTTAGCAGAGCAAAATAAAAGCCAAAAAAAGCAGAAGCATAACGAATGGCAGACGAAAAAAAACTATTCCTACTAGACGGTCACGCCCTGGTCTACCGAGCACACTTTGCTTTTATCAACCGACCGCTTATCAACTCTAAAGGCGTAAATACCTCAGCGGTAATGGGGTTCACACGTACCCTGTGGGACCTTATGCGCGATCAGAAGCCCACGCATATTGCCGTGGCGTTTGATTTGTCCACGCCTACCTTCCGGCACAAAATGTACGAGCCGTACAAGGCCAACCGGGAAGAACAGCCGGAAGACATCACGATTTCCATTCCGTATATAGAAGCTATTGTGAAGGCTTTTAATATCCCGATCGTTACCGTAGACGGGTACGAGGCGGATGATGTGATTGGCACCCTGGCTAAGCAGGCTGAAAAAGAAGATTTTCAAGTTTATATGGTCACGCCCGATAAAGACTTCGGGCAGTTGGTTTCTGATAATGTATTCCTGTACCGACCATCCCGACAGGGCAATGGTGTAGATATTATGGGGGTACCGGAGATTCTCAAAAAGTGGAATATAGAGCGGGTAGAGCAGGTCATTGACATGCTGGGGCTGCAGGGCGACAGTGTCGATAACATCCCGGGGGTACCGGGCATCGGCCCTAAAACTGCGGCCAAACTACTGGCAGAGTTTGACTCCGTGGAAAAACTCGTCGATAGCACTGACCAACTGAAAGGCAAGCAAAAGGAACGCCTGGAGGAGCACCGGGATCAGGCATTGCTGTCCAAAAAACTGGCGGTTATTGAGACGCAAGTCCCCATTCAATTTGATGCCGCAGCATACAAAATAGAGGGGCAGGACAATGACCGCCTCGCAGAGCTCTTCAAAGAGCTGGAATTTCGGGGCCTGGCCAGGCAGATTCTTGGAGAGGATAAAGTACCCGAACAGAATGCACAGGGCGACCTGTTCAATCAGGGCAGCAGTACAAAACAGGAGGTCAAAGCCCCGCCTGCTCACTCGGTAGCCGATAAGAATATTGGTAATACAGAACATACGTACCACCTGGTCGATTCCGAAGAGAAGCGGGCAGAATTGCTGCGCCTGCTCCTGAATGCCAAGAGCATCTGCTTTGATACGGAAACCACAGGCATTGATGCTACACAGGCGGAGATGGTGGGTATGTCATTTGCAGTCAAAGCTCACGAGGCATACTACGTGCCGGTACCCGCCGACTTCGAGTCTGCAACCCGGCTGGTGCAGCAGTTCAAAGCATTGATGGAAGATGAAAACATTGAAAAGGTAGCCCAAAACCTTAAGTACGACGCCCTGATGCTACGGCGCTACGGAGTTGAAGTCAAAGGCCCCTATTTTGATACCATGATCGCCCACTACCTACTGGAGCCCGAGCTGCGCCACAATATGGACTACATGGCTGAGACCTACCTCAAGTACCAGCCGATTGAGATCAAAAGCCTGATCGGTAAGAAAGGCAAGAACCAAAAAACCATGCGCGACCTCCCACCTGAGGAAGTGGTCGATTACGCGGCTGAGGATGCGGACATCACCCTACAGCTCAAGGAATACCTGTCCCCTAAACTAAAAGAAGAAGGCCTCCAAAAGCTCTACGAAGAAATCGAAGCTCCGCTGGTCCGCGCGCTGGTGAACATAGAGCACGAAGGCATCAAACTTAATGCCGACTACCTCAAAGCCTATTCCAAAGAGCTGGCTAAGGAAATCGATCAGCTGGAGCAGGAAATCCATGAAGATGCAGGCACCACATTTAATGTAGCTTCACCTAAGCAAGTGGGAGAGGTGCTTTTTGAGAAAATGGAACTGCCCTACCGCTTTAAGAAAACGAAATCCGGACAGTACTCTACGAGCGAAGAAAAACTGGCGGAGCTGTCGACTGAATATCCCGTCGTACAGAAAATTCTGGACTACCGGGGGCTGACCAAATTGCGATCGACCTATGTAGATGCCTTGCCTAAGCTCATCAATCCTCTCACCGGGCGTATCCATAGCTCCTTTAATCAGGCGCTGACCGCTACCGGGCGATTAAGCTCCAACAATCCCAATCTGCAGAATATCCCGATTCGGACCCCTCAGGGCGCCCGGGTGCGGGAAGCTTTTATACCCCGGGACGAGGACTATGTGCTCCTTGCAGCCGACTACTCGCAAATTGAACTCCGCCTCATTGCCGAAATGAGCGGTGAGGAAGCCATGTTGGAAGCCTTTAAGTCAGGTAAGGACGTGCACTCAGCCACCGCTGCCCGCGTCTTTGATGTTCCTTACGAGGAGGTGACCCGCGAGCAGCGCTATCGCGCCAAGACCGTCAACTTTGCCCTCATCTACGGGGCCGGGGCTACCAATTTATCTCAACAGCTCAACATCAAGCGCAGCGAGGCCAAAGAGTTGATTGGACAATACTTCGACCGCTATCCGGACCTCAAAGGGTACATGGATGGTATCGTCGAGAAAGCTCGCAAAGATGGCTATGTCAAAACCATGATGGGCCGCCGACGCTACCTGCGTGATATTGACTCCCGAAACGGCGTATTGCGCAGCCACGCCGAGCGTAATGCCGTCAATACACCAGTACAGGGCACGGCAGCAGATATGATCAAGATTGCCATGGTACGGATCAACGATGTTTTTGAAAAAGAGCAATTCAAGTCAAAGATGATCCTGCAGGTGCATGATGAACTGGTATTCGATGCCCATAAATCTGAGCTGAAAACGATCAAGCCTATCATTGAAGAGCATATGGTCAATGCCATTCCTGGCCTTAGTGTACCCATTCTGGTAGAAATGGGGGAAGGTCAAAACTGGCGGGAAGCCCACTAAACAACTAATTATGAATCTTTCCACCACTCGCCAAACGCGAGCCAACTTTACCCGCCTGCTGTCAGGCATGAGCCTGGAGGCGGTCAACCACATCCCTGAGGGCTTCAATAACAACCTAATCTGGAATTTCGGCCACATTATTGCCACCCAGCAATTGCTCACTTACAGCTTGTCGGGGCTCGAACCCAAAGTAGGCGAAGAGATCCTGGCAGCTTTTCGAAAAGGGACCAAGCCGGAGAAAGTGCATACTACGGCTGAACTGGAAGGGCTTAAAAGGCTTGCGACCACTACGCTTGAGCAACTCGAAGCTGATCTGTCTAAAGGCCTCTTTGACGCTTTTGAGTCTTACCCCACCAGTTACGGGATAGAGCTGACGTCTATTAAAGAGGCGGTGGCCTTCAACGAAGTGCACGAAGCACTCCATCTCGGTTACGCTATGGCATTGAAGCGGGCACTCTGAGCTGCCGCTCCTGCCAGTAGGCGTCATCGTGAAAACGAAAAGCCGTAGGTTGGTAGCTGCCCACCGTATCAACGGTTGCCTTTTCGGGCACGGTCTGCCCGGTCAGGTGAAAAGCTGCATTGACCAGCAAGCGCCGGAACTCCTCGTCGAGCATATCCGTTGAAGCGCCCATCGTGGAGGCAAAGGCCTGCCCAGGCTGCCCTCCCGGCAGCTGATACGGCTTCAACCATGCCACTGGCATCATTGGCTGATTTGGATTATAGAAATCCTCACTTGCCGGATTGGTAGAGGCGATAGCCCATTGGTCCTCCCGCATCCCGTACATCACATCCTCTTCATCAAAGCTGCCGGTGTTATCGGTCACCTGCCCGAACACAAGTGGCGTTGCCGTACTGTCTAAGGGGCCGGGCAACCCGTACACGTCTGTAGGCCCCCAAATCTCTCCGGACGGAATGCCGTTAAGTATCGGATGTTTTGACGCCTCTCGGGGTATAATTCCCCGGGTGCTTTGGTGCTTATGGTGGCCATGATGGCTGTGCCAGTTGGTCCCCAGTACAAGTTGTCCAAAACCACCCTGCCAGTCGGTTTTTTCACCGGCGTAATAGTTCCCCCAGTGCCGCCAGGGACTGAGTGTATCCCGGAAACGAAAGGCGTGTGTAGCGGTGCGCAATCCGATGACAGGCTTTCCAGCTTTAAAGTACGCTTCAAAGTACGCCATCTGCTGATCGGGCAGCTCCCGGAACCGTGTAAATAAGACCAGAAGGTCCGCCTCGGCGAGCTGCTCCAGCCCTGGTATATTGTAAACGTAGTTGGGGTTAATAATGCCAGGCTGCTCCGGGTCCTGCGCAAAGAGTACCGTACAGTCAAACCCATGCCGTTGTGCCAGAATTTTGGCAAGCTGCGGCAAAGCTTCTTCTGAGCGGTACTCCTCATCACCGCTGACGAGTACCACTTTTTTCGCTTCCGTTTTTTTGGGCACTGACTGATAGGTAGCCCAGGAAGGGGCAGGCCCTTCCGATGTTTCAGGGGCTTTTTCTTCCGTACAGCTCCATAGCAGGAGCAGGGTGGATAGGGTAAGTAGTATATTTTTCATGGTTCTTTTTTATTTTGGATGCTCGGCCAATAGCTCAGCCGGGCGGTAAAAGCCTTCTTTATCGGCAACAGCAGCCCGCACCTTTTTCACCTCTGCCTGAAAGATGGGCGGTGCACTATTGCCAAAGGCATTGCGTACGTAAGATAAGACATCTGCGACTTCCTTATCGCTCAGTAAGCCTTCGAAGGCCGTCATCGGCACCAGCCCGGGGTAGGATTTACCATTGACCTCAATAGGCCCGTGCAGGCCTTTCAACGTCAGTTTGATCAGGCGTTCTTTGCTGCCTGTCACCCACGCTGATCTTGCCAGGGGTGGAAACCCGGAAGCAGACAGTCCTTTTCCATCCGCCTGATGGCAGGTGATGCAGGAGCCTTCACGCTCGTACAGGGCCAGGCCCGGGCTAATCTCAGCTTCCTCTACATCAAAGACCACAGAGTTGGTTTTGTACAAGCGTTCGCGCAGGGCTGTGTACACTGGCTCCATCCATTCATCAACAGGTTGCGTTTCGGCACGCTCTAATGCCTTTCTGGCAATAGCAGGTTCCAGCCAGGAAGCCGCAACTACCGCTTCCAACCGCACCCGCCCGTGAGGATCAGCAGCCATATCCAACAGCCAGTCGGCATGTTCTTTTACCTGATGCCCGGTATAGCGCAATACCCGCACTGCGGCTGCCCGCACCCGGTAGTCTTTGGCTTTCAGCAATTGCCGCAGCAGAGGCTGTTCCACCTGATTGAGTCCCCAACTGACCCAAAGGGCTTCCAGTAATTGCTGTTCATAGGCTTTGTCTAAAGTGTTTAAACCAGCTACCCATTCGCGTAAAGCGGGGAGGACGTCTGCTGCTTTTCTGCCTCTAAGCTCACGACGGGTGCGATAGCGGGTCCGGTACTCGGGCCGCTTCAGGTTGTCCAGTAAGGCAGGGATATCCGCTCCGGCTATTTTGGCTGGTTGTAGGAGGGGCCGGTCGGGATAAGTCACCCGGTAAATTCTGCCGTGAGCATGGTCTCGCAGAGGGTCACGGGCATTGTGCTGCATATGCCCGATGAGGCGATTGTGCCAGTCAACGAGGTAAAGGGAGCCATCGGGGGCAAATTCCATGTCTACAGGACGGAAGTGGGGGTCAGTAGACTGTATCAGGTCCAGACGGTGCTGACTCCGGTAGCCTGTCCCCTCATCTATCATTTGATGCTGTTTAGTGCCCAGAAAACCAATCGTATTGTTAATCAGCAAGTCGCCCTGTACTTCATCGGGGAAGTGCCGACTTGACACAAATTCCAGTCCTGATGTGGGGCGCACCCGGTGCGCTTCCTCAATAATGCTGGCCGCCTTAGGGTTCGACTTTCCATACACCGGCGCGATGGTCCCCGGCGACATCCAGCGCACATCCGGGCCTGAGGTCTCCGCAAAGAAGGGCTGCCCCCAGGCATCGAAGGCAATACCCCAGGGATTGGGAATAGCCAGCTGGGCCGTGCGCTCCAGGTGGCGGCGGACCGGATTGTACCGGTAAAAGCCACCGTTGGTGGCCCGGATGGTACCGTAGGGTGTCTCCACATTCGTGTGCAAAAAGACGCCTTCGCCCATAAAAATGGCTCCGGAGGGGTCTGCGCAAAACGCGCTGATGGCGTGGTGGGTGTCGTGGTCATCGAAGCCGCTGAGCAGGATTTCCTTCCGGTCTGCCCGGTCGTCCCTATCCGTATCGGTGAGTAACACCAGGCTGCTGCTTTGAGAAACGTACACCCCTTCCGGCGCGATTTCAAACCCAATAGGCAGGTGCAAGCCATCTGCGAAGGTCGTCTGCCGGTCTGCTTTACCGTCCCCATCGGTATCTTCCAGAATGAGGATTTTATCGTTAGGACGTGCATCTCCCGGCTTATAATGAGGATAGGAAGGCATCACCGCCACCCAAAGCCGTCCCTTATTGTCAAAGGAAAGCTGTACCGGGTTGGCGAGGTCTTCAAACTCTTTTTCCGAGGCAAACAACTCCACCTTATAGCCTGGGGCAGGCGTGAGCGTGGCGGCTGCATCAGCCCCATACCGGTAGGGCAGCAGGCCATCTTCCGGGTTAAAATTGGTTTCCACTGCCGGCAGGGATGCTGTACGCGCATCTGCGGTTTTGATATTATAAGGCTCGTCCAGTAGCAACCGCCAGATAGCTGTATCTCTAACTGCTGTCATTTCCCGTATTTTGCGCAGCTCGGGCGGGTAATTATCAGGCCCGTAGGGCTTGTACCGCCGCCCGTAAACATGTACGCTATTGGGGATTTTGTAGTCCTTAGCCCAGCACCAGTTTTTTTCCTGTACGGCTTCCAGCACCGCATCAGGTTCAGGTCCGTCCGTTGAGCTTTCGCCAAATAGCTGCGTGGTCAGATAGCCCGCCAAGCGCCGGTAACCGACATTATTGAATTGCAACCCATCGATGGTCAGGGGCTCCCCTTCGGCATACCATTTTTTAGAGGGCTCAAATAAGTCGATGACCGGCACGCCTTCTTCAGCTGCAACTGTTTGTATGGCATTGCTGTAAAGCATTAGCATTGCGTTCGTGCGGTATCCTTTCGGTAAATCGGCTTCAGCCGAAAGATTCTGAACAGCAGTTGGAGTGACGAGCACAAGCTGGGGTGGATAAATATTGTTATAAGACTGTCTTAGGGTATGCTGAATGAATGCCCGGAGTTCCGCTTTGAAGACCGGAAGGCGATCCGGCCCAAATTGCGCCGCATTATGCCCCCAAAACGCCAGGATAATATCGGTATTGAGGGTATCCAGCCACTCATCGGGGGACGGGAAGTGCCCCTCGCTGCCGGAGGGGTTAGCCAGCTCCTCGTAGTACGCTTCAGCACCCGGAAAGGCCCAGGGACTGTTCCGGGCAGCGTGCGGGCGGAAGCCGGGCATATTGCCTCCGTCACAGAGGTTGCGAATGAACAGCAAGCTGTCCGGGTACCGAAGGTGGAAAGCAGTTTCTAAATGCCCATAGTGCACCATCCGCGAGCAAATATTGCTGCCGATTAATGTAATTCTGCTACCCTTGCGTACTTCTGCGAGCGGCTCTGCATCAAAGTTACACCCGCCCAGAAACATACCGAGGAACAAAACAGGCAGGAGCTGTCTCCGCGACCGGATAGGGAAAAGGGCATTTAACATGGTTGTTGCTTTAGCGCTTACAGGCAGGTGTAATGGCCCCTCAAAATAAGAAGAAAAACGGGGACACCCAATAAATACAGAGGGCACCTTCCTGCCTACCAGAAAGATGCCCTCAACCTACTCTTAGAACTCTAATTAGAGCTTGTTTGGATTTCACACTTCGGGCTGCTCTTGCCAAATTTTGCACCAAAAGCGAAATACCAACAAGCTCTTAGTAAGCTTTGGCAAACAGGACCCGCTGCCCGGAAGGCTTACCTGTTAGCACGCATTCTCCTTTTTCCGGTTCGTTATCTAAAGGGATACAACGGATAGTTGCCTTGGTGAGCGCTTTGATCTTCAGCTCAGTCTCCGTAGTGCCATCCCAGTGTGCGGAGACAAATCCGCCGCCCCAGGACTCTATTTCAGAATTGCCACTGCCGGAAACCGCCTCTTTAAACTCCTCGAAGTTGTTCACTTTGGTGATATTATCCTCACGGAACTGTTTAGCCCGGTTAAAGAGATTATTCTGAATTTCTGTCAGCAGGTTTTCGATATAAGCGGCTGCCTCATCAATTGGTACAAATGTCTTCTCTTTGGTATCCCGGCGGGCAATTTCCACCTGACCCTTTTCCAGGTCCCGCTTACCGATGCCGATGCGGACAGGGATGCCCTTCATCTCATGCTCGGCGAACTTGAAGCCCGGGCGGTTCCTTTCATCATCATCATACTTCACCCGGATGTTGCGACTGCGTAGCGCCTTCATGACTTTATCGACGGCCTCGCCAATCTCAGGGCCGGGCTTAGGGATAGGTACAATGACCACCTGAGTAGGGGCCAGCTTAGGCGGTATTACGAGGCCCTCATCATCGGAATGGGTCATAATCAACCCACCCAGCAATCGGGTAGACACCCCCCAGGAAGTTGCCCAAACGTACTCTTGTTTATTCTCTTTATTGAGGAATTTCACATCAAACGCTTTGGCAAAGTTCTGTCCCAGGAAGTGGGAGGTCCCCGCCTGCAGCGCTTTGCCATCCTGCATCAACGCTTCGATCGTGAAGGTCTCGTCTGCACCGGCGAAGCGTTCGTTAGCAGTTTTAATGCCTTTGACAACCGGCATGGCCATGTACTCCTCGGCAAAGTCAGCATAGACCCGCTGCATTTGCAGGGCTTCTTCCATCGCTTCATCACGGGTAGCGTGGGCCGTATGCCCTTCCTGCCAAAGAAACTCTGTGGTGCGCAGGAACAAGCGGGTGCGCATCTCCCAGCGTACGACATTGGCCCACTGATTGATGAGTAATGGCAAGTCGCGGTAGGAGTTGATCCAGTCTTTGTAGGTATCCCAAATGATGGTCTCAGAAGTAGGCCGTACAATGAGCTCTTCTTCCAGCTTAGCAGACGGGTCTACCACAACACCCCCTCCATCCGGGTCATTCATCAGCCGGTGGTGAGTGATCACGGCACATTCTTTAGCGAAGCCTTCGACGTGCTGTGCCTCGCGGCTCAGGAAGCTTTTCGGGATAAACAGCGGGAAATAAGCATTCACGTGGCCGGTCTCTTTGAACATCCGGTCGAGCTGATCCCTCATATTTTCCCAAATAGCGAAGCCGGTTGGCTTAATAACCATACATCCTTTCACCTTGGAGTGGTCCGCCAGCCCTGCCCGCTTCACGATATCGAGGTACCACTGTGAATAGTTGTCTTTTCGCTGAGTAATTGCTTTAGCCATAAATTTGTCTTATTATACCCTGTTTTAACAGGATTTAACTATTTTCTTGCCTTACTTTCGTCCTCTTAAATGCTAATTTAACATTTGTTAATTCCTCCGCAACGCTTATTTAACAAGGTGCAAACGTGGTTTTAAAGGGGTTTTAACTAAAATTTAGGCACAAAAGTAATAAATTACGTGTTGTAAGAAATAAGAGCGCAACGGTAATTACATTAAAAACAACTTTTATGAAAAATTATAAAATATCGCCTTTTTTAATCGCCCTGTTCCTTTTTTGGGGTATGGGTGATATAGGCGCGCAGTACGATGATCTCTATTATAATCCGGACACGGATGGCGCTTACTATGATTATGGCAACAACAACTATGATAATAGTACAGCTTCTAACTCAAGCCGGGATGATGATGAATACTATGAGGATCATTACGACTATGAGTACTCTTCACGGATTCGACGTTTCCACCGCCCGTACCAAGGGTTTGGATTCTTTGATCCGGTATATGTAGACTACGCCCATTTCGATCCTTTCTTTAACCCGGCTACCACGATGCTGATCTATAATTCGCCATGGCGCTGGAACCGGTGGAATCGCTGGAACAGGTTTAACCGCTTTGGCCCGGGCGTAAATATCAACGTTGGTATTGGCTTTGGCAACACCTTTGGCTGGGGAAACCCCTGGGGCTTTAACTCCTGGAATTCGCCATGGGGGTTCAACAACCGCTGGAATTCACCCTGGGGCTTCAATGACTTTGGATGGAACAGCTGGAACAACCCTTATGCGTTTGGCGGCGGCATCTACTGCCCACCAACCTGGGGCAATGGTTTTGCCTACAACACGGTCAATAACGTTACCGTCAATAACAATAACAATAACAATAATGGTACCTACTATGGCCCACGTACCAATGGTTCCGTGAACCGACCTAGTCAGGCACGCCGTGATGTTGGTTTGCAGCAGGATGGCCGTACCACAACTGCCGCGACGCCAAAGGACGTAACCGTAAACCGCGCAGGCGGAACACCACGAACGGCAGAGACCACTGCTGACAAAAGAAGTGATCAGAATCCGAACGCACGTGTCGCCAGCCGCTCCTACGAGCGCCCGCGCACCTATGATCGGTCACCAAGTACAACCGTAACGCCTGAGCGTAGTAATGCGATCAACAGCCGTGAACCACGAACGTCCACACGCAACCGTACCGCTACCCAACGTGATTACAACGCACCACGCAATTCGGGCTCCTATAACCGGAGCGGTAGTACTAACCGGAGCTACGATCGGGGTTCGAGCAATAGCCGTAGTCCGCGGACGACCACCCCACGCAGTAGCCAGAGCTATGACCGGGGAAGTAGCAGCCGGAGCAACCGTACCTATACGCCACGCTCCAACCGCAGCAACTCTTCAAAAAGCTATACACCGCGCAGCAACTCCAGCTCTCGTAGTAGCCGTAGTTATTCACCGAGCAACAACCAGAGCTCACGCTCTTACACCCCTCGGAGTAACAGTAGCTCGCGCAGCAGCCGAAGCTATTCCGCACCAAGCCGGAGCAACAGTAGCCGAAGCTACTCTTCTCCAAGTAGAGGTAGCAGTAGCCGGAGTTATTCTTCTCCGAGCCGGAGTAGCAGCAGCCGGAGTAGTGGCAGTAGTAGCCGCTCTTCCAGCTCAAGCAAAAGCCGCGGCAACTAGTTAGTCTTCTTTTGAGGAGCGAGGAAAGGGGTGGAGTGTACCGATTTACAGGTCCCACCCCTTTTCTTATGCTCAGCACCTACTGCCCTACCAATTGTTCATCTAAAAAACGAATCTAATGAAGTATACGCTTGCTCTTGCAGTCCTTCTATTCTGCTTCAGCGGAGCAACATGGGCTCAAAACTTTTCAGATGCCCTGCGCCTTTCCAACTTCCAGGTAGGGGGTACCGCCCGCTCCATCGGAGCAGGCAGCGCCATGGGCGCTATGGGCTCTGATTTCTCGGTACTGAGTACAAACCCGGCCGGACTGGGCTGGTACCGGAGTTCTGAATTTGTGATCTCTCCGGGTGTTTTCAATGCCAGTACCACTTCCACCCTGCTCAACGGAGATGGCGGTACCGGTATCGAAGAAAACCGGACCAACTTCAACCTAAATACCTTCGGTGTTGTATTCGCAAATGCTAATACCAACCGCGACTGGCGGGCCACCAACTTCGCAATAGGTGTCAACCGGCTGGCGAATTTCCATCAGGATTTTTACTACGAAGGTGCATCGCCTGGCTCCATCATCAACCGGTTTCAGGAGCAGGCCAATAGTGAGGTGGGCTTTAATGACTTTGAATCCGGGCTGGCCTTTGATGTCGGGGCGCTCTATCAGATCGGAGGCGATGACTTTTATTCCTCCGATTTTGATAATGCCCCTAATGCGGATGTGTTTAAGCGACAGGATGTGTTCACCAGCGGTGCTATCAATGAATTTGTGCTGTCCTTTGCGGGCAACTATAAAGAGCGACTCCTGATTGGCGGTACCATCGGTGTGCCTATTATCCGTTACGAAGTAGATAAGGAATACCGGGAAGAAGACCCGGGCATGGAAGGCGATGGCAATATTCCCTTCTTTAATGCCCTGACTTACAACGAAAATCTGTCGACCAGTGGTACGGGCATCAACGTGAAGCTGGGTGCCATTTACCGGGCGAATCAGATGCTGCGCCTTGGCCTGGCCGTGCACTCGCCTACTTTTATGCGGCTCGATGATGTCTATACGGCCAGTATGGGCTACAACTATACCGATCAGGACGGGGACTTCAACTTCACGGCCGAATCACCGGATGGCAGCTTTGAATACCGCCTGCAGACGCCATGGCGCTTCATTGGCAGTGCCGGGTTTATCATCAACAACGGTACGCTAAAGCCCGCCGATGGCAACCGGGAACTGATGGTCCGGGTACCGAGAGGTGGGTTTATTTCTGCCGAAATAGAGTACCTGAACTACGGGGAGAACCAGTTCCGCTACGATGGGTTTGGTGATGCCGAACGTACGGTGAATGCTTCGATTGCCGACGAACTGACAAACGCCTGGAACCTGCGCCTGGGCGGTGAGTACGCCTATGACCAATTCCGGGTACGGGCGGGCTATAGCTTGCAACAGTCCCCGCTGCAGGGCGATGATGCCACCAATAGCGTTATCAGTGCCGGCATTGGGCTGCACAAGAAGACCTTCTTCCTGGATATGGCCTACCGCCGTCGGATGAATGAAGCTCTGTACACACCCTACCTCACTTTCGATGCTCCGGAGCAACTGGTAGAGCAGCAGTCCAACCTTGGGCAGATTGTATTTACCCTTGGCTTTCGGTGGTTTTAACAACTAACACCGCATAGGGGTGTTTGAAAAGGATAACCAAAAATAAGACGCAGGAGCTGCCCACGCAGCTCCTGTTTGCTGATATGGATTCACTTACACAAATCACCCTGGGCGCTGCCGTTGGCGAGATGGTGCTCGGCAAGAAAGTAGGCAACCGGGCTATGCTCTGGGGTGCAATTGGTGGCACTGTCCCCGACCTCGATGTATTCGCCAATATGGTAACGGATGAGATCAGCGCGCTGGCCTTCCACCGGGCAATTACCCACTCCCTTGCCTTTGCGACACTTGCCCCCATTGTACTGGGTGGGCTGGTACACCATATTTACAAACGGCAGCGCATTGGGCAGGCCCTGGGGCTGTCCACCGCCCTCATCTTTCTGATGATCGCCCTGGGCTCTGTGACGATGCCCGCCCCACCATTGGAAATCCTCAAGGTAGCCGGTGCGATTACCGCGGCCATTCTTTTCTTCCCATTGATAAGCTGGGCGGTGCAGGCTATACGGGGTACCAAAGACCACCCCTGGGCGGCAAGCTGGCGCGACTGGAGCTGGCTTTTCTTCTGGGCAATTTTCACCCATCCGCTACTTGATGCCTGTACAACCTACGGTACACAGCTCTTCCGACCGTTTTGGGACTACCGGGTGGCATTCAATAATATTTCCGTGGCAGACCCGGCCTATACTTTGCCCTTCCTGTTACTGCTGCTGGCCGCCTTTATTGCGGGCAGAAAACGGCAGGCGCTGCGCACCCGGCTCAACGCTGCCGGGCTAATAGTGAGCAGTCTGTACCTGGTTTTTACCTTTGTCAATAAATGGCATATCGACCATACCTTCGAGGCCTCTTTACAACGGGAAAACATCCCCTATGAGCGCTATATGACTTCTCCCACCATCCTCAACAACCTGCTTTGGCAGGGCATTGCGGAGGGTGATACCGCCTACTACCACAGCATGTACTCCATACTGGACGACGAGGCAACCTTCGAGGGCTTTACGGTCATCCCCAAACGGCACGAGCTGCTGCTCCCGGCCGAGGGTACCCGAGACCTTGAGGTGCTGCAATGGTTTTCGGATGGCTACTACTCCGTATTCGAGCGGGGCGATACCGCCCTGCAGTACAACGACCTCCGCTTCGGCTCTCTGAATCAGTCTTTCGATGAACCTTCCGACTTTGTGTTCCACTTTATCGTGGAGCAGGATGAAGATGGGGAGTGGCATGCCCGTCAGGGCCGGGACCAGCCCCGGGACATGGACAAAGCCTTCAGTAAGTTGTGGAACCGGATGATGGGGCGGAAGAACTAAGTAAGCTGACTGGGCCGATAGTGCGGGCACCCCCGGCGCACTCCCTTCGCCGGGGGTACTATAGTTTAAATAGCTTGCCCACTCAAGTTATTCCATCCAATGTTTACCGTTTCACATTTTACTAATGCTCGTGCGGCAGCTGGCCTGACATGGGTGTCAAGGTTAAAACAGGGTCTAATTGACTAAATTTAGCTAAATTTAGTCAACGTACTGACTAAATTTAGCTAAATTTAGTCAGTACAAACAAAATACGGTAAGGCCCGCAAATGAAATTACTGAAAAGAGAAATCGAAGATGAAGTCATCAACTATTTGCGCCCCAATAAAGTGGTGGTTCTTTTAGGCCCAAGAAGGGTAGGTAAAACAGTACTGATACAGCAAGTATTAAAAAGGATATCGGAGCCTTATTTGCTACTGCATGGAGAAGATCAAGATGTAAGAAAGCAGTTGGAGTACCGCAGTACTCAAAGGTATAAAACCCTGCTAGGGGGAAAATCGCTACTCATAATTGATGAGGCTCAAAAAATTCCGGAAATCGGGAATGTATTAAAGTTGATGGTAGATACGATAGAGGGCATCAAAATTTTAGCCACGGGTTCATCCGCTTTTGATTTAGATAAAAATACGGGAGAGCCGCTGACAGGAAGAAAGCATACTTTTTATTTATTGGGTTTATCTGAGAAAGAATTAAGCCAAACGGAAAGTATTTTTGAGAAGGATGCGAATTTAAGAGCAAGGCTGATTTATGGGAATTACCCTGAATTGATTCACCTCGAAGGATTAAAAGAAAAAAAGGAGTATTTGGATGATTTGATCAAATCTTACTTACTGAAGGATATACTGGAATTTGATTTGATCCGAAACGCTGAAAAGATACTTCGATTATTACGCCTCATTGCTTATCAGATAGGAAGTGAAGTTAGCTATACGGAATTGGGCAAGCAGCTGGGAATGAGTAAAAATACAGTGGAGCGGTACCTGGACTTACTAAGCAAAGTATATATCATACATTCAGTAGGTGCATGGAGTAGGAACCTGAGAAAAGAAATCGTTAAAAGCAGGAGATGGTATTTTTATGATAACGGAATCAGGAATGCATTAATAGGAGATATGAAGCCGATTGAGAGCAGAAATGATATAGGAATATTGTGGGAGAACTACATAATCAGCGAGCGGATAAAATACCAGCAATACAAGCAAATGCTGGTTTACAATTACTTTTGGAGAACATACGATCAACAAGAAATAGACTGGATTGAAGACCGGGAAGGCATACTTCACGCTTATGAGTTTAAATGGAACCCCAATAAGAAACCTAAGCTCCCAAAAGCCTTCAAAGAAACCTATCCTGATTCTGAATTTCAGGTGATCAATAGTGATAATTTCATTGAGTGGATCAGTTAGTTGCCCATTTTGACCCCTATCACCGGCGTGACCAGACCAAATTAGTGAATCGATTTTTCTATTATACGCTACGCCGTCACCGCCTCCTGCTCCACCTTCTCATCCACCTTGCGCAATACGCGGAGGGCATCCTGCAAGCCCCTTACCCCATCCTTAATGAGTATGAAGTGGCGGTTGGTCTTCTTGAAGCTGAGCCCGCGCCTGGCGCCTTCTTTTTGTACAAACAGTAGCGTAGCCTGGAACTGGGCGCTTTCATAGAAGAGCGACTGCGGATTTTCCACAAAGTAGCAGCGCAGCTTGTTGTTTTTGAGGATGAGGCGCTCGAAGCCCAGGCGGCGGCAGACCCAGCGTAGACGCAGGCCATCGAAGAGCTCGTAAACGGGCTCGGGTACGGCACCAAACCGGTCCTTCATAGCTTCCTCAAACTTTTGTAGTTCTTCCTCGGTCTCCAGTCCATCGAGTTGGGTATAGAGGTTGAGGCGCTCTTGTATGCTGCTGATGTACTCATCGGGGATGAGCATTTCCACATCGGTATCGATCTGCACTTCGCGCACGTACTGCCGGTTTTTGTCGAGCTCTTCCTTGAACAGCTCCTTGAACTCGGTTTCCTTCAGTTCCTGAATGGCTTCCTCGAGGATTTTCTGGTAGGTTTCGTACCCGATATCAGCAATAAATCCGCTCTGTTCACCCCCCAAAAGGTTGCCCGCGCCCCGGATGTCGAGATCGCGCATGGCAATATTGAAGCCGCTGCCCAGCTCGGAGTGCTCTTCCAGCGTCTTGAGGCGCTTGCGGGCATCGGTGGTTACCGTAGACATTGGTGGGCTAAACAGGTAGCAAAATGCCTTTTGATTGGAACGCCCCACCCGGCCCCGCAATTGGTGCAGGTCGCTCATGCCAAACTGCTGAGCGTTGTTGATGATCATGGTGTTGGCATTCGGGATGTCCAGCCCGGTCTCAATGATGTTGGTGCAAACCAGCACATCGTAGCGCCCGTCGATGAAATGGATGAGCGTTTTTTCCAGCTCCTTGGGGTCCATCTGCCCGTGGGCGCTGGCAATCTCCACGTCCGGGCACATGCGGCGCACCATAGCGGTTATGTCCGGAAGGGACTTGACGCGGTTATGCACAAAGAAGACCTGCCCGCCCCGGTTGACTTCATAGTAAACCGCTTCCTGGACAACTTTTTCGCTGAAGACCCGAACTTCCGTATGAATGGGCTGCCGGTTGGGCGGCGGCGTACGTATGATAGACAAGTCGCGTGCCGCCATGAGAGAAAACTGCAGGGTTCGCGGAATGGGGGTGGCGGTCAGCGTAAGGGTATCAACGTTAACCTTAATGTTGCGGAGTTTCTCCTTAGCCGCTACGCCAAATTTCTGCTCCTCATCAATAATGAGCAGACCGAGGTCTTTAAAGCCGATCTTTTTGTTCAGAATGGCGTGGGTGCCGATGACGATGTCAATTTCTCCATCCTTTAGTCGTTGAAAGATGGCGTTTTTTTCCTTTGTAGTCCGGAAGCGGTTGACATAGTCAACGGTGACGCCGAATTCTTCCAGGCGCTCCATAAAAGTACGGTAGTGCTGCAATGCGAGGATCGTTGTTGGCACAAGTACCGCCACCTGCTTGCCACCGATCACTGCTTTGAAAGCCCCCCGTATCGCAACTTCGGTCTTACCAAAGCCTACGTCGCCACAAATCAGGCGGTCCATGGGGTGGTCCTTCATCATATCCTCCTTCATGTCATTGGTCGACTTGAGCTGGTCGGGGGTATCTTCATAGATAAAGGAGGCTTCGAGCTCATTTTGCAGGTAGCCGTCGCGCGGAAAGGCAAAGCCTTCTGAAGCCCGGCGCTTGGCATACAGCTTGATCAGTTCACCAGCGATGTCTTTAACTTTCTTCTTAGTGCGGCGCTTGAGGTTCTTCCAGGCATCTGACCCCAGCTTGTCTACCCTGGGCGTAGACCCTTCCTTGCCTACGTACTTGGAAATTTTGTGCAGGGAGTTGATACTGACGTAGAGGATGTCGTTATTCTTGTAAATCAGGCGCACTGATTCCTGCACATGCCCGTTGATGTCAATCTTTTGCAGACCAGAATACTTACCCACGCCATGGTCGATGTGCGTAACGTAATCACCGGGCTGCAACTCCCGAAGCATCCGCAGATTAAGCGCCTGATCGCGGGTAAAGCCCCGGCGCAGCCGGTACCGGTGGAAACGCTGGAAAACCTGATGGTCCGTATAGCAGGCGACCTTCAAATCCAGATCGATAAAGCCTTCATTGATGGATTTGGGTACAGGATGGAAATCGACCTTCGCCTCCAGGTCCTCAAAAATAGAGTAGAAACGCTCAATCTGTTTGGGATTTTCCGCAAACAGGTAGTTCTGCAGCCCTGATTGAGTATTCTCATCCAGGTTTTCGATGAGCAGGTTAAAGTTTTTATTGAAGCTGGGCTGTGGCCGCGTGGCAAAGACCACCTGTTCGCTGAAATCGATCGGCTGTGCTGAAGTAGCCATACCCAAAATAGCATAGTCTTTCACATCCTCTATGATTTCAAAGGGCCGGATGAAGGCGCGGTCGCGGAAGATTTCCTTGAGCTCTTCCTCTTCCAGCAGGGCGATGCCCTTAGCAAACTCCTCAGCTTTGTCGAAGCACTGCGTGAGCCGGTCTACCAACAGCTGGAAGTCTTTCACCCACACGGCAGTATTGGGCTGCAGTATCCGAAGCATGCTCACCTTTTGCTCCTGCGAAAACCGAGTGTTGATATTAGGGATGATGGTCACTGCGCCGATGTTCTGCACGGAGAGCTGCGTGGTCGGGTTGAAGGTCCGGATGCTTTCCACCTCCTCATCGAAAAGCTCGATCCGGTAGGGGTATTCATTGCCAAAGGAGAAGATATCCACAATGCCGCCACGGATGGAAAACTGCCCGGGTTCGTACACAAAGTCTTCCCGGGAAAAGCCGTACTCTACCAAGACTTCAATCAGGAATTCAACATCCAGCAGTTCTTCTTTTTTAATATCAATACGGCGCTCGTTGAGCACTTCCGGCGCAACAACTTGCTCAAAAAGTGCTTCGGGGTAGGTCACCACAATCTCACCGGAAGCAGAAGAATTGACAATTTTATTGATGGTCTCCGTGCGTTGGAGGACATTGGTATTATTGAGCTCTTCGAAGTACATCGGCCGCTTGAAGGAGTCAGGGAAAAAACGGACTGCCTTGCCTTGGAGCAGGTTATCGAGGCTGTTTTGCAAATAAGCGGCTTCTTCTTTATCATTGGCAATCAGCAAGTGGTTACGCGGGTCATTCTGATAGACCGCAGTAAGTAGAAAGGCTGTTTGTGCGCCCACAAGACCGCTAAGCTGAAGGCGGCAGGGCTCTCCGGCATTTAGTGCCTGATTAATACGCTGTGTGCGGTTGTCATCGCGGTATAGTTCCTGAAGGCGGTCGAGGTTGTTTTCCACAGTTGCTGTAACGGTTGAAAGCCGAATGCGCTCAGCGGGGCATTCAGCAGCTAGATATTCATTTTCCAATCAGGAAACAGAGGGTGGACCGGATAGTTTAAGAAGTAATCATCCGAAACAACGCCCGAATTGTTACAAACCAGATTAATCCATTAATTTAGAGCAAAAATATTCCTCTATGAATCACAATCCAAAACTCTATTGGCCGATATTATTTACGCTGGCGATACTCGCTGCTTCCTGTGTAAGCAAAAAAGAGTACATGGCCCTCCAAACCGAGCTGGAAATTGCTAATAAGGACGTGGCCCGACTGGGTGAAAGCCTGAATGACTACATGAAACGCCTGTCAGACTGCGACCGGGAGAAGTCCAACCTCAAAGCCCGTCTGCAGGCGGCAGAAAGTAATATGATACTCCGTGAAGAGCAGGTCAATGATCTCAAGGACCTTGTTACTGACCTCCGTCAGCAGCGTGATGCACAGCTCAATCAGGTAGATGGCCTTACCACTCTTTCGCAGTCCGCCAGCGATAATATCAAGGAGACCCTTTCACAGCTTCAGAGCAAGGACAAATACATCCAAATGCTGCAAGCCGCCAAGACCCGCGCCGACTCCATCAACCTGGCCCTGGCGGTTAACCTAAAAGGGGTCCTTAGCGAAGGGATTGAAGACAAAGACGTAGAAGTAAAGGTAGACAAGACTGTAGTTTTTGTCAACCTGTCAGACAAAATGCTCTACCAGAGTGGTAGTGCCAAAATCACCGACCGGGCCGATGAAGTGCTGGGCAAAATCGCCCGCATCATTAAGTCCCGCCCTAATCTGGAGGTCATGGTGGAAGGCTACACCGATAGTCAGCCAATCAACACCGCCTGCATTAAGGATAACTGGGACCTGAGCGTTCTGCGCTCCACTTCTGTGGTCCGGGCGCTGCAGTTCAACCATGGCATTGACCCCAACCGCCTGATTGCTGCGGGCCGTGGCGAGTACAATGCACTGGCAGCCAATGATACTGCAGAGGGCCGCTCTATGAACCGCCGGACCCGCATCATCATCTTGCCAAAGCTCGATCAGTTCTATGATCTCCTGAATCCCAATACGGCTCCTAAATAAACCGGTCCTGCATTAAACAACCGGCCCTGCAGCTGAAAAGCAACTGTAGGGCCGTTGTCATTTTAAGCAGACCCGCACTATCTAAGCCTTCGTCCAGTTTGTCCCCTCTTTACTATCTTTTAGCACAATACCCGCTTCCTGAAGGGCATCCCGAATTTTATCAGAAGTGCCCCAGTCTTTATTAGCACGGGCCTCCGAACGGATATCAATAATGAGGTCCATCAGTCCGTTAACCGGGCTGTCGCCTTTGCTTTCGCCAGCCAGGCCTTCGTCCTCCAGCGCAAAGACCTCGTCCACAAAGCTGCGAACAGTTTCCTTTAGGCGGTTCAACGTCAGCTCAGTCAGGTCGGTCAGTTTAAGGTGGCCAGCATGAAGGCTGTTGACCTTAGTCACGATTTCAAAAAGAACGGCCAGCGCTTTTGGCGTATTGAAATCATCATCCATTTCAGCATGCCCCTGGTCGATAAGCTTATTGAGCTCCTCATCGAGTGGGCCTGGTTTACCATTACCCGGGTGCTGCATACCCTGAAGCAGCTTATTGCCCTCCATCAGGCGCTTGTAGCCTTTCTCTGCGGCCTGCAGTGCCTCATCAGTCAGATCAAGTGTACTACGGTAATGTGACTGCAGCATAAAAAACTTCACCACCATCGGGCTGTAGCCTTTGGTGACGTGCGGACTATCGCCAGTGAACAGCTGCGTAGGCGTAATGGTATTGCCGTCGCTCTTGGACATCTTGCGGCCATTCATCAGCAGCATATTCGCATGCATCCAGTAGCGGGCGCCACTGCAGTTGCAGGAGCCCATATTCTGGGCGATCTCATTTTCATGGTGCGGAAACTTAAGGTCGTTGCCGCCGCCGTGTATATCGAAAGTCTCGCCCAGGTACTTGGTGCTCATCGCCGAGCATTCGAGGTGCCAGCCAGGAAAGCCTACTGACCAGGGAGAGCTCCAGCGCATCAGGTGGGAAGGCGCTGCCTTCATCCAGATCGCAAAGTCGGCCGGATGCCGCTTCTCACTCTGGTTTTTGAGATTGTCGCGGCTCTCTGACAGCAGATCGTCCACCTTACGGCCGGACAGTTCCCCGTAGGCTTTAGTCTCTTCAATAAACTTCAGGGTGTCAAAATAAACAGACCCATTGGCTTCGTACCCGTAGCCGTTGTCGATAATGTCCTGCACCATTTTGATCTGCTCCGGAATGTGCCCGGTTGCCCGTGGCTCAATGCTTGGTGGCAGGGTATTGAAAATACGCATCATATCGTGGAAGCCATTGGTGTACTTCTGGGCAATCTCCATCGGCTCCAGTTCCTCCAGGCGGGCTTTTTTGGAGATCTTATCCTCTGTGCCGATCTCGTCGCTATCGCCTTCCAGGTGACCTACATCGGTGATGTTTCGGACATAGCGTACTTTGTACCCTTTATACATCAGGTACCGGTAAATCACATCGAAGCTCGTAAAGGTGCGGCAGTTCCCCAAATGGACATCGCTGTACACGGTAGGACCGCACACGTACATGCCTATGCGCCCTTCATTCAGGGGCGTGAATACTTCCTTCTCACGGGCAAGGCTGTTATAAATCTTGAGTGTATTTTCCATTCAGGGTGTTTTTGAGGGCGCAAAAATAGAGAATAAGTCAAAGATAACCTTGGGAATCAGGTAAAAGCTGAGTACACTGTAAAATAAGTAACTTCCCATTTTGGCAGTGCCTTTTGGCGAAATGCTGCGTTGATCGATCTGTAAGGTAGCTACGGCTATCCTCCCTCCTCTAGCCTTGCCTTTCACCAAAATGCCCGTCTCAAAACAGTAAAGAACTTAATTTACAGTGCACTAATGGAGTTACGGGTCATTCCGCAACTCCCTTCTAATATTTTGTTGTTCAAAACGCGGCGAGCGAAGATTAGTTCCCCCCAAGACGCCCGGCTTCGTCTTCTAAGCCCGTCTTGCGCTTGCGCGATTTAATCTTTTGGTTGCCAAAGCGGTAGTTCATGCTTACGCTGATGCGCCGGCTGTCCCAACGGCCACTGCCCTGCGAAATAAGACCGGCAAAACTAGATTCTCCGTCCCAGCCCGTTTCGTAGAACAGGTCCTGACCGCTCAACCTTACATTGAGCTTATCGTCAAAGAACTTACGCTGAAGGCCGAGGTCCAAGCTCCAGTTGCTTTCGTATTCAAACACGCCGCCCCAAACACCGGGACCGCTGTAATAGCCCGAAACTTCGCCCTGAAGGCCCCAGGGCAGGGTGATGGTATGCTGCTGGAAAATGCTGTAGGTAAAAGCCTGCAGATCTACTACCGCACCGTTGCCATAGTCGGCCTGATTATCGAGGTGGGAGGCACTGATATTGAAGTAGGCATTCCACTTTTCCATGATCTGCACCGGCGCACTGATATTGGCGCTAACGACCGTTTGGCTCGCCAGGTTGTCCCAGGTAATGAAGCCCGCGCGGGGATCATTCTCATCCGGTGCCATCAGACGGGTGATTTGGTCAGTGGTTTTGCTGTAAGCGATTTTGAAATTGTAACGGTAGGCCAGCGTGTAGCCCAGCTCGAGGTTATTTACAATTTCGGGGCTCAGGAAAGGATTACCTTTCTCATAAGACAACTGACTGATCTGATTATTAAAGGGATTCAGCACATTGTAATCGGGCCGGTTGATGCGGCGGCCGTAGTTGAGGGACAGGCTGTTCTTTTGTGACACCTGATAGGTCAGTCCGGCACTTGGGAACCAATTGAGGTAGTTGAGTTCCACCGGTGGCTCCTGCAGTTCAGGTCTAAAAGCCTGCAAGTCGCCGGTTGCATCGGTTTGCTCTGCCCGCACCCCGGCAGAAACATTCCACTTTTCACCCAGCGGACGGGCAAAGTTGACATAGCCGGCATAAACATTCTCGTCATAATTAAAGCGATTAGAGGAATTGTCGTTGCGTATCGGCACGCCATCGTTCACATCAAAGAAGAGAAAGGTGTTATCAGATACCACCTTGCTCAGCTTAGTCCCTATACTGAACTTTCCGCCCAAAAGCAGTTGCTCATAGTCTACCTTAAAGGTGTAAATATCGATATCGGTAGGCGTATCGAAGCTGTTGATGATTTCAGTAAGCAGGGTTTCCTCGTTGGCATCGAAGTAGAGGTTTGGCTGATAGCGCTCGCTCTCATTGCGGAAGCGTCCGTAGTCCGCATCAATATTCAGCGTCCGCTCATTGCCGCCATCATAACGGTAGTTGAGGTTGAAGGTATTCTGGGCACGAGTGTCTTCAGAGGTATTGCGGGCGACCAGAATACTGTCGGGCTGGGAGGAGCTGGACGCGAGGTTGTTGATCTCAATACGGTTGAAAGCATTGTTTTGCCCTTCAAAGCCGCGCCCATCCGCCAAGACGCCAATAGTGTGTTTGTCGGAAATAAAGAAATCAGCACCCAGGCGATAGTTGAAAGACTCGTTCTTATTGCGGTGATTGTTGATCTCGTCAAGCCGCAGCCCATTCTGGAAGCTCACGAAGTTCATTTTATTAAAGCTCTCGCTCTCTCCGTAGCCACCACCACCGAAGATATTCATATTGCCGTTACGGAAGTTGCCACTAGCGTTCACGTTGGACCGGTTGAAGCGCCCCTGGCTGAAGGTGCCATTGAGGGAGCCATTGGCACCGATGCTATCATCTTTTTTCAGGCGGATGTCAATAATACCCGCGTTACCCTCGGCTTCGTACTTCGCCCCGGGGTTGGTGATGATGTCGATTCGATCGATCTGATCTGCCGCCAGGTTTTGTAAAAAATTGCTAAGGTCCTGCCCGCCCAGCGGCAGCCGCTTGCCATCCACATAGACGAGTACGCCAGAGCGGCCCAGGACATTGATATTATCATTATTGTCCACCGTCACACCCGGCGCTTTACGTAAGAGGGAAAGCCCGTCCGAGCCCGTGCTGTTGATGGTCCCCTGTACGTTGAAGACGGTGCGGTCAGGCTTGATTTCCACCATAGCCCGCTGTGCGGTTACGGTAGCGCCTGCCAGTTCAATGGAGGTACTGCCGAATTGCAGGGCGCCCAGGTCTTTTTGCTCGCCGTTTGACAGCGTTAAACCGGGAAGCCAAAGGTCAGCGGCTCCCACGTAAGAGGCTTTAAAGAGGTAGGTGCCCGCCGCTGTATTCTGAAAACGGAAAACACCAGATTCATCGCTGACTTCCACCTTAACAATGGCTGTATCAGCAGGATTATGAAGTATCACGTTTGCAAAGGAGACCGGCGCACCGTTTTCATCTTGTAGCTGGCCCTTAATACTGCCCTCTTGGGCAAAAAGGGTAATAGAAAAAAGTAAAAGAGTGAGTGATAAAAAAGCTTTCATGTTGTCGCAGTTGTATGGGCTGCTCGCACAGCCGGATATAATATAAAGAAGGTATAAACCAAAAACCCAGACCCGTTCAATCGGTCCTCTTGGCTTAGCAGGGCAAATATCACACAATAACGGCACAGGCGCATGTTATTTTCGATAAACAACGCGTGGAGCAGATGAATTAGCAATAAAGGGTACGAAAGACCAGAAAGGACCATTTTAGCCCTTGACCGTTCCTTGCAAAAAGTCCAGGCAAAGGGCAGCCGACCAGGAGAACAGGTTGGTCCCGCAGCCCACCTCTCCTTCAGCAGAACGCCGGGGGTCGAAGTATTCGTGGAAGCCATGGGTGGTCAGCAACTCTAAACTATGCTGACGGATTTTATCTGCCATCTGCGTCATATCATACCGCACCAGCCCCTGGTAGAGCAGCCAGTTGAGGTTGATCCAAACCGGTCCGCGCCAGTATTTTTTGTGATTGATATCCTCAGCTTGCAAACTGTAGGTTGGGCACAGCAGGATATTGGGATCTCCGCCCCCAAAAGCGGGGCTTTCCAGGGTGCGGAGCATAGCTTCTGCCTGTTCCTGGGTCGGCACTTCGCCGCAGAGCGGGATAAGCCCGGAGGACGTATGGACCGGGATGACTTCATTATGCCGCAAGTCATATGCATTATAAATACCCCGTTCTTCATCCCATAGCTTTTCGTTCATGGACCAGACCGTGAGCTCGTGCCACTGCAACGGCTCGGTGATATCCTCCCCAATAAGGTCACCAATCTTAATCAGCGCTTCATTGGACCAGGAGAGGATACCATTAAATAGTGGGTCCTGGATCAAAAAGGGGCAGTCTTCATAAATCTTCTGGTCATCATAATCATGCTGCCGGAAGAGGTCGACCAAGTATACATATCGGTCGTAGTCGTCCTGCGTGGGGCGGTGTTCGGCCGCTTTTGGGCTTTGGAGGTCTTTGCGCTGGTAGGGTGGCAATTGTGCACGATCGATATCCATGCGTGCCAGTGCGTTGTCCCAAATGGGACTGTTGTCGGTACCGCCTTCCCAGGGATGGCGAATGTACACCAAGCCTTCCCCTTCCGGGTCCCGGTGATCATAGAGGTAGCGATGGAGTGCCAACACCTTGGGGAACATCTCTTTTAGAAAGGCTTTGGCAGTAGCTTTATCAGCCGCTACTTCGTACATGCGCCAGAGTACAAAGCCGTGTACTGGCGGCATCGTAATGCCAGAGGTTTCCATCCCTTCAGGCGCATGAGGCGAGCGGTTGCCCTGCCAAAAGTCTGGCCCGGGGAAATAGCGCGCCTGAGGGTCGCCGCCAAAGACGATTTGAGGCAGCAGCCCGTTGCTCCACTGCGCACTGAAGAGGTGGCGCATTTCGGCTATGGCCCGATCAAAGTTGTGAGTGGCGTTACCAATGGCAATAAACCCGGCATCCCAATTCCATTGGTGTGGATAAAGATTGGGAGCGGGCTTAGTGAAGGTTCCATTCCAGTTTTGGTCCAAGACGTCCTGAGCGGCCTGTTGAAGCTTTTCGTAATTCATGAGCATTCCGTGGTTAGCCCCCTTGGTTAGTTGTACTCAAGGCGGGCAATTTTTAGCCGGTTGCGGCGCTCGCTCGGGATCAGGAGGGTATTGGCATCGATTTGCATAGCGTCGCGGAACCGAAGGCGCAATTTAAGGTTTTCTGTGCTCATTAAGCTATTGCGGTCAAAACGGCCTTTACCCCGTAGTACGTATTCGCTGACGGTATTCTCGTATTTGATCTCGTCGTTGAATAAAAAACGTAAGCTGCTTGCCGTTTTAAATACAAAAAAAGAAGAGTAAATTCCGTCATCGTCCTGCGAGTACTGCTTTTTGTGCATGACAGTTGACCAATGCAACTTTCCATCCGGATGAATGGATAAGACAAAAATCTCATCATAGTAATAGTCTACAGAAAAGCGGCCGTTGCCATCATAGAAATTCCGGGTTACATTAGCCCCATTGCGTTCAAAGGTACGGCTAAGCTCCCCAATGAGCAACACGCCACCGTCTTTGCGCAGAACAATATCCCTGAGGAGCCCTTCAGGCACCCCTTTGGTTTTATCGGCTTCCTTACCCAAAAGGCTTACCACAAATTCTTCCGGAAATTCATGACTGGCTTTTACATAGTCCTCGGGGTCATCCGGATCAATATTAATATAGAAAAAGCCGTCCGAACGGCCCAGGTTCTTTTCCGAATACAAGCCGGTTCCCACCAACCTTTTATTGAGAGGATCAATAGTGAATATCACATCGAAGGTCAATTGGTCGGGCATGGGCAAGCCAAAGCGACTGAGCTGGTCTGTTAGTCCGTCGTAGTGGAAAAACTCATAGAAGTGCTCCTCCCGTTTAGTACGGTAATTATCACGTTCGGTCACGATAGTCATGTCGCCATCATTGTCTACCAGCACTTCCAGAAAGTTTTGGTAAAAATTGAAATCCTGGGGGGAAACCACAGTCTGCCATAACAGCTCCATACGCTTATTATCAAAACAAACGGCCCGCATCACATCCTGCTTCTCCGTAAAGAAAAGCAGGGTCTTACTTTTGTCCTCTGAGTAAACAGGCATAAAACCGGGGGTATAGAATAAGTTGCCCAGGTCAACAATCATCACGGAGTCAAGCAAGTTCGCACCCGGCCCATAGCGGTGGGCTTTGAGTTTGGTGTGGGTACGGTCCTTAAACTGATAGAACAACGTGAAGTACCCATCGTCCGGCAAAATATCCAGCACTTTAGGCATACGCCGGTCCAACTCCAGTCCCTTCGTCCAGGACTCCTTCATGGCTTTATTCAGGCCGACTACCTCAAAGATAGTGCTGCGGTCTCTGAACAGTAGGGTATGCCCTCCCATTTCACCAAGGATATGGTAAGCAATATCGTTGCGCAAAACGATGGGCTCCGACAGCGTGACCCTCTGTGCAGAAGTGGCCACTCCAATGGTCAGGAAGAGCAGCAGGCTCGTTATTTTTTTCATAGCTTTATATTATTTGATCTCTTATAGGGCGGCTTTTATAGGGCATGTTTGGAATAATATTTACGTTGAAAATCGAGTCCAAACCTGCTTTAACGAATCAGCTCTTATGAAAATACTGAAATTTAGCAATATGTTGTGTAAAACCGTGTTCTTGCCAAAATACAGTAAGTATGGTTGAAATACTGAAGGCAGGCTTGATGATTTTCGTATGCTTCCTTGCGCTTTACCTACTTGTCATCCTTGTGGTCTGGATGGGGCAGGAGCGTTTTATATTTCAGCCCACCCGCCTGCCCCAACAGTTTACCTTTTCATTTCGGGCTGAGGCCCGGGAATGCGCAATCGCTACTGCAGATGGACAGACCCTCAGCGGGCTGTTCTTCCCAACCCCTAAACCTGCCCAGGGGGCTGTACTTTACTTTCATGGCAACCGCGGCAACCTGAGCCGCTGGGGAGATATGCACGCCCCTTTTACCCAGCGGGGCTACGACGTACTTATCATTGACTACCGGGGGTACGGTAAAAGTACCGGCACGCCTTCTGAAAAGGGCCTCTATCAGGATGCCGAAGCGGCTTTGCAATGGCTCCTTCAGCACCATTCTCAAGAGGATATTCTTTTTTACGGGCGCTCTCTTGGTAGTGGTGTGGCTGCCTACCTAGCAACAAAGCATTCTCCAAAAGCGCTACTGCTGGAAACACCCTATGATGCCATGCCCAGTGTAATTCAGCATCAGGCGCTGCTCCCTTTGCCAGGCAGTATTTTTAGGCACAATTTTCCTACTCACCGCTACCTGAAAAGGGTTGATTGCCCGGTGTATGTGTTTGCCGGAAGCCAGGACCAGCTCATCCCTGTACAGTTGTCGCTCCGGCTTCAGCCATTACTCAAAAACCCGGCTCACTTTATTTTAATTGAAGGAGCGGGCCACCGCAATATCTCGGATTTCAAAGCTTATGACTTTCAGCTGGACCGTTTGTTATTACCCTAACGGATTTCTTATCTTTGCCGGAGAAGCGACAACATCACCTCTACAATGAGTAACAGAAACAAGCTCCAGAAATTTGCGGAGCTACTGACCTTTCCCAACGTTTACGAAAACTTCAACCCCAAGGAGCCGGAACTGCATGGCCTGAACGGAGCGCCGGTTAGCCTCAAAGGGGAGTGGCGTGCCAAACATTTCCGCAATGACAACCCCATTGTGGTCGAACTGGCCTGCGGGCGCGGGGAGTACACCCTGGGCATGAGCCGCATCAGCCCGAACCGCAACTTCATCGGGGTGGACGTCAAGGGCGCCCGGATTTGGAAGGGGGCAGGCATTGCGCTGGAGGAGGATCTGGAAAACGTCGCTTTCCTCCGTACGCGTATCGAACAGTTGCACCTATTTTTTGAGCCCGGTGAGATCAGTGAGATCTGGATTACTTTCCCGGACCCTTTTTTACAAAAAAGCAAATCCAACCGCCGGTTGACCGCACCGCGCTTCCTGGATACTTACAAAAAGTTGCTGCGCAGAGACGGGCTGATCCACCTCAAAACGGATGAGCCAAATTTGTATGCCTTCACCCTGGAAACGCTGGAAGCGTACGAAAGTGCTAAGGTGCTCTACCACAGCGACGACATCTATGCGCTACCGGAACTGCCTATGCCAGAGCTGGAGATCAAAACGTACTACGAGCGGATGCACCTGGCAGCCCAGAAAACCATCAAGTATATCCGCTTCCGGCTGGGGCATTAACCGCTCTTACTTCCCCGACAGCTCTTTCAGCTTATCTTCCAGTTCGTACTCATCACCCGGCACATAACCGTTGTGGTTATAAACGATGTTGCCCTCTTTGTCCAGCACAAAAGTCTGGGGGATGGTTTGGAAGTTCAGCGCATTGCGTAATTGCTGATTGGGATCAGAGAGTATGGTGTACGTCCAGCCCTTGGCCTCTACCATAGGTTTCACCTTTGCCAGTGCCCGTTGGGTATCAATGGTGACCGCCACCAGCTCTGCATCGTATTCTTCCTGCCAGAATTCATAAAGGTCAGCAATGGCATCGAGCTCTTTCTTGCAAGGGGAGCACCAGGTGGCCCAGAAGCTCAGGATGGTGATTTTGCCGTCTTCGGCATACTGCTTGATATTCAGGGTCTGCCCATCGAGGGTTTTCACTTCAACGGAAGGGATGCTTTTACCATTTTGGGCAAAGGCAGTAAGGCTAAAAACAAAAAGTGCCGTGATGGAAAGTAATAAGGTTTTTTTCATTGAGTTGATATTTTTCAAATTGTTGGTCAAAGATAAGGGTTCCGGGCAAAGGTTGTTTGCACGCCGGAGGGTTCTTATTTGTTAGTCGAATGACTTTTTTTGCATTAAATTTCATTATTCCCGCAATTCGCAGGATTTTTGCTGCCTGTTTTGGGCAACGGTAGATGCTATCTGGACGTAAAACTACCAAATGGCCACCATCTGGTATACCAACTGCCCGGCCTTAACGCAACTTTAGGAATACCTCAGTACACAACAAGACGAATGGACCTATTACAAACTCTAAGAAAGTTACTCGCGGTTAGCACACTGCTTGCCATTGGAGCCGGCTCTGGTTTTAGCCAGAACGAGAGCGGTACGCTTTCCGGCAACCTTCAGGCGAATGGCAATTTCTTTATCCGCGACAGCCTTATCGGGGCAGCCAATACGCCGCAGTACGACCGGCAGCTGTACGGGGCAGATGCCTGGCTCAACCTTTCTTACAACAACTGGGGCTTTGACTTCGGGCTGCGCTTCGACTTGTTCAATAATTCCAACCTGCTCAACCCCACCGGCTCCTTCACCGGGGAGGGTATCGGCCGCTGGTATGCACATAAAAAAGTCGAAAAGTTTGATATTTCGGTCGGCTACCTCTACGATCAAATCGGCAGCGGTATCATTTTCCGGGCTTTCGAGCAGCGCCCTCTGTTGATTGACAACGCGCTCTACGGCGCTCGCCTGGCCTATGACCTGAGTAAAAACTGGCAAATCAAAGCGTTCACCGGCCGGCAAAAACAACAATTTGAAATCTACGAACCTGTAATCAAAGGTGGTGCCATCGATGGCTACCTTAGCTTTGGAGAAGAAGGGAAGTTCTGGGCATTAGCCCCGGGCTTTGGGGTAATTAACCGGACCCTCGACGACGCGTCCATGAATTCCATCGTAGCCACCGTGAATACCTACACCCAGGAAGATGCCTTCGTGCCCAGGTACAATACCTACGCTTTTTCGGCCTACAATACGCTCTCAGCAGGTCCCTGGACCTGGTATGCAGAGGCGGCTTACAAAACAGAGGATAACCTTAGCGACCCCTTCGGAGAGTTTGTGCTTTCGGACTCCAGCGTAGTGGTAGGCGACAAACTCTACCAAGCGCCAGGCACCGTATTCTACAGCAGCATGAGCTACGCCAAAAGCGGACTGGGGATTTCTGTAGAGGGCAAACGCACCGAGAACTTCGACTTCCGGGTGCGCCCCCAGGAGCAGCTCAACCGGGGGCTGGTCAACTTTCTGCCCCCAATGGCAAGAGTGAATACCTATCGCATGACCGCGCGCTACAACGCTGCGACTCAATTTCTGGGCGAAATGGCGGTGCAGGCCGACATCCGCTATAACTACAAGCGTAAATTCAGCATAAATACCAACTTCTCCAACATCACTGACCTGGACAACAATCTGCTCTACCGGGAGCTCTACACAGAGCTGACTTACAAGTACAAGCGGACCTGGCAATTTCTGGCGGGCGTACAGGTACAACGCTACAATCAGGAGATTTTCGAATTCAAGCCCGATGCCCCGATTGTGGAAACAGTCACGCCTTACTTTGATGTCCTGTACAAAATTTCCCGCCGTAAGTCTATCCGCTTCGAAGGGCAATATATGATTGCAGGTAAGGATGACAATGGTGAAGGCCACGACTACGGCAGCTGGCTATTCGGGCTTGTGGAGTTTAGCGTTGCCCCTAGCTGGACCTTCACCGTATCCGATATGTACAACGCTGACCCGGGCAAGAGTTCGCCCATAGACGACAGTGGAGAGAAAGCGGCTTTGCATTATCCCCGTTTTGATGTATTTTATACCCACGGTCCCAACCGCTTCTCCCTCAGTTATATCAAGCAGGTGGAAGGGGTAGTCTGTACCGGTGGTATTTGCCGGTTGGAGCCTGCCTTTAGCGGGGTAAGGTTCACTGTTAATTCTAATTTTTAAAACTAATCCACATGAGAAAATCAGGCTTCCTGTTCGCAGTAATAATCGTATTGTCCTTTGGTTGTGAGGAAATCCCGCCGGTCATCACATCGGTTATGGAGATAGAAAGTGTATGCGATGACCCTGCCCCCATCACCGATCAGCAAAGGCAGGTATTGGTAGAAGAATTTACGGGCGTACGCTGCGTCAACTGCCCGGCAGGCAGTGCAGCCCTGGAAGAACTCATTGGGCAGCATGGCGAGCAGCTCGTTGCGGTATCCATTCATGCAGGCTCCTTTTCACCGCCTTATCCGGACAGTTATGACACCCTGCGCACCGCTGCCGGAGAAGATATCCTGAGTTTCCTGGGCGAGCCGCTGGGCTACCCGACTGCTGTCGTGAACCGCAAGAAGTTCCCGGGCGGCTTCAACCTACAGCAGCCCCGTAATGGATGGCCGGGTGCCATTGAGCAGGAACTGCAGGAGGCACCCCGCGTCCTGATTGACCTCAACAATAACTACGACGAAGAGACACGCGGACTGGAAACGTGCGTCACCCTGCAAATGCTTGACGATTTGAGCGTTGAGGAATCTGTTTTCCTGACCGTAATGCTAACGGAGAATAACGTCGTAGACCTGCAATTGACCCCCGGCAGCTCAGAACCCGACCCCAACTACGTGCACAAACACGTTTTCCGGGAGGTACTGACCGGTGCAGCGGGCAACCTCATTCAGGACGAGGTCACTGCCGGCAGCTTTGTGCAGCGGTCCTTCGCGATCACCCTCGAGGAAAAATACAAAGCGGAGGACTGCCACATAGTGGCTTTTGTGCACGTGGGCGGCGAGACCAAGATAGTGCTGCAGGCGGCGGAGGAAGGCTGGTAGGTGGGTTAGTACATCCGCGTACTCCGTCAGCTGCTCCCGGGGGCGTTACGGCCGAGTTTCCCACTGGCCCGTAACTTCGGCTGGGCGGATGGCAAAAGCTGGGCTGGACGGGTGGTGAATTTAGGCGGTTGTGGGCGTGCCTCCGCGTAAAGCTATGGCAGCCGGGAAAACACCCGCCTAATTAGCGCTGCTCCCGGGGGCGTTACGGCCGAGTTTACCACTGGGCCGTAACTTCGGCTGGGCAGATGGCAAAAGCTGGGCGGGGCGGAAGTGAATTTAGGCGGTTGTGGGCATGCCGCCGCGAAAGCTATGGCAGCCGGTTAAAAGACCCGCCTGATGCTGCAGCAGAAGTAAAATTAGGCGGTTCTGGAAAAGACCCGCCTAATTGGCTAGCTCCAAAGAGCGTTACGGCCGAGTTTCCCACTGGGCCGTAACTTCGGCTGGGCAGATGGCAAAAGCTGGGCTGGGCGGAAGTGAATTTAGGCGACTGTGGTCATGTCTTCGCGAAAGCTGGGTGGGGCAGGAGATAAAATTAGGCGGTTGTGGGCATGCCGCCGCGTAAAGCTATGGCAGCCGGGAAAACACCCGCCTAATGGCGCTGCTCCCGGGAGCGTTACGGCCGAGTTTCCTACTGGGCCGTAACTTCAGCTGGGCAGATGGCAATAGCTGGGCTGGGCTGAAGTGAATTTAGGCGGTTGTGGGCATGCCTTTGCGAAAGCTGGGTGGGGCAGGAGATAAAATTAGGCGGTTGTGGGCATGCCGCCGCGTAAAGCTATGGCAGCCGGTTAAAAGACCCGCCTGATGCTGCAGCAGAAGTAAAATTAGGCGGTTCTGGAAAAGACCCGCCTAATTGGCTACCCCACCTTCCGGTAATTCAACACCGCCAGCCCATTCACCGCCAGCGCGTACCCGCCCATGACCGCGATATGCTGCCGGATATCCCAGGCGTCGCTCCCCTTCAGCAGTACCAGCCGCATCACTTCCACAAAGTAGGCGACCGGGTTGACGCGGGTGATGTTCTGCGCCCAGGGCGGCATGCTCTCGATGGGGGTAAACAGGCCGCTCATCAGGATGAAGATAATGAGGAAAAACCAGGCGATAAACATGGCTTGCTGCTGCGTCTCCGTAACGGTGCTGATGAGCAGGCCGAAGCCGAGGACAACGAGCAGGTACAAGCCCGCAAAGCCAAAGATCAGCCAAAGACTACCGACGAAGGGAAGGTGGAAAACCAGCTTGCCGACAACCAGTCCAATCGCCAACTCCACCAAAGCAATAATCCAAAACGGTAACAGCTTGCCGATGATGAACTCGTGCTTCCGGATAGGGCTCACGTTGATCTGCTCAATGGTGCCGATTTCCTTTTCCTTCACGATATTCATGCCCGCCAGGAACATGCCCACCAGTGTCACCAGGATCACCAGGATACCGGGCACCATAAAGGTCTGATAGTTCTGCTCCGGGTTAAACCAGTTGGCCGTTTCAATTTGCAAAGCAGCCGGTTGTGCAAGCCCTCCACCATAGTTTTGCCGGAAGGCGGCATTGAAATCCCGGATAATGGCGTTGGCGTAAGCCGAAGACAAGCCCGCTTTCACGCCGTTGATGGCATCCACAGCTACCTGTATTTGAGTACTCCCCTCGCGCAGCAGCTGCCGCTGAAAGTCAGGTGGGATTTCCAGGTAAAGATCAGCCTCGCCCCGCTGTATTTGATTCAGGGCTACCTTGCCGGATGCGGAAGTGCCGGTCAGGATAAAATGCTCCGATGCCTCAAACTGCCCTACCAATTGCCGGGACGCCTGCGAGTGGTCGAAGTCGATAATATGCAGTTGGATATTGTCCACCTCATAGTCGGCGGCAAAGGCCAGCACCAGCAACTGAATGATGGGCATGAGGAAAATGAGCGGCAGCATTACCCGGTGGCGGAAAATCTGCCGGAACTCCTTCTGTACGATGTAGGGGACGGTTTTCATGCGAGTCGGATATTAAAGCTGCGCACGCTCAGCGCAATAAAAAAGAAGGTCATACCCAGCAGGATGAGCGTCTCCTGCCATACTAATTCCAGCCCACCACCTTTGAGCATCACATCTTTCAAAATGATAATAAACCACTTGGCGGGGATGATATTGCTGATAACCTGCAACGGCATCGGCATGGACTCAATCGGAAAGATAAAGCCCGAGAGCAGGATAGTCGGTAGCATCAGCACCATCAGACTGAAAAGCATAGCTACCTGTTGGCTATCTGTGCGGGTGGAGATGAGAATGCCGAGGGACAGTGCCGTGAGCACAAACAACAGGCACTCTGCCCACAGCAGCGCATAGTTGCCGCGAATGGGCACTCCGAACACTTCGGTGCCTAAGAACAGGATGACTGCCGTATTGGCCAGCGCCAGCAGGATGTAGGGGATCACTTTCCCGATCACAATAAGGGCCGGCGGCAGGGGCGAAGCCAGCAAAACCTCCATAGTCCCTACCTCTTTTTCCCGGGTGATGGCGATAGAGGTCATCATGGCCGAGACCAGCATCAGGATGACCGTCATCACCCCGGGCACAAACATGAAGACACTCTTCAGTCCGGCATTATACAGCATGCGCACCTCGGCTTGTATCGCCATAGGCGGTTGCTGAAGGGGCTGCTTTTCTTGCAAAAAGTCACCAATAATTGCACTGGCGTAATTAGATAAGGTGGTTGCGGTGTTTGGGTCTGTCCCATCAGCGATTAGCTGCAAACTACCGGGCAGGCCGCGGGCGGTTGCTTCACCAAATTCGGCGGGCAGTACGACTGCCATTTTGATATCTCCCGCCCGGAAAGCCTCCTCGATGTCCTGCGTACTTCTCAATGGGCGTGCCAGGGTAAAGTACTCAGAAGCGCTCAGGCGCTGCGTCAGCCGCTGGCTTTGGTCGTTCTGTGCATAGTCGAGCACACCGATGTCTGCATTCTTGATCTCGTTGCTGATGGCAAAGCCAAAAAGTAAGACAAGCACGGCGGGCATCCCCAGCAAGATGACTAGTGTACGCCGGTCGCGCAGGATATGATAAAACTCCTTGCGGATGAAAATGGATAGCTTTTTACTGATGCCCATAACCAGCTGTTTTTCGGTGGTGTTGAATTTGAATAATCATGATGACTCCGGTCGCGTCAACTGCAAAAACACCTCGTTCATCGTCTCTACACCAAAGGAAGCCTTCATTGCCTTCGGTGTATCAAGGGCGGCGATCCTGCCTTCCACCATAATGGAGACCCGGTTGCAGTATTCCGCCTCGTCCATATAGTGGGTGGTGACAAAGACCGTCGTGCCCTCATCTGCGGCTTTGTAAATCATCTCCCAAAACTGCCGCCGTGTGACCGGGTCCACGCCCCCCGTTGGCTCATCCAGAAAGACTATGGCGGGCCGGTGTAAAATAGCGATGGAGAAGGCCAGCTTCTGCCGCCACCCCAGCGGAATACCCGCCACCAGGCTGTTCGCGAATTCCGACATCCCCAGCTCTTCGATCAGGCGGTCCGTCTCTTGCCTTACCTGCTTGCGGGGTAGTCCGTAGATGCCGCCGTAGAAGCGGATGTTTTCCCGCACCTTCAGGTCTTCGTACAGAGAAAATTTTTGGCTCATATAGCCAATGCGGCGCTTGATCTGCTCAGGCTCCCGGTACACATCGTAGCCGGCTACGGTGGCTTGCCCGTCGGTGGGGCGGGACAAGCCGGTGAGCATGCGCATGGCCGTGGTTTTGCCTGCACCATTAGCACCGAGAAAACCAAAGATTTCTCCTTTTTCCACCTCAAAGGAAATGGCGTCCACTGCGGTGAAATCACCGAAGCGCTTGGTTAAGTTTTGAGCAGTGATGGCGTGGTTCATGACAGGCTTTTTTCCATAAATAAATCCTCAATGGTCGGCTCCGCCCGCTTGATTTCCACTCCCGTATGCCCCTTATCCAGCAAGTACCCGTGGATAAGCTCGGGCCATACCGGCGACTTCAGGCTGAGGTGCACGTACTCACCAAAGGGGAAAACCGTATGCGCCGGTTCAAACTGACGCAAGTCTTGTATCAGTTGGTACATATCGGCGGTCTTGACCGCAAGCAACGGCTTGTCGTAACTGTCTACAATATTCCCGGGGGTATCAACCTGCAGAATCTCCCCTTCCTGAATTAAGGCGACCCGGTCACACAGGCTCGCCTCATCCATGTAGGGGGTAGAAACAAGGATGGTGATGTTTTTGGCCTTGAGCCGCTGCAACATTTCCCAAAATTCCTGCCGGGAAACCGGGTCTACCCCGGTGGTGGGCTCATCAAGGAGGAGCACGGTGGGCTTATGAATGAGGGCGCAGCATAGGGCAAGCTTTTGCTTCATCCCACCCGAAAGCTTGCCCGCCCGCCGGTCTTTGAAGGGCTCCAGCTGCACGTAAATTTCGCGGATAAGCTCGTAGTTTTCCTCAATCGTGGTGCCAAAGATGGTCGCAAAGAAGGTCAGGTTCTCTTCTACTGTCAGGTCCTGGTAAAGGGAAAAGCGGCCCGGCATGTAGCCAATACTTCTCCTGATGGCCCGGTAGTCAGCGACCACGTCTTTGTGGTCAAGCTCCGCCGCCCCCTCATCCGCCAATAGCAGCGTAGCCAGGATACGGATGAGCGTGGTCTTGCCTGCCCCGTCCGGCCCGATGAGGCCAAAGAGCTCGCCGGGCTGTATATTCAGGCTGATGCCGCGCAGGGCAGCGATGTTGCCGTAGGACTTTTTTAGATTTTCGGTTTGGATCATCGTTTGTTAAATTAAATTATTTCGAGGCTCAACTTCAGGTTGATATTTGTCGCTAACCCAGTATTCGGCTCTTCAGACTACAGGAACACCACCTCCCCTGGCATCCCCATTTTCAGGGTACCATCGTTCTTCACTTTTACCTTAAAGGCATAGACGAGGTTAACCCGCTCCTCCTTGGTTTGTACCGTTTTGGGCGTAAACTCTGCTTCATCGGCAATCCAGCTGATTTTGCCTGTAAGGCTACGGTTGCTGTCTGCGTCCTGATCTACCAGCACAGTGACCTCCTGCCCTAGCTTGAGCTGTGGCAATTGTGCTCCACTGACGTAAGCCCGCAGTTCCAATTCCTTCAGCGGTGCGATGGTATAAAGCGGCTTTCCGCTTGCAGCCATCTCATGGGGCTCGGCCAGTTGCAATAACACCGTTCCGGAAACCGGATTATAAATATAGCTGCGGCGAATTTGCTCCTGTACGACCTCAATCTGCGCCTCAATAGGTGCAATCTCAGATAAAATCCCCCGGTTGGCCGTTTTGCTTTGGGCGCGGATGGCGTCGATCTCTTTATCGACCACTTCGATTTGCCCCTGCAGGTCGTCGAGTTGCTTGGCGGGAGCGGCTTTATCGGCGATCAGCGCTTTCAGGCGGCGTTCTTCCCGCAGCAGGTTTTGCTTGCGCTCCTGCAGGACCCGCACCTGTGGTTCCGCATCTTGTGTTTTGCCGGTCACGGCACGTATCTTAGCCCGGAGTTGCTCGCGTTGCAAGTGGAGCAGGGTCGTATCGATTAGCCCAACGAGTTGACCAGCTTGGAGCTGCTGCCCTTCCGCCACGTCAAATTGGATGAGCTTACCGCTGGCTTCCGCTGAAACGATAACTTCGCGGGCCTCAAATTTGCCGTAGGCGTCTGACCCGGTTTCGGTGTCCTGACAGGCAGCGAGCGGTAGTAAAAACAGCAGGGGCATCATGATTTTGGTATCCATATCTAGCGTAATCCTTTTAGGGTGAGTAATTGAACGTACAGTTGTTGCTGTTGCAGGCGGTAGCGCTCTACATTGAGCTGTGCCTGCCGCACTGCAGCGGACTGTGTGATATAATCGGCGGCCACCGCGGTGCCTTCCCGGAGTTGGGCATCAATCTGCTGTAGCACTTCTTTCTGTAATTGGGTGATTTCCTCGCCGCGTGTGATAAGCCGGTTTAGGGACAACATCTCCGTGCGCAGTTGCACATCCTGCTGTTCGATTTGAGTAGTAAAAGCCGCCCGGCGCTGTCCGATCATTTCCTGTTGCAGGCTCAGCAACTGCTGGCTGCGGTCGGCTTTCCCCCAGTCCACAAAATTCCAGCTGAAGCGAACGCCGCCCATCGCAAAGGGGCTCAGGCTGTTGTCGAAAAAATTGAGCGGGTTAGGTGCTCCAAGACCCGCCTGCAGGAATGCGCCCACCGTGGGCCGCTGATCGGCTTCTATGCCCGCTAGACCGGCCATGACCTGCTGTTGTTGCTGCTCGAACAGCTTTAGCTCAGGACGTTGTAATTTTGCTTGCAGCAGCTCGGCCTCCTGACCCGGCAGCTCAAACTGCACCGCCTCTGGCACCGGACGCCCTAATAGCACCGAGAGCCCTTCGCGCAGCGCATCGGTCTTGCCATTGACCTGTTCGATCTCGGACTGCAGCCGGAGTTGCTCCGCTTGCAATCGCTTCAGTTCGCCCGGCAACAAAATACCATACTCCACGCCGGCTTCTACTTGCGCTATGCGCCCCTGTAGTTGGTCCAGCCCGCTTTCCAGGATGCGTACCCGCTCGCGCTGCAGCAGTATGCCGAAGACGTACTGATTGACCTGCGCTTTGATCTGTTCAAGCTCCACTTCCAGTTGCGCTTCCGATACCCCGAGTTGTGCTGTTTCAGCCTCTTGCTTTGCATCGATCCGACCGCCATCGTACAGGCTATACTGTGCATCAGCGGTAGTTTGGAAACGGTAGAGCGGCAGGTCCAGTGCCGCGCCTCCCGGTATGGGCAGCTCGAAGGGGAATTCCACGACTTCACTCTGCAGGCTCGCCTGCGCATTCCAGCTGATCTGTGGCAACCGCGCTTTGTCGATTTCCTCTTGCCGGATGGCACTCGCCGAGCGTAGTAAGCCACCCTGAGCGGTAAGCGGGTAAGCCTGCTCCGCCAGCTCATAGGCTTGCTCCAGGCTCAGCGTCTCCTGAGCCCAGCCCGGCAAAGCGAATAACAAGCATAAAAAAGGTACGTATCTCATATTTTTAACTTTTAGCCATTTGGGTAAATTAAGTGCAAAAAAAATCACGCCTTCCGGATAGCACTGATGATAAACTCCGCCACCTCTTGCTTGCGGGCTTCCATCATTTGATCGTACACCGGCCGGCTAACTTCCATAATGCCCTGAAACATAGGGCGGGCCAGAATGGGAAAGACGCATAACGACAGCATATTGAGCACAAGCCCAATCGGATTAACTGGTTTGATGCGCCCGGCGGCTATTTCTTGCTGAATTTGCGCAACTAAAGGCATCGGATTGGGCCGCGTCTGCCGGCTCAGAAGCTCCTCGGCAAAAGCATCTCCCTTTTGGTTCAGCTCACTGATGACGAAGGCCGGCATAGCGGGGTTCTGCATCAGGAGGCTGATATAGCGGTCGACAAATTGCTCGATCTTTTCGAATAGCGGGATCTCGGCTTCAAAGACCTGATTGATGCCCGCCGAAAATTTGGCGAAAGCCTCATCAAATACCGCCCGGAACAACTTGTTCTTGCTGCGGTAGTAGTAATGCAGCAAGCCTTTGTTGATTTCTGCCCGGTCGGCGATCTCCTGCATACGTGCAGCGGCGAAGCCTTTGTTCATAAAAACTTCCCGGGCGGCTTCCAATATTTTTTCCTCCGTGGTTGGTTCCATAAGTTTTACCTACTTGGGTAATTTCGAACAAATTTACCCAAATGGGTAATACGGCGCAAGTTTTAGCGCAATATTTTTAATTTTAGATGCGAAACTGGTTGGTACCGGATTTGTAATAAGCAGGTCTATTCCTACCTTTGCGCAACAATTAAAACACCGCATGAAAAAACTACAGCACCTCATCAATAGCGCCTGGGAAGATCGCACCCAGCTCAAGGAAAAGCCCGTACAGGAAGCTATTGAGCACGTCATGGCCCAGCTCGACCAGGGCAAACTACGCGTAGCCGAGCCAACGGAGGAGGGCGATTGGAAAGTCAACGCGTGGGTCAAAAAAGCCGTGGTGCTCTATTTTCCGCTGGCGCAAATGGAGACCATCGAAGTGGGGCCTTTCGAATTTCACGATAAGATTCCACTTAAAAAGAACTATAAGGCACAGGGTGTACGCGTTGTGCCACATGCTATTGCGCGCTACGGTGCGTACCTGGAAGAGGGCGTGATCATGATGCCGAGCTATGTAAATATTGGTGCCTGGGTAGGCAGCGGCTCCATGGTAGATACCTGGGCCACGGTGGGCTCCTGCGCACAGATTGGCCGCAATGTGCACCTGAGCGGTGGCGTAGGCATCGGTGGTGTGCTGGAGCCGCTGCAAGCTACGCCGACTATCATCGAAGACAACTGCTTTATCGGCTCCCGCAGCATCGTAGTAGAAGGCGTAAGAGTGGGGAAAGAAGCTGTGCTCGGCGCGAATGTGGTACTGACCCAATCCACCCGGATCATTGATGTGACGGGTAAGGAGCCTGTAACTTATAAAGGGCAAGTGCCTGCGCGTTCTGTTGTTATCCCCGGCACTTATTCCAAGGAGTTCCCAGCGGGCACTTATCAGGTGGCTTGTGCGTTGATCATCGGGCAGCGTAAACCAAGTACAGACAAAAAGACCTCGCTGAATACTGCTCTTCGGGAGTTCAGTGTGGCTGTTTAGCAGTAATTATGATGAAGTGGCTTTTTGATTTATTCCGGAAAAAAGAGACCATACCAGCAGATCCAATGAAGTACCTGATCGCAGGCCTCGGCAATATTGGGGCGAAATACGCTAATACCCGGCATAATATCGGCTTTGATGTGGTGGATGCCCTGGTAGAAAAACACGGGGGCGAGTGGTCCACAGAAAAGCTGGGGGATGTGGCAACGATCAAGCAACGCGGGCGCACCTTTGTACTGCTAAAGCCGTCCACCTATATGAATAGAAGCGGCAAAGCGGTCCATTATTGGATGCAGAAGGAAAAGATTGACAAAAACCGAATACTGGTGGTCATGGATGACCTCAACCTGGACTTTGGCAAGCAACGCCTGCGTGGCAAGGGAAGCGATGGCGGGCACAACGGCCTGAAAGACATTGATCAGGTGACGGGTGGCAATAACTATGCCCGCCTGCGCATCGGTATCGGCAATGAATACTCAAAGGGCAGACAGGTAGATTATGTACTTGGAGAGTGGTCTTCCGAACAACAAGACGAGCTCCCAAAAATTATAGAGCGGGCAGCAGATGCCTGTATTGCCTTCGGGACAATCGGGCTGCAGCATGCAATGAGTCAGCACAATGGATGACGAAAAATTACGGACCCTTCTTTCCGGGCTCTCCACAGGAGCAATGGAGACGCTGTTGTCCAAATTTCTAATATCGTTCTTTCAATACCTGGATGTGGTCCAACGAAGGAGAGGCGATGATTGAGAAAGCAGACAGCATCTGCCCCCGTATCAATCACCGACACCCACGGGTGCCAGTAGTTCTCATTTGGACATAACAAAAGGCGTTTTCGGGCTGCAAAGATTGGAGCAGGGCAGTAACTGAATAATGGTCTTTACCGTACCCAGATTCCTTAGATTAACCTTCTGTTAAACAACTACCTGTGCAGAAAACTGTATCATGAAGCAGAAGCCACTATATTTGTGGCAGGAATTGAAGAAATGTCTATGATCAGAACTTTTTTGGCAGTTACAGTCCTCCTTTTGGCAGCAGCCTGTAAGAACGACCTCTCAGAAATTGAGGCGTTCAACGAGCAGCTGCGTGTAGATGTGGAAACAGCAAAGGAGGTCGAGATTCTTTATAGTGACTCCGCACAGGTACGGGTGCGGGTAACTGGGCCCACGATGCTTTATCACCTCGACCGTGCAGAGCCGGAGCAGGAATTCCCAGAGGGCGTCAATGTGGAATTCTTTGGTCCCGATGGCGAAGTAACGAGTCAGCTAACGGCTCTGTACGCCCTGCGCAAGCAAAATCAAAAAGAGGTGGTGGTACGTGATAGCGTGGTGTGGAAAAGTGTGGGAGGTGATACCCTGGAAACCGAAGAGCTGTTCTGGGACGAAAGGCGGGAAAAGATTTACTCCAGCAAATTTGTTGTTATCACCCGTCCGGATGAAGTCATCTATGGGCATGGATTTGAGGCTGATCAGGACTTTTCCTACTCCCGTATCAATGCCATCGAAGGCCGGATAAAAGTAAAGAACCCCGATAAACAGGATAATCCTTAATGCTGATTGCACTAATCATATTATCCCTGATACTTTCTGCCCTTTTCTCCGGCACAGAGATAGCCTTTGTCTCTGCGAATAAGTTGCGGGTAGAAATTCAGAAGAAGAAAAGCGCCCGCCGGGGCAGCATTATATCCGGTTTTTATCACGATCCGGCCAGTTTTCTGGGCACTATGCTTGTAGGTAATAATATAGCTCTGGTGCTCTTCACGACGCTGATGACCAAACTGATAGAGCCTTACTTCCTGAGCTGGATGCCCTTTTTGAACGAGCAGCCATTGGTACTATTGCTCTCCGAAACGTTATCCATCACCATAGTAGTCCTGATTTTTGGGGAGTTCCTGCCCAAAACGCTGTTCCGGCTTTTTGCAGACCAGGTGTTGTACTTTCTGGCCGTACCGCTGCAGCTACTAAAATGGCTGTTGATGGCCCCTTCCTGGCTGATGACTAAGCTTTCCAATCAACTGCTGCGCCTGTTGCGCACACCGGTAGAGCAAGTTGACAATGCCTTCACCCGGCTGGACCTTGAGCACTTCATACAAGGAGGGATACAGGGAGATGAAGAAGAAGATATTGATAGAGAGCTTTTTGGCAAGGCACTCAACCTGCGGGGCGTGCGGGTAAGGGAATGCATGATCCCCAGGCCGGAGATAGAGAATATTGACGTAACGGCTACGGTGGAAGAACTTGAGCAGCTCTTCCGGGAGACCAAGTTATCCCGTATTGTCGTTACTAATCAGGATATAGACAATGTGCTTGGGTATGTGCACCATCAGCAACTGCTAAAACGCCCCAAGTCCATCAGCCGTGTCATTATGGACCTGCCCTATGTACCGGAAGCGATGCCCGTAGCCGACCTATTGAGCCGGTTTATCCGCGACCGCATGAATATTGCGATGGTGGTAGACGAGTTTGGTGGCATCTCCGGCCTCATTACGATGGAAGATATTTTGGAGGAGCTCTTTGGAGAAATTGAGGACGAGCATGATCAGGAAGAGCACGTGGAGCGGATCATCGAAGAGCAGCAGGAGTACATTTTCTCGGGCCGTTTAGAAGTTAATTACCTCAACGAAAAACATGACCTTGGTTTGCCGGAAGGCGATTACCATACCTTGTCGGGCTATATCGTCACCCAAACGGGCACCATACCCGAACAGAATGATGAGTTGTGCTTTGGTGGGTATAGATTTGTGCTGGAGCTGGTAAGCGATACTAAAATTGAAACCATACGGATGATACGGGAAGAACCTGTATCATTGGATTAAAAGTTTTTTGACCAATGATTACGCCGCCTACTTTCGAGTTTTTGCAGGACCTAAAAGCCCATAATGACCGGGAGTGGTTCGCAGCCCATAAACCCCGTTACCAGACCGCGCACAAGGAGTTTAAAGCCTTTGCAAATTCCCTGCTCGACGAGGTTTCCCACCACGACGAGATCGAAAACCTCAAACTTTTCCGCATCTACCGGGATGTGCGCTTCTCAAAGGATAAATCGCCCTACAAGCCCCACTTCAGCGGGTCCATGGTGCGGGCTACCAAATGGCGGCGCGGCGGTTACTATTTCCACCTTGCCCCCGGCGGCTCATTCGCAGGCGGCGGCTTTTGGGCCCCTAATTCCGATGACCTCAAGCGCATCCGTACTGAAATAGCCAACCATCCTGAAGAAATGCGGGAAGTGATACAGCACCCGGATATCCAACAATACTTTAACGGGCTGGAAGGCGATCAGATAAAAACAGCGCCACGTGGTTTTAAGAAAGACCATCCAGCTATTGACCTGCTGCGTTACAAACAGTTTTTGCTCACGCATCATTTTACCGATAAAGAGGTCATGGCGCCCGGATTTGTCCAGCAGCTCAGCGGGGCATTCCAGGGCATGCGCCCCTTTTTCGACTACATGAGCGAGGTGCTGACCACGGATGAGAATGGGGTGCCGATTGAATAGTCCAAATCGAAATGGCCCCTTATCCCTGGAAATTAGAGCGTGTTGGGACTTTACCAAACCTTGTAACAGAAGGATACCATTGTACGGTGCAAGCCCATTGTGCTCATAAGGTATGCGGGAAGAGGCAGAATCCTTACTTTTGCAGCAAACCCAAAAACAGCTGCTAAAATGAAATACTGCTTTTTTCTCCTGCTACTTCTTCCCACTCTGCTCCCGGCACAGGTGGTCAACACCGAGAAGCTCCGCTCCACAAACGAAGAAGGCTGGCTGGCTGAAGCCGGGCTGGACTTTGGGCTAACCCGCAACAAGGCTGGCCAAACGGTACGCCTGGGCAGCCGACTGCGGCTGGAATACGAAAAAAACAAGAACCGTTGGATGGCCCTCGGTGCGTACAACCTCACGCAATTCCGCAATGTGGAAGACCCCGGCAGCGTGCCCCGCAACTTTGCCAATAATGCTTTCGGTCACTTGCGTTATAATTACCTTGCCAACGACTGGCTGACCTGGGAGGCCTTCACACAGCTGCAGTACGACGAGATTCAGCAGATCGATGCGCGGGTTCTTACCGGCACAGGACCAAGGATCAAACTACTGCGCACGGATAGCAGTCAACTATTTTTTGGTATGCTGTATATGTACGAATATGAATCTTCCACAGACGTATTTGAAGTGCCCGAAGACCGGGAAGAGCGTATTACGCTGACTGATCATCGGTTGAGCACCTATATTTCAGGTGGATTTCAGGTTACGGAGACTTTTAGTATCAATCATGTGACCTATTTCCAACCTAATTTAGCAGACTTTGGCGACTTTCGGATTTCATCTGAAACCAGCTTTTCCTTCAAAATCAGCGACAAACTGGCTTTCCGGACCTATTTCCAGCTGATGTACGATGAGCGCCCGCCGATCCCCGTCCCCAACACGATGTATACCCTGAGTAACGGGCTGGAGATTGCGCTATAGCTTACTTCAACTTCTCATTATTCGCATGCCGGTCGGCATCCCGCTTCGTTTTCTTGGCCAGGTTCTGGTGCAGGGCTTCCGTGAGGTCTACCCCAGTTTGGTTAGCCAGGCAAATAAGGACAAAGAGGACATCAGCCATTTCATCTGCCAGTTGCCCGGGGGCAGCTTCGGCATCTTCAGGCCGCTTGAAGCTTTGCTCGCCGTATAAACGAGCCATAAGCCGGGCCATTTCGCCTACTTCCTCCATGAGTACGGCAGTATTGGTAAGCTCGTTGTAGTAGCGCACACCAATCGTGTTGATCCATTCATCTACGGTTGCCTGTGCCTCACGCAGCGTCAATTCATTATCCATAAGTCTATTCCCGGTTTTTACTATCGATGAAAATCGTGACCGGCCCGTCGTTGAGCAACTGCACTTTCATATCTGCACCAAATTCACCGGTCTCGACGGTGCGGCCAGAGGTAATTTCCAGTATTTTAATAAACTTCTCATACATTGGAATGGCGTACTCCGGCCGGGCCGCGCTCATAAAGGATGGGCGGTTGCCTTTCTTCAAACTGGCATGAAGCGTAAACTGGCTGACCGCCAAAATACTGCCGTCAACTTCTTTGACAGAGTAATTCATCTTACCCTCTTCGTCATTAAAGATGCGCATCTTGGCGACTTTGTTACAAAGCCACTCCATATCCTCGTCCGTATCTTCGTCCTCGATGCCCACAAAAAGCAATAGCCCGTGCCCAATCTTGCCTATAATTTCATCACTTACCGTTACAGAAGCTTCACTAACACGTTGCAGAATAATTCGCATAAAATAAGTATAGTTTGTGTTTGAACAGGCTAACTTTATGATAGTTCTGTTTTCCACCTCAGCAGCCAAATCTACCGACATGAACTATCGTCAATATTTCATAGCACTTTGCCTCCTGGCTCCACTGTCTTTCTTAAGAGCACAGTGGACGCCCCGACAGATCCTTCACCCCGTCAACCGGGAAACGGTAAAGGCCATACCAGCTGACCTGAATAATGACGGTAAAAAAGACGTTTTCCTTCTTTCCGCATCACCCAATCGCATTTCATGGCAAATGAGCCTGATCGAGCCGGGAGCATACGGGCTGGTACTAATACTGCCCACTACAGCCGCCGTTAATGATGCCATCACCGGTGACTACGACCTGGACGGCGACCCGGATATCATCGCTTCTGTCGACTATCCTTCCCGTCTGGTATGGTATGAAAATACCGGTGCGCCCGGACAAGACCGGTTTGCTCCGGAAGCTCCGATTCTGCAGGGCGAAATCATGGAAGCCCTCCAGCTCACTGACCTCAATAATGATGGCTGGCCCGACCTCATCTTTACCGGTTTCCTGAATGAGGTCCCGCCTGACTTTGCATTCCATATTATGATGGGTACAGGGCCGGGAACGTACAGTCCGGCGCTAAGCGCTCCCTTTCGGGTGCCCATCGGGCTAAGTGAAACACCGCCCTACTTTTTTTTTCGGCCGGATCATTCACAGCCCATTGTACATATCTACGGCCGTTTCAGGCCCGATGGCGGAAGTATGGAATCTGCCCGGATTACCTTTAACTTTGACAACCTGTCTTTTGATGGTTTTACGCCCATTGACGAAGTGAATTTCCAAATCCGGGATGTAGCTGATATCGATCAGGACGGCGCTCCCGAGCTGCTGGGCTCCGGTTTCCAGGAGGTTATTTTCTACTACACTTATATTAATGATACCTGGGAACGTCGGACGGTCTACGGAAGCCCGCTCGCCAACAGCTGGGGTTCCAAATTTCACGATGTGGATGCTGATGGGCTGACGGACATTGTCTTTGGGCTGGACACCCTGACCAATCCACCTTTCTACCAACCGGAGCGGCTTTCCTGGGTCAGGCAGACGGCCCCGCTCGAATTCGGTGCAATACAACCGCTCACAGCTGGCGTACAAAGCAATGCGGTTTTCGATTTTCAATACATTGATGCAGATACGCTGCCCGACCTCCTCTTCTATTACGAAGACGAACTGCGCCCAGGCTATCAGTCCCGCCTTGCTGATGGCAGCTGGTCGCGCAATCAGTATTTCCCGGCCGGTCTGGTCCCCCACCACTTCGTTGCCGGTGATGCGGATGAGGATGGAGATACAGACCTATTTGCATCTGATATCATAGCAAATACGATATTCAGCTTCAGGCAGGCATCCGGGGCGCTGCGAAGCATACATATTGAGCGGGCCAACCTTCCGCTGCCTGCTTACATTAGCGGGGGCGATTTCGATCAGGACGGACGGTTTGAGCTACTCGTGAGTGAGGCTCGCCCGCTGCCCGATGGCAGGGTGTACTGGATGGAACAACAGGGAAACGAATGGACAGAACAAGTTATCGATGAGGAGCAGTACGCTCTCCCTTTCCTTTTTCCCCGGGATATGGATGAGGATGGTGACCTCGATATTGTAGCGAGTAGCGGAGTGCATGCGGTGATTTACTACCCCAATCTGGGCGATGGAAGCTTCGGAGAACGCACCACAGTGGGCACCACGGCAAGCTATCGCTTTGCCACCCTGGCCGACTGGGATGGAGACGGGAAAGAGGACCTCATTGCCCGCCCCATTGGCCCGTTTGACCAGGTGACCCTCCACCGCTGGAATGGAGAGGGATTCGATGAAGCTATTCCACTCACCCCTACAGGCACCGGCGCACCGGAACAGCCCGCTCCTTTCGATATTGATGGCGATGGAATGCCAGAACTCGTGGCTTCCTTTACCTCCGAAATTCGATTTTGGGAGCATGAGCCGCCGGGCGCGCTCAACAATATTTTATTGATGGACTTACCCTTCGGTACGGATACGGGTCGCTTTTTTGCCAACGACCTCAACGGCGATGAGAAACAAGACCTGTTTTTCCTCACCCTGAATACCGATCAGACCACTACGCTACATTGGTTAAACGGCCCTTCTAATTTAAACGGCCTGGATTTCCAATCTATAATGCTCGATTCTATGGGTTATGCCTCCGTAGCACATCAGACGCCTATTTTCAGCACTGTACCAGATCTGATCACGCTGCATGAGCAAGACCAGACCCTGCGCATTTTTGCCAACGGCATGGGCCCGGTGGCTACGCGGGAGGCCCCAAATTCCAGGAGGACAGTCAGAGTATTCCCTAATCCTGCCAATGACTATTTTGAACTACAGGCAGAGGGGATGACGGTCGGGCAAGTGGATATTTTCAACGCACAGGGGCAGCGTGTGTATACGCAAGCTCTGGAGAGCCGCCCGCTTGTTATCCACACCGCAGGCTGGGCGACCGGGCTCTACTTGGTGGGGGTTAGCAACGGCTACGGTATTGCAAAAACAGTAAAAGTAATGGTATCCAGATAGGTAAACCTTAGAACAACCGCCCCTGTTCCCCAATCTTCTCGTGCAGGTCGGGCGTATTATTACGTACATTATTGACGCGGTCGGACACCTGATATATTTTGAGAATGCCATCCGGTGGGGGCTGTAGCATGTCCATCACTTCCTCCACGCTCAGGTCGGAGATCCAGCGCTGCTGCTCTTTTGCCTTCGGTAGGACAAGGGGCATACGGTTGTGCAGAGAAGCGACTTCCGCGTTGGGCGGTGTGGTGATGATAGAAAAAGTCCTGACAGCGTAGTCGCCGTCGTACCAGGTATCCCAAATACCCGCCATAACCAGCAGGCTATCGTTTTGAGGCAGGATACGGAAGGGAGTTTTAACTTTGCCCTCTGTGCGCCACTCATAGAAGCTATCCGCGATCACCAGGCAGCGCCTCTTGCGGATGGGCACGCGAAAGGAAGGCTTAGCGCCAATGCCCTCCATGCGGGCATTGATCAGCTTGGAAGCATTTTTGCTGTCTTTGGCCCAGTGCGGAATGAGGCCCCAGCGGTAGTAATTGAGCCGGTCCGGTTCCTCATTGGTTAGGACATAGGCATGTTGAGTAGGGGCAATATTAAAGCTGAGCTTTAGGTTTTGACCCGTCTCTACACCTCCCAGCTGCTGCCTGATCTTCTCCGGAGAGGTGACAAAGGAGAAACGTCCGCACATGTTTACATCTTTTTGTTGGCTCGTGGTATTGAGTAATTATTCTAAAAAAGCCTTAATCAGGAACTTGCAAGCTTATGCACACTTGTCCACATCATTATGCTATTTCAGATCGTTGGGCCATTTTCTAAATATGGAACATTCCGTTGGGCCGCCTTGTTTTTCCTGTTTTCCACAAGTCATTTTCAGTCTCTCCCTAAAGGTAAGAAAATCAAGGGTTCACAAAAACGCTTATCCACATCAATTGTGGGCCGGGGCCTTAATAACAGGGGTAGTGGCCCACACTCGCTAAGAATGGCGATATACCATATGTAAATTACTACCATGTCAAATGTTTTCTGGGGATATCTATGGCTGTTCTCTACACCTTGATAAGGCCGTTTTCAGGATGTGGAAATAAAACTTATTGAGGCCCGGGCTTACAAACAGGTTGTGGACAAGTGGCCTAACGCGCTGGCTTTCCAAAGTAATAGGCTGTGTAAAATAAGTGCAAAGTCTAAAGGCCTGATGTTAACACTGAATTAACCTAGACTTTACGCTAAATATTCTCCACGTTTCCACAGCCCTAATGATGATAGGGGAGTTTTAAAAAATTTATAATAAATGCTATTAAAGGGGATCAGCTTCCATTTAGTTTACTTCTTCATGGCCAAACAATTGGGTGTATATTTGTTCCCCACTTGTATAAACGATTTCAAGAGATTGTCTCTTTACTTTATAATACAGAAAAGATGGAAACAGTAACAACACCGCGATCTACCCAGCGCACTGTGCCGGAGCCTGCCCGGGGTTACCCTACGGCGGTAAAGGTGTGGCTGTGCATTGGCCTGTTCATGATCTTTGTACAGGTGGTGGTGGGCGGTATCACCAGGCTTACGGGGTCTGGCTTGTCGATTACAAAATGGGAAATAGTGACGGGGACTTTGCCTCCCCTTAATGAAGCAGCCTGGGAGGCTGAATTTGACGAGTACCGGGCTACGCCACAGTACCAGAAGATCAACGAAGGGATGACCCTGGGGGAATTCCAGTTTATCTATTTCTGGGAGTATGTCCACCGGTTGTGGGCCCGGCTCATGGGGCTTGTCTTTATTATTCCGCTAGGCATCTTTGTTGCACGGGGCATGGTCGACCGGCCGCTTCTAAAGCGGTTAGGGGGCGTTTTCCTGTTAGCTGCTCTGGTGGCTTCGTTTGGTTGGATAATGGTAGCCAGTGGGCTGATTGACCGGCCCTGGGTGAATGCCTACAAGCTTACCATGCATTTATCCCTTGCACTCATCTTGTTTAGCTATTTATTCTGGACGACATTAAGGGTTATGCAGCCCTATCCTCAAGTAATCCACAATAAAATGTTGAAAAACGGTGCCCTTGCTATTACAATTTTAGCTGCCGTGCAAATTATCCTGGGAGGTGTTATGTCGGGCATGAAAGCCGGGCTGTACTTTCCGACCTGGCCTGATATGAATGGGGTGGTGGTGCCCGAAGTATTACTGAGCTCTGCTAACTGGACTGTGGAAAACTTTGTGGATTACGATGCGACGCTCTTTATGCCGGCTCTTGTACAAATTTTGCACCGGTCCACCGCATATGTACTGACAGCCTTGGTTCTGTGGTTTGCTTTCCGTGGCTTTAAAGCAAAAACCACTACGCATTTCCGTACAGGGCTATTCCTGTTGGTAAGTATGTTGATAATCCAAGTGACGCTCGGTATCCTTACTTTAGTTAATTGTATCGGGACTGTTCCGGTCGGTTTGGGCGTATATCATCAAGCTGGTGCATTGTTGTTTTTAAGCATCATTTTATTTGTAGATTATCAAGTGCTGAAAACCAGCAACTAACAAATGTGGAAAAGTTTGTGGAAAAGTATTTTCCCAGATTCAGGCTTGGTTTTAGAATAAAAAAATCCCCGTTCAAGCATCCTGTGCTGAACGGGGATTTTATTTTTTCCCAGGTAGGCTTACCCAAGTAGGGCTTTTACCTTTGCAGAAATTGCTTTGCCTTCTGCCCGCCCGGCGAAGCGCTTAGAAGCCAGCCCCATAACTTTGCCCATATCTTGCATAGAGGTGGCGCCTACTTCGTCAACGATTGCTTTGACTTCCCGTTCCAGTTCTTCATCAGACATCTGCTCAGGCAGGTAGCGCTGTATGACTTCAATTTCTTCTGCCTCTTTCGCAGCAAGGTCTTCACGGCCTTCTTTTTCATAAATCTGCTGGGAGTCTTTACGCTGTTTAACGAGTTTCTGCAGCATTTTGATCTCATCTGCTTCCGTGAACTCCTTGTCGGAGCCACTGGTCTTCTCCAGTAGGATAGCTGACTTGATAGCGCGAATTCCGCGCAGGGCTGCCTGGTCTTTGGCTTTCATGGCTGTTTTGAGGTCAGGCATGATTTTCTTTTCAAGGCTCATATCTTAATCTATTTTAGCTTGTCAATTGATTTTTGTTCCGGAAAGTTCAATCCTGGGATTTTTGCCAGGCTTCCACCCATTCGGTCAGCTGCACAAAATCGGTCAGGCTGAGCTGTTCGGGGCGCTCACTAAACAATGGCTCTTTAAGCAGGGGCGACCCATTGAGCAAACTTTTCATGGTATTGCGCAGCATCTTGCGGCGTTGGCTGAAGGCTTGCTTGACTACAATGCGAAAAGTCCGTTCACTGCAGCCCAGGTTCTGGTCCGCTTTTCGGGTCAGTCGTATCACCGCCGATTGGACCTTCGGGGGTGGGGTAAATTGCCCTTTGTCTACCGAAAACAAGTACTCCCCCTCGTAGTAAGCCTGGATGAGTACACTTATAATACCATAGATTTTACTTCCCGGGCCTGCCACAATCCGCTGCGCAACTTCCTTTTGGAACATGCCGACCAATTCCGGGATGTAGGTCCTGTTTTCAATCATTTTGAACAGGATTTGGGAAGAAATATTATAGGGGAAATTTCCAATCAGGCCAAATGGCACCTCCTGTTGTAAGGCGGGCAGGTCTGCTTTCAGAAAATTACCTTCTACAATGTGCCCCTTCAGCTCCGGGTAGTGTTTATTCAGGTACAATACCATATCCCGGTCGGCCTCCACTACAATCAGTTTTTCTGTCCGCTGCAGCAGGTATTTGGTAAGCATGCCCCTGCCCGGGCCTACTTCGAGGATCCGGTCATAGGCCTCGCCACCAAGCTGCAGGCTTTTGGCAATGCGTTCTGCTGTGGATTCGCTATTGAGAAAATGCTGGCCGTAGGATTTCTTTGCTTTCAAGTGAGGGCTGCTATTGGTGAATAAAATTTATATTTTTGCACTTTGGTGAATCCATCACCACTATACTGCTGTGCCCTAAAGATACAACGATGAAGCCGTAAGAGCGAAGGCAGTATGGATAAATCGAACTTGTCTCAAAATTACTGCTTTGGGGCGTCGTGATTAACTTTATGACAAGTTCAATACAACTGCAGGAATGAGCAAACTTAGAATAGGACTTAGTATAGGCGATATCAATGGCATTGGACTGGAAGTGATTCTGAAGACTTTTTTGAACGATCAGATGTTTAATCTGTGTACTCCGGTAGTCTTTGGTTCTTCTAAAGTCGTTTCTTACCATAAGAATATCATCGAAGGTGATTTAGAGTTCCATGCGCTCCGCCCGGGCGACCGGCCAAAGGAAGGGAAATTCAATGTCGTGAATTGCTGGAATGAAAATATCAATATCACACTGAGCAAGGCTACAGAGTTGAGCGGGCAGTACGCAATGCGCTCGCTGGAAGCTGCCGTGAAGGCGCTGCAGTCGGGGGAGATCGATGCGCTCGTCACTGCGCCGATCAATAAAGAAGCCATGAAACTGGCGCAATTCCCCTTCCCGGGGCATACCGAATACCTGGCCCGGGAGTTGAACCGGGGAGAGCACCTGATGCTGATGATCAACGACGGATTGCGGATTGGCCTGGCTACCAACCACCTGCCTCTGCGCGATGTGGCGGATTCCATTGACAAAAATGTAGTTAAGCGGAAGGTGGAGGTTATGGAAGAGTCTCTGCGTATCGATTTTGGTATTGAACGGCCGACTATTGCTGTGTTAGGCCTCAACCCCCATGCAAGTGACGGCGGCGTTATCGGTACGGAAGAAGAAGCCTTTATCCGGCCGGCAATTGTCGAGCTTAAGGAAAAAGGTATGATGGTCCTCGGGCCTTTCCCGGCCGATGGTTTCTTCGGGGCGGGGCACCATACCAAATTTGACGGTATTCTTGCGATGTACCATGATCAGGGACTAACGCCGTTCAAGGCGCTTTCCTTTGGCAAAGGGGTAAATTATACTGCCGGCCTTACCCATATCCGGACTTCACCGGACCACGGTACGGCTTACGACCTGGCTGGCAGGGACCAGGCCGACCCTGCTTCTTTTCGTCAGGCTGTTTACGATGCTATCGATATTGCCCGTAACCGGAAGACGTATCTGGAACTGCATGAGAATGCGATGAAAGATCTTCAAAAACCAGCGGATATCCACGGGGAAGACGAAACGCTAAACAGCGACGAAAATTGAAGTATTGCGGGTAGCAGCTAAAATTTAACGTATTCTGTAAAACAATTGGCGGAGGTATAAGGATTACCTTGTTAAGTAAAATTGATCAACGGTCGGTTTTTGTTGAGATCCTGTTTTTACGAAAGTTCAAACGGACTTTGATCAAGCCAGCTACTGTCGCTCTTTTAATTTGTACCCTCAACTTCATAATTAGCTTCCATGATGCGATTGTTTTACATGCTTACCGGGCTGTTACTCACCGTAGTGGTCCAGGCTCAGGATATCACCATAAGCGGAACCATCAAAGATGGCGAAAACGGAGAAGACCTGATCGGGGCAACCGTGGCTGTTCCCAGCTTAGGCTTGGGTACTTCTTCGAATACTTATGGCTTTTATTCCCTTTCGGTGCCGACTGGCGATTCGGTACGTATTGTTTTTAGTTACGTAGGGTTTCAATCTCAGGCGTTTACCCTGTTGCCTAAAGCAGATACGACATTCAATGTGAATCTGACCACCGGCGTAGAGTTGGACGAAGTTGTCGTCAAAGCCAATTCGTTTCAGGAACAGATCAATTCCACAGAAATGAGTGTAGAGGCGATTTCGACCCGGGAAGCGAAACTGTTACCCGTGCTTCTGGGCGAAAGCGATATTCTTAAAACCATACAGCTGAAGCCGGGTATCCCTTCGGGGAGTGAGGGGCGTACCGGGCTTTTTGTCCGGGGTGGAGCGCAGGACCAAAACCTGATCGTGCTGGATGAGGCAGTGGTCTACAACGCCAACCACCTCTTTGGTTTTTTCAGCACTTTTAATACGGATGCGGTCAAAGACCTAAAAATATATAAAGGTGGTTTTCCGGCAGAATACGGAGGTCGGCTTTCTTCTGTTATTGACGTGAAGCTCCGGGACGGAAACAACCAAAAGTTTGCCGGCTCCGGCGGACTGGGGCTCATTGCTTCCAGGCTGACGCTGGAAGGGCCTATTCAAAAAGATAAGTCAAGCTTTATCATCTCTGGCCGACGTACCTACGTGGACCTGCTGACCCGGCAGGTTAACCGGGCTAATGAGGGCAACGAGGACTTCTCGGCGATTCCTGACTATTATTTTTATGACCTGAATGCCAAGGTCAACTTTCAGCTCAGCGATAAAGACCGGCTTTTTCTAAGCGGATACTTTGGGCGGGATGTCTTTGGGTTTAGCAGTGATTTCTTCAACTTCAACTTTGACTGGGGCAATGCTACCGGTACCGCGCGCTGGAACCATGTCTTTAGCCCTAAGTTGTTTGCCAATACTACATTTACCTACTCAGATTATCAATACAATATCAACAACCAGATCACCGGCTTTTCTTTTGGGCTTGGCTCGAATATTGCAGATGCCAGTCTGAAAACAGACTTTTTTTATGCGGCCAATAACACGCATACCATTCGTTTTGGGGCAATGGCTACGCATCATGCCTTCACCGTAGGCCGCTTACAGGCGGGCAGCGATGACGGGGTGGTGAATTTCTCCGCCGGGCAGGAATTCAATGGGGTTGAACTCGGTGCTTATGTTTCTGATGAGATGAAGTTCTCGGATGCCTTTAGCGTGAATGCCGGACTACGGTTGTCAGGCTTTGATAACGACGGCAAGACCTATGTTGGGCTGGAGCCCAGGGTTGCTGCCCGGTACAAACTTTCGGACCGCTGGGTTGTCAAGTCGAGCTATGCGCGTATGTATCAGTACCTGCACCTGATAGCAAATGCCGGGGTGGCACTACCGACAGATATTTGGTACCCTTCTACTCAGCGGGTGAAGCCCCAGCGTTCTGATCAGGTGGCCACAGGCGTTTCTTACCTGCTGGGCAGTAAATATTTTTTAAACTTTGAAGTATACTACAAATGGCTCGACAATCAACTGCAGTTTGTGGACGGTGCGCAGATTTTTGTCAATGATGCGCTAGAGGATGAATTTGCAGTAGGAGAGGGGCGTGCTTACGGTATGGAGTTTAGTATAGAAAAAAAAGAGGGCCGATTGACTGGCTGGATTGGATATACGCTGGCACTGACCCGGTTGCAAAACTTCGAGACCCTGGACCCCAACGGGCGTTTTGCTCAGGAGTCAGAAGGCTTCGGTCCTTTTAATCCTATCTATGACCGGCGGCATGACATATCTGTGGTGGCTTTGTACGAAATCACCAAGCGATTAACGGCTTCGGCTACTTTTGTCTACGGCTCAGGCGATCTGACCTGGCTGCCGCCAGGGCGGTTTACCTTTCAGGATGTAGCAGGTGCAGGGTTTGAAGCGGTTGTCCCTGACTATCGGGAGCGTAACAATTACCGGCTGCCGGCTTACCACCGCCTTGACCTGGGGTTCGTTTACAAGTTCTTTCCTAAATGGGGAGAAAGTGACCTGACGCTGAGTGTCATCAATGCCTACGATCGCCGGAATGCCTTCTTTATTTTCTTTGAGCCAGAGTTTGAAGGGGAAGGCAACAATACTTCAGGTATTGAAATACCGACGCGCATCGCTGCCAAGCAGGTTTCTCTGTTTCCTATTTTGCCTTCCATCACCTGGAATTTTAAATTTTAATGGTCATGAAAAAGACGTATTTAAAGCTGTTTTTTGGTTTATTAATATTGGGTTCCTGTAATTTGGAACAGGAAGTAGAGATTGATCTGCCCGATTACGAAATCAGACCGGTACTGGAAGCTTACATTGAGCCGGGGGAACGTTTCCGGTTGCTGCTTACCCGGAGCGCAGGGTACTTTGCCCCGCTACCTTCGCTGGATAACCTGTTGGAAGACCTATTGCTGGATAGTGCGGAAGTGACAATCACGCACAATGGAGTGACTTATGTCCTGGAGAATACGCTATTATTCGATCCAGGGACCCAGAAGATTTACAATTACGCCGCTGGTCCTAATGAATTGGCTCCAACCGAGAGTGATCTGCCCTTTGCACTGAATATCACATTGCCTAATGGACAAACGATAGAAGGCGAAACGCAACTGTTGGCGCAGATTGAAATTGATAGTGTGGTGATTGAGTTTCCGGAAACGGATGAACCCGGAGATACCCTCGCGAGAGCACTGACTTACTTTACGGATGACCCGGGCAGGGACAATTACTACCGGCGTATGCTACATCTTAATTCTTTAGATAGTCTGCCAGAGCAGGATTTTGTAACTGATGACCGCCTGGTCGAGGACAGTACAATCGCCTTTGGGACAGGGTTTAACTATGCGGTAGGAGATACCTTACTAACTACTTTATATCATATTTCGGCAGATTATGCTACCTACCTGGAAAGTGTGGAGGGAGCTGCTGCTGCTAATGGAAATCCATTCGGGCAGCCCAGCCCGGTGATTTCTAATTTAGGGGGGACAGCGAATGTACTGGGAGTTTTTACTGGTTTGGTGAGTTTCCGGCGCAATGATATCGTGATGAAAAATTGAGACCCTGTACTTCTGAAAGCAACAAAGCCGGTAGCATCCTGAGACGCTACCGGCTTTTATTTTATTATCAAGCTCTATACAAAGCCTGGTAAATTCTAGTTACCTCCGACTTTCATCAAGCCACCCAACTGTGGGTTAGGCTGAACTACAGAACGGCGATTTTTCGCACGACCCTCATCGGTATCGTTGTCTCCAAGAGGCATGTTTTCGCCTTCGCCGGCAATGGTCAGTTGATTTGGGTTAGCACCCTTATCAATCAGGTAGCGTACCACACGGCTGGCACGAGCAACGCTCAAATCCCAGTTGTCGCGGTAAGAAGCACCTTCTACCATTTTCTGGTCGTCAGTGTAACCAACTACCATCATTTTCAGCTTTGGGTTCTCCTTCAGTGTCATCGCAAGCTCTCCGAGAGCATCGCGCTCGGCACTGCTTAATCTAGTAGAACCGCTGCTGTAGCCAATGGCTTCAGAAGTTACAACGTACAGATTGCCGTCGCGCTCTTCCATTTTCAGACCAGAATCAGTATAAGCACCGAAGATGCCGTTGATCTCGTCTTTAATAGAAGCCAGTTCCTTTTCAGTCATGTTCAGCTTCTCCTGCACTTGAGACATCTGGCTTTCCATGTTTGCCATTTTGCCTTCCATGTCAGACATTTTGCCTTCCATTTCTGCTTTCGTAGCTTCGAATTCTTCCTGAAGTGCTGCTTTTTCCTCTTCAAGAGTTTTCACTGCAGCCTGGGTTTCAGCCAGTGCTTGATCAGTAGCCTCCTTAGCAGCTGCCAGTTCGTCGTATTTCTTTTTTGAAACGCAAGACTGCAGCGCGCCAATGGCTAGTGTGAAGATCAGTAATTTTACTATCAGACGCATGTTCGTTTGGTTTGATTAGTGAATTATATTGGTTTTAACGTTTGTCCGCTCAATGAACGAATTACAAGGCTCAAAGGTAAAAAAAGCTTGTAACATTTTACAAATACTGCGATTTGAATGGCAGCAATGGGTAGTTTTATTATCGCAAGGGTTAGAAAAGAGTGCTTTGTAGAATATAATTACACCCATATATCTGGTAACATCAACTTTGTCTAAATGTTTGCATTTCCTTTTTTTACAGCGTTCCCCGGGTCTGCTTATGTATCTTAATACCGGGGATTGACAGGTCTCAGGATTCAAAAAGATACTATTTATCTGTAATTACCTATTTTTGTCCCTATATTACTATCGAACCAGAAATAGTTAAATGGAACACCGGATTAAGGAAGAAGAGAAATTCAAGTACATTGAAACAGGAGGCGAAGGTCCTAATCTCTTATTACTGCACGGGCTTTTTGGCGCACTCAGCAATTTTGAAGGTATCATCGACCACTTCCAAAAAACGCACAATGTTATCGTGCCTATACTGCCAATATTTGAACTTCCCATCAGGAAGGTATCAGTAACCGGTCTGGTAGACTATGTAGTCAACTTTGTGAACCATAAAGGGTACGAAAAAGTCAATGTACTAGGTAACTCTCTGGGCGGGCACATTTCTTTGCTTTACGCACTGGCACAGCCTGAAAAAATTAGTTCTATTATTCTTACCGGAAGTTCAGGCTTATTTGAAAGTGCTATGGGGACGAGTTTCCCAAAGCGGGGTGATTATGACTTCATCAAGACCAAGACGGAGGCTACTTTCTATCGTCCGGAAGTGGCGACCAAGGAGCTGGTAGACGAAGTTTTTGATATTGTCAATGACCGCAATAAAGCCATCCGGGTTATCGCGACTGCCAAATCAGCTGTGCGCCACAACCTGGGCGATAAGCTTCACCAAATTGATGCACCGACTTTACTGGTTTGGGGAAGACAAGATAATGTCACTCCGGCATTTGTTGGGGAGAAATTCAATGAGCTGATCGAAAATTCCCGTCTGGTCTTTGTAGAAGAATGTGGTCATGCACCTATGATGGAATACCCCGAAGTCTTCAATCAGCACCTCCAAACCTTCCTGGAAGAAGTGGATGCTAAAGAAAATGTCTAGTTCAGTTAGCCTGAACTACGTAATGTTTTTTTACGCTTGACTCCTAACTTTTGCGGAGTCTTATTACTAAGCATGTTTGGAGCGGGTTCGTCATGAAGATCAAGGAGTTGTGGTTCTGGCTAAGTTTTTTTTGGCGCATTTGGCGGAGCCTGCCCCGCGAAATTGCGGGGTTCATAAATCCTTGATTTGTAATCGGAGCGAGCTCCAAACATGCTAAAGTCTCAACACGCGCCAAGCACAACAGGGAGACTTTATTGCCAATCTTTTGCGTTATGAGATAGTATACTCCCCTAAAATACCTGATTCCCTTACCTTTGTGCTACTTTTCGTAGTTCTGCGTTTGCAGATTAGAGCCTTTATTGTAAAATTAACCTTCATGTCCATTATGAGACTCTTACTATTTGGTTTTGCTGTACTGCTGTTAGGAAGCTGCAGCAGTCAGAAAAAATCAGGGCAGGCTGCTGAGGAGCCGTTTGTAGAAACAGAACTTCGGCAGCTGGATACCATGTTTGTATCGGCACCACGAAATACCACCCCTGAAACCTATGAACTACCGGTTTATCGCGCTAGCCATACTCGTACCCACGATTTGGTCCACACTATACTTGACCTTCGTTTTGACTGGGAAAATGAGCAAGTGATCGGCAAGGCAGAGCTTACCCTGGCTCCTTATTTCTACCCTTCGGGTGAGGTGACCCTCGATGCCAAAGGCTTTGATTTTGAAGCGATTCGTATGAAAGGGGCTACCGCTGACCTGGATTATGAATACGATGGGCAACAGGTGAAAATTGACATGGGTAAAACCTATCAAAAAGAGGAAGAATACACTTTGGAAATCCTGTATGTGGCCACCCCTTCCGCATCTGGGGGCAGTGCTGCAATTACTTCAGACAAAGGGCTGTTCTTTATTGACCCCCGGAATGAAGACCCGAATAAGCCTACCCAAATCTGGACACAGGGCGAGACAGAGCACAACTCCCGGTGGTTCCCTACCATCGATAAACCGAATGAACGGACGACACAGGAAATGTATGTGACGGTAGATGAACGGTACGAAGTGCTTTCCAACGGTGTGCTGGAAGGGGTAGAATTGAAAGATGGGGAAAAGACCTGGCACTGGGTCATGGACCAACCGCATGCACCTTATCTCTTTATGCTGACTATCGGCGAGTTTGCAGTGGTGGAAGAAGACTGGGAGGGCAAACCGGTGACTTACTACGTAGAACCTGAATACAGGGAAGATGCAGTAGCCATCTTTGCGCACACTAAAGAAATGCTTTCTTTTTTCTCGGATAAACTGGGCGTGAAGTACCCCTGGCAGAAGTACGCGCAGGTGGTGGTTCGCGATTACGTCTCGGGCGCTATGGAAAACACGACTGCGGTTATCTTCGGCGACTTTGTGCAGCGGCACAAGCGGGAGTTAATTGACAATAATAATGACCGTATTGTTGCCCATGAGCTCTTCCACCACTGGTTTGGAGACCTGGTAACCACTGAAAGCTGGTCTAACCTGACGATGAACGAGGGCTTTGCCAATTACAGTGAATACCTCTGGTTTGAGCATAAGTACGGGCGGGATTATGCCGATTATCATTTGTTGGGAGAGTGGTCGGGTTATTTGAGCTCTGCACAGGGGAGTCTGCACCCTCTGATCCATTTTGGGTACGAGGACAAAGAGGATATGTTTGATGCCCACAGCTATAATAAAGGCGGAGCTGTCTTGCATATGCTGCGCAATTATGTGGGCGACGAGGCTTTCTTTGCAGCCCTTAACCTTTACCTGACAGAAAATGCATACACAGCGGTTGAGGCGCACAACTTGCGTCTGGCTTTTGAAGAAGTGACCGGAGAGGACCTCAACTGGTTCTTTAATCAGTGGTATTTTGAGCAAGGGCATCCTGAGTTGAATGTTACCTATGATTATAATGAAGCAACAGGACAAGCCAATATCATCGTTGAACAGGCACAGGATCCGGAGCTGATGCCTGCCATTTTTCAGCTGCCGGCAGCGATCGATATTTATGGAGCCGATGGGGACAAACAGCGCCATCAGGTGATGGTGAATGAAAGAGTACAGACCTTTACTTTTGAACTGGAAGAGGCGCCGGCATTCATGCAGTTTGATGCCGACCGGGTGCTACTGGCCGAAATAGAGGATAACAAAACCTCTGAACAATATTTGTTTCAATACCAGTTTTCGCCCTCGTTCCTTGATCGGCACGAAGCCGTATTGGAGTTACGTGGCGAACTTAGCCCTGCTGCCCAGAAAGTAATGACTGCCGCCTTACAAGATCCGTTTTGGGCGATCCGTACTGCAGCACTCCAAAGCCTGACTCCGGAAACAGCTGCCAATGCCCGCGAGGTACTCGCTGAAATGGGGGTTGAGGATGCGCATTCTGAAGTAAGGGCTATGGCTTTCACTATGCTTGGGGAAATGGGTGACGAAACATCGGTTGAACTGGCAAAAAAGGCGATTGAACAAGACTCTGCATATAACGTGATCGGCGCTGCACTGCAGTATTTGTCTGTCGTTGATCCGGCTTCGGCTTTGGAAATTGCGGATAAACTGGAGGATAATCCATCAAGTGATATTCTTTTGGCGGTGGGGGAGCTCTACGCGACCACCGGCGACTCCAAATACCTGCCTTTCTTTAAAGAAAACCTTACGGAAGCAGAGGGCTTTTCCGCAATCTACTTTGTAGATGCCTATAGGGAGTTAGCTGTAAACAGCGGTCTGGAAACCTCCAGGGGAGTAGCAGCGCATCTAAATACAATCGCTTTGGAGCAGGCAACTTCTTCCTGGCTTAAGTTTGGCGCTGTGCGCGGCCTCAATGAAATGCGTAAGGCCTTTGAGGAAGCCGAAGAGGAAGGGGAGCAGGCCTTTGCTGAAGAATTGCTGTCCATGCTCAAGAAAATTAAAGCCACCGAGACGAACCCGCAGTTGTTATCCTTTTACAATCAAATGATGTCGGATGTCAAGCCTTAACAAGCAGCCATATTTGCGTCAAAAAAGGGCCATACTACTGTAGTTCTATGTGACCATTGCCCGGGAAGCATTTTTTCAGGAGTTACCTGGATAAAACTTCTCTTGACTTTTCCACAAAAGCAGCTTATTTTACCGGTGCCTGAAAAGCGGTAAAGGATATGTACCGCTTTTTATGTTCTATCTCTGAGAGCATGTTTGGAGGTAATTTGCCATTGAAAGTCAGCGATTTATGGTTTTGGCTAACGATTTTATAGGGAGCTTAGCGGGCTAAGTGACCGCCAAAATCGGATGCCATAGCCTGCCCCGCAGTATTGCGGAGGTTCATAAAGTGCTGATTTGCAACGTAAAGGTTGCTCTAAACGTACTCTGACCCCTTTTAAACCAGAAACAGTACTTTGCTTCAAAAGCAACCTTCTTTACGCGCAAAAGTCTGTTAAACTGGGCTGTCTCTTAACCTTTTAGGGTAGTTCGTTCGTTATCACTGGGTCTGTTCACGATTTTATATTGAGGAAAAAAGCAACATGGCAACGCAAGACAACTATAAACTGCTGATTGAAAAGCTGGATCAGTTCATCCGGAAGTACTACATCAATCAATTGATCAGGGGTGCGCTGTACAGCGTGGGCCTCATTCTGTTCTTATTTCTGGCAGTTAGTGTGCTGGAATATTACTACTACTTCAGTTCAGGTGTTCGTAAGCTGATGTTCTTCTCCTTTATCGGGGTAAGCGCAGCGGCGGTCGGTTACTGGGTGGCATTACCGCTCGCCCGTTACTTTCGGCTGGGGCAGGTAATTTCCCATGAGCAGGCTGCGAAGATCATCGGGCAGCACTTTGGAAATGTACAGGACAAGCTACTCAATATCCTTCAGCTTCGCTCTCAGGCCGGAGGCGGTAGCAGCCGGGAGCTTATCATGGCGAGCGTGAATCAAAAGTCGGAGGAAATCGAGCCGGTGCCCTTTAAAAAAGCCATTGACTTGCGTAAGAACCGTAAGTACCTGCGTTATGCTTTGCCTCCTCTGGCTCTCTTGCTTATTATCCTCTTTGTCAATGCTAATCTCATTACAGACAGTACGACCCGCCTGATCAAAAATAACCAGGAGTTTGAAAAGCCGGCACCCTTTAGCTTTGTGCTGACTGAAGAAGCGCCCTCCGTTGTACAATATGAGGATTACCCACTAACCGTTAAAATTGAAGGTGATCAGTTGCCAAATGAAGTTTTTATAGATGTGGACAATGTACAGTACCGACTTGCCAAGGAATCTGCTAATGAGTTTTCCTACCGGTTTAGCAATGTGCAAAAAAACACCAATTTTCAACTATTTTCCAGCGGCGTATCCTCAAAACCTTATGAACTGAATGTCTTGCGCAAGCCGAACATAATTGGTTTTGACGTGGAACTTGATTTTCCCGCCTATACGCAGCGTAAAGACGAAAAGCTATCCAGTATTGGTGATTTGGTGGTGCCAGCGGGCACTAATATCGATTGGGTCTTCAATGCTGAACACACAGATGGCATTGATCTGAAATTTACCGGTACTGAAGCCCACGAAGAAGCAAAGCGATTCTCCGACGACCTCTTTACCTATCAGAAGCGGGTGATGAAGGATCAGGGCTACAAGCTTTATATCTCTAATAAAGATTTGCCCAATGCCGATTCTATTTCTTATACCATTTCTGTTGTTCCGGATTTGCACCCCAATATTTCGGCTAAGAAATTTATAGACAGCACACAACAGAAGGTACTGTTTTTTGCAGGTGACGCTTCAGATGATTACGGTCTGCGCAGCCTGACTTTTAATTATCGCATCAAACCAGCAAAGGGAGAACAGGGAAAGCTGCAGACGATATCGCTGGAGAAGCCAGCCGGCAAACAGGTTCGCTATGACCACGTATTTGATATCAATAAACTGGGGCTCAAGCCCGGTGATGAAGTTACTTACTACTTTGAAGTAGCCGATAACGATGGAGTGAATGGCAGTAAAACTACCCGTACTAACCTTATGGTCTACGCTACGCCTACCATTGACGAGTACAAGGAAATGGCGGAGCAGAATGACAATAAGATCAAAGACGAATTAAAGAAAGCGCTGGAAGAGTCGAAGAAGATTCAGGACGAAATGCGAAAAATGCGGGAAAAGCTTCTACAGGAAAATGAGCTGGACTGGCAACAACGTAAGGAGTTGGAAAAACTATTGGAGCGCCAAAAAGAACTGGAAAAGCAGATAGAAGAAGCTAAAAAAGCTTTCGAAGAGAACCGCAAGAACCAGGAAGAATACAGCGAGCAGGATGAAAAAATCCTGGAAAAGCAGGAGCAGCTGCAGGAGATGATGGAGGAAGTCATGAGCGAGGAAATGAAAGAGCTCATGAAGCAGATCGAGGATTTAATGCAGGAGCTCAATAAAGACGAGGCGCTGGAAATGATGGAAGACATGGAAATGTCGGACGAAGAGATGGAGATGGAGCTCGACCGTATGCTGGAACTGTTCAAACAAATGGAGTTGGAACAGGAAATGAATGAAGCGATCGACGAGCTCAATGAACTGGCGGAGGAACAGGAAAAACTGAGTGAAGAAACAGAGCAGGCGGAAGAGGACGCAAAGGAGCAATCCGCTGAGGAACAAGAAGCTAAACAGGAGGAACTGGAGCAAAAACAGGAAGAGCTGAACGAAGAGTTTGAGAAGTTAGAGGAAAAAATGGAGGATATCCAAAAGAAGGATGAGGAACTGGAATCACCTCAGGATGTAGAGGACCGGAAAGAGGAGATGGAGGATATCAAGCAGGATATGCAGGAGGGCCAAGAGCAGCTGGAGCAGAAGCAAAACAAAAAAGCTTCTGATTCGCAGAAAAAAGCCTCTGAGAAAATGAAGGACATGGCCAATGGGATGCAAATGGAAATGCAGTCCCAGCAAATGCAGCAGATGGAGGAGGATATGGATGCCCTGCGCCAGCTACTTGAAAATATCGTTGGGCTTTCCTTTGACCAGGAGGACCTGATCGATCAGTTTGAATCTTCCGAAATCAATACCCCACGCTATGTGGAATTGGTGCAGGAGCAATTTAAGTTGCAGGACGATTTCCGGCTGGTTGAGGATAGCCTGCAGGCACTGAGCAAACGCGTATTTCAAATTGAGTCTTTTGTAACAGAAAAAGTTACGGCGATTAAGCGCAATCTGAAAGAAGGGCTTGATGAACTTGAAGAGCGGCATAAGCCACAGGCTAACAACCACCAGCAACGCAGTATGAAGAACCTGAATGACCTGGCACTTATGCTGAGCGAGGTGATGAATCAGATGCAGCAACAAATGGCGGGTCAAATGTCAGGCAGTCAGATGTGCGACAAACCGGGCGGGAGCGGTCCGGGCGGTAAGCCAAAGGATAAAATCAGCCAGGGGCAGCAGTCGCTCAATGAGATGATGAAGCAGATGAAGGAACAAATGGAAAAAGGCAAGGGCAAAGGTGGTCCGGGGGCCAAAGAGTTTGCTAAAATGGCTGCTCGTCAGGCTGCTTTGCGCAAAGCCCTGAAAGAAAAACAACAAAAGCTTCAGGAACAAGGCAAAGGTAGCAAAGAGCTGCAAGGCGTAATGGATCAAATGGATAAGATCGAAGAGGATTTGGTCAACAAGCGCCTGTCTAATCAAATGATGAAGCGGCAGCAGGATATCCTGACCCGTTTGCTTGAGCACGAAAAAGCTGAGCGCGAGCGTGAATACGAAGAAAAGCGCAAAGCAGAACAAGCCAGTCAGCAAGAGCGGGAGGTACCACCTTCTCTGGAAGAGTATATCAAAAAACGAGAAGCGGAAATTGACTTGTACAAAACAGTCAATCCTTCGCTCAAGCCCTATTACAAGTTCATCGTAGAAGAATACTTCAATACCCTGAAAGCGGATTAAAACATCAGTTCTCAGGCTTGTTTATTCGCCTGGCCTGAGACTGTTTTGTATCCGGGAGCCTTATAGGTATACTTGCTTTTTACCGAAATTTGACCTACATTACAGGAAGTAACAATGAGTTTGAAGCCTATTATGCTGAAACTTTCCTCAGATACCAGGAATATTGCTTTGGTAGAATCCTTTGTAGAACGTGCGGTCGAACAACATCAGATAGCCCCGGATGTATATGGTAATATTCTAATTACTCTTACCGAAGCGGTGAATAATGCTATAATACATGGCAATAGTAATGATGAGTCCAAGACCGTTCAGATTCATTTGAAACGCAATGAGAACTGCCTGGCTGTCTCTGTGACAGATGAGGGAGAAGGTTTTGACCACGCCTCTGTCCCGGACCCTACTTCTCCGGAAAACCTGCTTCAGGTTGGTGGGCGCGGTGTTTTCCTGATGCAACAGCTCTCAGACGGCATCCACTTTCACAATAACGGCTCTACCGTTGAAATGCGCTTCAATCTTTAATGACCTCAGACTGGCCTTTTGAAACCGATGGTTTTGTGGGAGCAATATCCTTCCACGAAGAGGACGCTGACTTCTTCCCTGATCACCAAGATCTGCTGGAAGAATGGATTAGAGAAGTCGTAGATCAGGAGGACGGGCAGCTGCAAGAACTTACCTATATTTTTTGCTCTGATACATACCTGCACCAGATCAATGTTGAATATCTGGATCACGATACCTACACAGATATTATTACTTTCCCCTATACCGAGTATCCGGTTATCCATTCTGATATATTTATAAGTGTGGAACGGGTCCGGGAAAACGCCGATACCCTTCAAATACCCTTTGAGCAAGAGTTGCACCGAGTGATGATACACGGAGTGCTTCACCTTTGCGGTTATCCTGATAAATCAGAGGCGGAGGCGCAACAAATGCGGATTAAAGAAGAAGAAGCCCTTGCCGTTTTAGCCCGGAAATGATCATCAAACAGGGCGAACGTTTAAGCTTGTGATGATCGGATCGTACCTTTGCCGGGATTTTAGCACCTTTGAAGCGATCTGATACATGCGCCAAGCTCAGCTACTACGTGATAGTATGCCGTTGTTAGTATTCGGCTTAATACTTACCTTCTTTTCCAGTTTTGGACAAACCTTCCTGCTCTCTCTGTATGTACCGTCTATTGAAGCCCTGCTGGGTATTAGCAATACCGCCTTTGGTAGCCTTTATGCCGTAGCGACTTTATCAAGCGCTTTTACACTGCCCTGGCTGGGTGGCCGGTTTGACCGGATGCCCATACGCGGTTACACACTCATGGTCCTTTTGGGATTGACCGGATCGCTGGTTTTGCTTTCCTCTGCCAGGCATATTGCTGTAGTTGTCATTGCTTTTTACGGGCTCCGGCTGTTTGGTCAGGGCCTAATGAGCCATACGGCTGTTTCAGCAATGGCCCGTTATTTTCGAGCGAATCGGGGGAAAGCCATTGGTATTGCAACACTTGGCCATCCTGTCGGTGAAGCTACTTTGCCTTTGCTCGTAACCTTACTTATTGGCGGTTTTGGGTGGCGGTCTACACTACAGTTTTCAGCGCTCAGTATAGCAGTTTTTGTATTGCCAGTTTCCCTGATATTACTGCGTGGTGCCAAAGGCAGATTAGAGAAATTTGAAGCCGCTAAAGAAGCTAGCGATAAGGCCGGGGGCAACCGTACGATCTGGCAGCTTATCTCTGAACGCCGGTTTTGGATTATTACACCATTGGTGTTTATGACAGGGTATACAAATACGGCTATTTTCTTCTTTCAGCTCAAGCTTGGAGCAGCCCGGGACTGGTCGGCGGAATGGGTGGCCGGGTCTTTATCTGCATTTGCGCTGGCCAGCGCTTTGGGTATGGCCGGAGTGGGCCCATTGGTTGACCGCTTGTCTGGTAAGCGGCTTTTTCCAGCCTACATGATACCCTATGTAGTGGGGCTGGTGCTGCTGGTACTGTTCCGTCAGGCATGGTCTTACCCTGTCGCACTGCTATTCATGGGGTTGGCTAATGGTTCGGGCAGCACTATCAAAAACGCCATGCTTGCAGAGGTTTACGGAATTCAAATCATCGGAAAAGTGCGCAGTGTTTTTACGACTGTCATGGTGATCAGCACGGCCCTCGGCCCTATAAGTTTTGGTGTATTACTGGATGCGCAGTACTCCTTTAGCTGGATTTTTGTACTTGTTGCTGCTGTGGTAATGCTTACTATTTTGAATGGTTGGCGGCGATTGGATGGGTAAGGGTGCAGTGCCCGAAATACCTAACTCGGGATTAACTTTAATTACGGCCGCCAGTACCTATATTCTCTACTTTGTAAGAGGTATTTCCTATTCCCGGTTGCTTAACAATCCAACAAACCTATATACATTTGCCAAGGTCGGCTGCTACTTTCACCTTTTGGAATTCCGAAAGCAGCAGCTGGTGATACCATCAATAGACTTTAGAATAGTATTGACCCATGAAAGTACTGAAATTTGGCGGTTCTTCCGTCGCTAAACCGGAGCGTATCCGGAGGATTGTAGATATTTTGAAAGGGTACTACACCAAGGGGGAGAAGTTTACGGTTGTATTCTCTGCCTTCGGTGGCGTTACCGACTCCCTGATTGAAATGAGTACGCTTGCTGCCGAGGGAGATGAAGCCTATCAGTCTGCGCTTGATACCTTCCGGCAAAGGCATAGGGATGCTGTTGACGAACTGCTGAATGAGGAAAACAAAGCGACCGTGCTTCCGGAGCTGGAGCGTAGCCACGAGGTCCTCAAAAACCTACTATACGGGATATTCCTGGTCCGGGAAGCTTCTCTGCGGACGATGGATTATGTGCTTAGTTTTGGCGAGCGCAATGCTGCGTTTATTATTGCAAACGTGCTCCGGCAAAGTGGTATCAGCGCCAGTTATTTGGATGCAAGGCGCATTGTAAAGACCGACAAAGCTTTTGGTTCCGCACGGGTTGATTTTAAACTGACTTATCAGAAAATCCGGGAACACTATGCACAGCATCCGGATGTACAAGTGGTCACCGGTTTTGTTGCTTCCGCAAAAGGTGGCCTGACGACCACCCTGGGACGCGGTGGTTCGGACTACACAGCGGCGCTCATCGCTGCTGGCCTGGACGCGACCGTTATTGAAATTTGGACAGATGTTGATGGGGTGCTCACGGCTGACCCCCGCAAAGTGAAGCGGGCTTTTACGATACCAGGCATGACTTACGCCGAGGCTATGGAGATGTCACACTTTGGGGCAAAGGTGATTTACCCGCCCACACTTCAGCCAGCCTTGCGCAAAAACATCCCACTTTATATTAAAAATACTTTTAATCCGTCTTTTAAAGGTACGCTCATCTCCGACCACCCCGACCCGGATGGTCATGCGGTAAAAGGGATTTCCTCTATCAGTCATGTGGCCCTGTTGACACTGTCTGGTAGTGGCTTATTTGGGGTGCCGGGTATTGCGGGGCGCTTATTTTCTTCTCTGGCTGCTGCTGGGATTAATGTGATTCTCATCACGCAGGGATCCTCCGAGCACTCTATAAGTTTTGCCGTTCAGCCGTCGGTAGCTAGTAAAGCCCGCAAGCGGGTAGAACAGGAGTTTGAGTATGAGGTGAGTATGAAGGTGATCTCGCCGGTAAAGATAGAGGCAGACCTCTCGGTTGTCGCGATCATTGGTGAGAATATGCGCTATCAGCCTGGGATATCGGGCCGCCTTTTCCAGGCACTTGGCCACAATGGTATTAATGCTGTTGCGATTGCTCAGGGCTCTTCGGAGTTAAACGTATCTGTGGTAATCAATCGGACCGATGAGGCCAAGGCCCTCAATGCCCTTCATGAGTCTTTCTTCCTGTCAGATACTAAGGAGTTGCACTTGTTCATGATTGGCGTCGGGCTCATCGGCAGTACGCTTATCGAGCAGGTTAAAGCACAGGGAGCTTACCTGAAAGAAAAGCGTGGGCTGGAAGTGCGAATTGTAGGCATGGCCAACAGCCGGCAAATGCTCTTTCGGGAAGAGGGTATTGATCTGGATAACTGGAAAGCAGCCCTGCAGGCAGAAGGTACAGATATGGACCCGGCTATCTTCATTGGTAGGATGAAGGAGCTTAACCTTTCCAATACTATATTTATAGATAATACCGCAAGTGACAAAGTGGCGGCTTACTACGAAGATATTCTTAATTCCAGTATCAGTATTTCCACCCCTAATAAAATTGCGGTCTCTTCCGGATTCGCACAGTATCAGCGCCTTAAAGCTATCGCTGCACGCCGTGGCGTTCAGTTTATGTATGAAACGAATGTGGGTGCCGGTTTACCAGTCATCTCCACACTAAATGACCTGATCATCAGTGGAGATCAAATTTTGAAAATTGAAGGCGTGGTATCCGGCTCGCTGTCCTTCATCTTTAATAATTTCAAAGCTGGGACCAGCTTCAGCGAAATTGTCCAACAGGCACAAGAGCTGGGCTATACAGAACCCGACCCCCGGATCGACCTTAACGGACTGGATGTTCAGCGCAAGTTGATCATACTGGCGCGGGAGACCGGCTTACCTCTGGAAGCTGCTGACGTAGAGATTGAGAACATACTACCGGAAGCATGTCAGCAAGCAGAGACGGTCGAAGCTTTTTTTAGCGCCCTGACCGAGGCAGATGCTCATTTTGAATCCTTGCGAGCCGGTGCAGAATCCGAAGGTAAAGCACTACGAATGATTGCTAAGCTGGAAGGCGCCAGGGCAACGATTGGACTGGAAGCTGTTGACCCGAACCACCCTTTCTACAGTCTTAGTGGCAGTGACAATATGATTGTTTTCACGACAGCCCGCTACAAAGAACGCCCACTCGTAGTGCGGGGGCCTGGAGCCGGCGCTGCCGTGACTGCGGCAGGTGTGTTTGCAGAGATTATTACGATTGGAAACTACCTCAGCTAATGAATCAGGAAGTACGTGTTTTTGCACCTGCCACTGTTGCGAATGTGGCAGTCGGGTTTGATATCCTTGGCTTTGCTATTGATGGCCCCGGTGATGAGATCGTTGCCCGCCGTACTGATAAAGCAGGAGTCCGGATCACCTGCATTACCGGCGATAAAGGTAAGCTGCCGCTACTGGCTGAGAAAAATACTGCTGGTTTTGCAGCACTCCGCCTTTTAGAGCAATTAGGGGAAACAACAGTGGGCGTTGAAATGGAAATCCACAAAAAAATGCCCTTTGGTAGCGGGCTTGGGTCTAGCGCCGCGAGTGCAGCTGCCGGCGTTATGGCGGTCAATGCCTTGCTCGGCATGCCATTGCCTAAAGTTGAAACCCTGCACTGTGCTGTCCTGGGAGAGCAAATTGCAGACGGTGCTTACCATGCGGATAATGTGGCCCCTTCCCTATTAGGCGGCATTACTTTCATCAGGGCGAATCAAGGGCTTGATGTTCACCATTTGCCTATTCCTGCGAATCTTCACGCGGCAGTTGTTTATCCACATGTCAGTATACTGACCAAGGATGCCCGGGATGTATTGAGCCCGACCACTACCCTATCACAATGTATTCAGCAATGCGGAAATCTGGGTGGACTCATCGTGGGCTTATACGAGTCAGACTATGGTCTGATTGGGCGCGCTTTGCATGATGTAATCATAGAGCCACAGCGGGCAAAGTTGATACCCGGATTCAGTGAGGTCAAGGCAAATGCATTAGAGGCAGGCGCATTGGGGTGCAGTATCTCTGGTGCCGGGCCTTCTGTTTTTGCCCTGTGCAGAGGTAGGGAAACAGCCCAGGCGGCGGGCGAAGCTATGCAACAATCTTTTCTGAACCAGGATATCCCCTGTGACCTTTACGTCTCTCCTATTAATACGGAGGGCGCTAAACTTATAGAACGATCATGAGACTATACAGTACAAAAAGCCGAGGTGAATTCACCAGTTTACGGGAAGCAGTCCTTCGTGGCTTACCCCCGGACAATGGGCTTTATATGCCGGAGCAAATCCCTGCCCTTCCTGCTGATTTCATCCGCAACTTAAAAGAATACAGCTTCCAGGATATTGCTTTTATTGTAGCAAAGACTTTATTCCAGGGGGCGATACCGGAAACTGAACTCCGTCAAATAACAGATCACGCAGTCAGTTTTGAAGCCCCGGTCATTACCCTGAATGAGCGGCAGCATATTTTGGAGCTATTCCACGGGCCATCACTGGCTTTTAAAGATTTTGGTGCACGCTTCATGGCTCAGTTAATGAGCTATTTTAATCGGGGAGAAGAGCAGGAGTTGGTTGTTTTGGTCGCTACATCGGGAGATACAGGCGGAGCAGTAGCGGCAGGTTTTTATCAGACACCTGGTACGCGGGTCGTTATCCTCTACCCCAGGGGCAAGGTCTCTGAGCTTCAGGAAAAGCAGTTGACTACTCTGGGGCATAATATAAGTGCGCTGGAAATTGAGGGTACTTTTGACGATTGCCAGGCTATTGTCAAGCAGGCCTTTTTAGACCAGGAGCTCACAAGCCGTATCCGTTTAACTTCTGCTAATTCGATTAATATCTCCCGGTTGGTCCCTCAGTCTTTCTATTATTTCGAAGCCTTTAAGCAGTTGGATGACACGGATAACGTCGTGTTTTGCATACCAAGCGGCAACTTTGGAAACCTTACTGCCGGATTGCTGGCGCAGCGTATGGGGCTCCCTGTACAGCAGTTTATTGCTGCTACAAATGTAAACGATGTAGTGCCTGAGTACCTGCAGACCGGACACTATGCCCCACGTACCTCTCAGCGTACACTGAGTAACGCCATGGATGTGGGCAACCCCTCTAACTTTGACCGGATGCAGGATTTGTACCATGACCTAGAAGAACGTTCCACGTGGAACAATATGAAAGCATCCGTTAGTGGTTATGCTTATACGGATGAGGCTACCCGCGCTGCTGTAAAGGAGGTGCACGAGCGTTATGGCTACGTGATCGACCCACACGGCGCTGTAGGTTATTTGGCATTAAACGATTATCAGAAAGCCCACCCTAATACAAATGGAGTGATTTTAGAGACGGCACACCCTGCTAAGTTTCTGCCGGACGTAGAAGCCATATTGGGGCAAAGGATTGAAGTGCCCCAGCGCCTGGCAGCGCTAGCGGATAAGGAGAAAGTAGCTGATCTTATGCCGCCTGAGTTTGATAATGTAAAAGGCTGGCTGCTGGATAATCTGGGATAATAAACAGCTGGTGCGCGATCAAGAGTGCCGTTTGGTGATGTATTCACTGAACGGCACTCTTGTTCCACGTGGAACATTTAAAAGCAGCTCAACTATGCCTTAGTTTTTACTGTTAGAGAATCATTGAGTCCGCTACTTTTGTAGCCGTACGATAAACCTAAATTCAAATTGACGATTAGTATGAAGCAGCTATTGTTATTGCCGCTCCTGTCTTGCCTGGCGTTGTGGGCATGGGCGCAAGAGGAAAACACCAACACCAATAAATTCAGGCAATTGTATACAGAATTGCCTACACCTAATGTATACCGTAATGCAGCCGGAGCGCCCGGGCATGCTTACTGGCAACAGAAGGCGGACTACGTTATAGATATAGAGCTGAATGACGAGGAGCAGCGCATTTATGGTGAAGAGGTCGTGACCTATACTAATAACGCGCCTGATCCACTGGAGTATATCTGGGTGCAGCTCGACCAGAATATGCGGGCTAAAGACTCGGATACATATAAAATCCGCTCTGATGAAATGGATGACCGGATGTCTTCTGGTCAGCTAAAACGCCTCACTCCTACTTTTGATGGCGGCTTTAAATTAGATTACGTACAGGATGCGAATGGCAAGCCTTTGCCTCATATCGTCAATAAAACGATGATGCGCATTGACCCGCCCACTCCGATACAACCGGGCGAGCAGTTCGTGTTTAAGGTAAAGTGGTGGTACAATATCAATGACCGAATGGAAATTGGAGGTCGTTCCGGATATGAATATTTTGAAGAAGATGACAACTACCTGTACACCATCGCACAGTTTTTTCCGCGCATGGCAGTGTATAATGATGTAGAGGGCTGGCAGAATAAGCAGTTTCTTGGGCGGGGCGAGTTTACGCTCCCATTCGGAGATTATGAGGTGAATATCACCGTGCCGTCCGATCACCTTGTAGCGGCTACGGGTACTTTGCAGAATGCCAATGGTATCTTGCCGAAGGACAAGCGTAAGAAACTGGAAGAAGCACGGGCAGAAAGAGAAACACCGGTAATTATTTATACTGAAGAAGAAGCACGGGAAAACGAAAAAACAAAGTCCTCCACGAAGAAAACCTGGAAATTTGCAGCAGAGAATGTTCGTGATTTTGCCTTTTCCTCTTCACGTAAATTCATCTGGGATGCAATGGGTGTAGAGCAAAGCGATGGTAGTGTCGTTATGGCGATGTCCATGTACCCCAAGGAGGGTAACCCGCTTTGGGAACAGTATTCTACTAAAGCCGTAGCGCACACACTCAAGTGGTATTCCCACTATACTTTTGACTACCCCTACCCTGTCGCCTGGTCTATTCATGCGAAGTCCATAGGTATGGAATACCCGATGATTTGCTTCAATTTCGGACGGCCTGAGTCTGATGGTACTTACAGCGAGCGCGTGAAGTATGGTATGATTGGTGTTATCATCCATGAAGTCGGACATAATTACTTTCCGATGATTGTCAACTCAGATGAGCGGCAGTGGACCTGGATGGATGAAGGCTTAAACTCTTTCCTGCAATACCTCGCAGAGCAACAGTGGGAACGGGACTACCCCAGCCGCCGCGGGCCAGCTTATAAAATTGTGGACTACATGAAAGGCGATAAGTCTAAGATATCTCCCATCATGACCAATTCGGAGTCTATTTATCAGTTTGGGAATAACGCTTACGGTAAGCCAGCTACGGCACTCAATATACTGCGCGAGACCATTATGGGGCGGGAGCTTTTTGACTATGCTTTCAAGGTGTACTCTAATCGCTGGCAGTTTAAGCATCCTTCTCCTGCTGATTTTTTCCGAACTATGGAAGACGCTTCGGCTGTTGATTTGGACTGGTTTTGGCGTGGGTGGTTCTTTACAACTGACCACGTTGACATCGCGCTGGAAAATGTGAGGTACTACCGAATGGATACAAAGGACCCTTTAGTAGAAAGTAAGGCTGCTAAAAAGCAACGGGAAGAGGCGCCTCGTTATATTAGTAGTATCCGGAATGCAGCGGAAATAAATAAAACACAGGATGAAATTGACCCGGAGCTGCGTGATTTTTACACCGATTATGACCCGCTTGACTTCAATATCCTTGATAAAGAAGCCTACGACCGCTACCTTAATAGTTTGTCAGAGGAGGAGCGGGTCATTATAGAAGCGGGTCAGAATTTCTATGAACTGACCTTCCGCAACGCTGGTGGTTTAGTAATGCCTGTTATTGTGCAATTGCAGTTTGAAGATGGCACCAGGGAAGACCATTACATACCAGTAGAAATCTGGCGCATGAGTGAAGAAACGGTAAGTAAGGTATTTATTACCGAGAAGCAAGTAAAACAAATCGTGCTGGACCCCTATCTGGAAACTGCAGATGTAGATACAGGTAATAACTATTATCCAGCCCGTACCCAGTTGAACCGTTTCGAAATGTTTAAACGTCAGGGTAGAAGTCGTTGGGGTGGTGGAGAAAATCCAATGCAACGGGCCCAACGTGCGAAAGAAAAAGAAGAGGGGACTAATTAACAGACTTTTGTGGCTTAGTTAAAGAATTAGGGGAGGAGCTCTGTATTTGCAGGGCTCCTCCTCCGTTTTATAGTAAAAGTGTTAAAATATACCCTGAGAATGCATTTAGATAATGTGTTTTTCAGGATGCCTGTTATATATGGATGTTCTATTTAAAGTGTATGCCTTTTTGTTGATTATTAGTGTTTTATGACTTTTATACATCGTCTTTGACTGTCATAACTGCTGGATTTGTCGCAAATGAAGGCCGAATAGTTCGCGTATTTTGTTGTCTCCTTGATAGAGAGCTTGTCTGCTTTAAGCAAACGCGCCTTTTCCGGAACAAAAAAGGAGCCATTTTAAATGGCTCCTTTTACAATTGTTGCCTGCAAGTCAGAATTCACGAATTCTGGATCGGCAGACTATAAATAAGGGGGAAACTAAATATTAATCCTCGAAGCTGCAGACGATACTGCCATCTTCAGTGAGCACAACATCATACTCGTCTTCATCATTGTCGTCCCCGCTTTCCATTTCTACCCAATACTGCACAGTGCCATTTGGCAAAGCCAGTATTTCAGCATCATCGATTGCGAAACCAGGGTACTCTGCGTTTAGTGTAGTGACTACAGCTGCGGGCAGTGAAGCGGTGCTGATGTCATCGCCTTCGAAGAGGAAGTTGCCATCGAGGTCGAAGTAAAGGTCAATGTCCTGACTGCCCATTTCGATTTCCACTTCCAGTATGTTGGTGTTGTTGCAGAACTCCTCGGTATAGGCTTCGTCGATTTGATAGCCCGGGTAGTTGCTGTTGATGAATTCACTTACGCCTGCAGGCAGGTTGTCGACTTGGTTGTCATCATCATCATCATCGTCATTGCCGTTGTCATCATCATTGCCGTCATCATCGTCGTCATCGTCATTGCCGTCATCATCATCATTGCCGTCATCATCATCATTGCCGTCATCATCGTCGTCATCATTGCCATTACTGTTCTCGCTGCAGACGAAGACGCCATCAATAGAAAAGTAAACCTCCAGGTCATCGTATAGCTCTACCTCAAAAAACTCAAGTCCGTACTCTACATCAATACTGACTTCGTCAATAGCCATGCCGGGAAATTCTGCTTCCAGATAGTCAAGGACTTCTTGTGGCAGGTCGCCGATGTTGATGTAGGTGTCGTCATTATCTGGACCGAAGCTGATGAGTTCGCCATTAGCATCAAACAGGAGTTCGTACTCTGCATTGAGGCTGTCAAGCTCTACGCCGTATTGCACCTCGCCGTTTTCGAGATATTGGTCAACATCATCTACAGACCAGTTGGCGTAGTTCTCCTGAATGTAGTCCTGCGCAGCTGCAGGCAGATCGTTGTAGCTGCCGTCTACTCCATCGTCACAGGGACTGAAGACTGCATTAGCGTTAAAAATGGTACTAAAGGGGCTTCCACCAGGCGTGTCATTGTCATCGAGTAAGTTGCAGCTGCCGAGTGTCAAAGCGGTGATGAGCGCAAAGGCTCCAAAAAACAAATTTTTCATAGCTCTAAATTTTCTTAAGTAGTTTAAATTAATTTTGGGATTATGCTTCCCTTCTGATTACGATACAAAGATGCAGGGGAAAGAACGCACTCACAACTACAAAAAGAGTGATTTGTCAAGACAATAAGAGTAATTAATCATTTGGTCTTAGGGTACAAAACAGGCTATTCAATAGTTACGATAATTTGAATTAAAATAAATTTATATACAAAAGCATTTTTTGTCAAAAATATATGAGAATAATACGGCCAAATACCTTTGGTTATGGCAAAAAAAAAGGGCCAACAGGCCCCTTTTTATTTAATAAAAGTAAAAAAATGCCGACCCAACAAGCGAGGCCGGCATCATTTGCTATGGCTTAGCAACTCTTTTTACAGCGCGGCGCTCTCCGGCTGCGACCTCTATATTATAAATACCTGCAGGAAGGAAATCCAGCTCAAGCATAGGTAGAAGCTGAGCAGTCTGAAAAACTACCTGTCCTTTATTGTCCAGTATTCGGATCAGCCCTTCCGTTTCGCTACCGGTTGTATTCCATTTGAAGTGGATCTGCTCCGTGAAAGGATTAGGGTAGACCTCAAAGAGGGTAGGATCATTCGTTAGGCCCTCACGGGTACTGCTAATTTCTTCCAGTTGGTAGCGGTAGTTGTCATTTGGAAGATAATTGAGGTTGCCATTAGCATTTGTCGGCCCGCCGAGCAAGTATACCCAACCTTCTAAAATAAAAGAAGTGGGAGCCCAGCGAGAAATGCCAGGGTGGGGCGGCATTTCCTCCCAAAGGTCAAGCTCCGGATCATAAGACCAGAATTCTCCGTCCTGCATAGAGGTATGATCACCACCGTCACCACTCAGTACGTACCCCAGGCCACCATGAGAAAACTGTGTACCTGCTACACGGCCCTCTGCGGGCAGAGTTGCCATTTGGTCCCACTCAGATGTTGCCGGATCATAACGGTACCACTCGTTGGAGATGAAATTATTACCATGGCCAAAGCCGGTGTAGATGTAGTCTCCGATGCCAAACTGAAAAGGATGGTGGCGCCGCGCACCTGGGAAATCCGGTTTTTGACTCCAGCTATCAGTAGTCATATCGTATTCCCACCAGTCATTCAGGTTGCCATTGGGCGAGCCGCCCATACCTACGAATATTTTATCATTATGAGCAATAAAGGCCGGATGGATCCGGGCTTCGCAGGGGCAGGACGCCAGCTCGGTCCATTCGCTGGTCTGAGGGTCAAAAACCCAGAGGTCCCGCATATAGCTGGCCCCGCTAAATCCAAAACCAAAGTAGGCTTTTCCGTCCCAGATATCACCAATACCAAATCCACGGTTGCCTCCGGGGAAGTCGTCCATTTCTGTCCAAGTGTCCATAGCCGGGTCGTACTCGTAAAAGATATCCAGGTAGCTGAATTCATCTGCACCGGCGACCAGGTAGCCTTTCCCATCAAGGGCAAAACCATAGGAGTGGTCGGTCACCAGGTTGTTGGGCAATGGGGCGATGGTATCCCACTCCGATTGAGCCGTCAGCAATACAGGCGTAATTAAAAAAGCAATAAAAATGTAGAATGGTCTCATGTTGTTTAGATGATTTACAGGTCAAAAATTGGGTGTACTGATGAACAAAGAAAGACAAAGAAAAGACACCAGCCGGGTATTTTAGTTGACAGGTCGGTCAGAAACTTCAGAATTGGTCGGCTGTAGGTCATGCGTTGGCAAGCTTTGGGCTCAATCAAAGCATCTGCAGCCCACACTTTGTTATTGTAAGTGTTTAAAGCTTACTTTTGCAGTACCCAAAATACAACGCATGTCTATAGATTACAAAAACCCTAAGCTTATTGTTGAAAGCAGTAAGATAGATGCGGGCAGGGCAATTTGGCGGAGCCCCTCTAACCTGGCTATTGTTAAATACTGGGGTAAGCACGGACGGCAGTTGCCGCGCAACCCTTCTATTAGTTTTACCCTGGACCGGGCCTATACGGAGACCGAAGTGGCTTATGCGGCTAAAAAAGGGGCTGACCGGGGCATCGGGCTCGATTTCTACTTTGATGGCTCGCCCAATGAAGCTTTCGCCAAAAAAGTCAGGGCTTTCCTGGAAAGTATTACTGAAGTTTTTCCTTTCCTTACTCAGCTTGACTGGACGATACGCTCCACCAATTCCTTCCCTCATTCCTCGGGTATTGCCTCTTCCGCATCCAGCATGAGTGCGCTGGCACTCTGCCTTTGCAGCATTGAGGATGATTTGTTTGGGACTCTGGGAGAAGATGAGGCCTTTCGGCGCAAAGCTTCCTACGTCGCCCGGCTGGGTTCTGGCAGCGCTAGCCGCTCTGTGTACGAAGGACTGGCGATGTGGGGTGCAATGGGTGAGGTGCCTGGGTCTTCCGATGAATATGCTATACCTATGGCAGATCAGGTACACGAGGTGTTCAAAACCTATCATGATGCCATCCTGATTGTCAGCAAAGGGGAGAAATCGGTTTCAAGCCGGGCAGGCCATGGGCTTATGGAGGGCAATATTTATGCTGGTAACCGGTACCAGCAGGCCCGTCAGCACATGCATGATGTGTTAGGCGCTTTGCGCAATGGCGATGAGGAACATTTTGGTCGGTTGCTGGAAAGCGAAGCGCTTACGCTGCACGCCCTGATGATGGCTTCCAACCCACCGTACATATTACTCCAGCCGCATACAATTACGATCATTAACAAGGTGCAGGCTTACCGGAAAGATACAGGCCACCCGCTTTACTTCAGCCTGGATGCGGGCCCTAACCTGCATTTGTTCTTTCCGGACAGAATAAAAGAAGAAGTTGAAAACTTTATACATGCCGAATTGGTACAATACTGTGAAGACGGCCGTTGGATCGCAGATCAGGTCGGGAAAGGGCCGCTTCAGCTCTAGCCTGCGTCACTTAAAAGTAAAAAGTATGCGTTTATTTTCTATTATTATTGGAGTACTAATGCTTGGCCGGCCCGGCTGTACGCAGCCACCGGCCGACCGTCCCCACGTGGGCAGCCCGGAGTTTGATGAGAAGATAAGCAGTATGTTGAGTTTTAGTGTGCCAACAATTGGCGTTCAAGAGGTTAGGGATATTCAGGATGAAGTTCATATATTTGACGCTCGAAACCGGGAAGAATATAACGTAAGCCATATAAAAGGATCACGATTCCTGGGGTACAAAGATTTGGAAGAACAAGCACTCGATGGAGTGCCTAAAGATAGCAAGGTGGTATTGTACTGCTCAATTGGTTACCGCAGCGAAAAAGTAGCGGAGCAGCTCCGGGAACGGGGCTATACCAATGTATACAATCTGTATGGCAGCATTTTCGAATGGGTCAATCAGGGGTTACCAGTTGTTGATACCACCGGAGAACAAACCAAGAAAGTCCATACCTATAATTCCAGGTGGAGTAAATGGTTGGACAAAAAGCAGGCCGAAAAGGTCTGGTAATCATCATCAAATCAAATTCTTTATGGATTTATTTGCAAAGTTTTTGGAAGACAGAGGCCCACTAGGCAAGTGGTCCCGTACAGCACACGGCTATTACACTTTTCCCAAGCTGGAAGGTGAGCTGGGTAGCCGCATGCAATTCCAGGGCAAAGAAAAAATCGTTTGGAGCGTTAATAACTATTTGGGACTGGGCAACCATCCGGAAGTTCGCAAAGTAGATGAAGAAGCCAGCCGTGACTGGGGCTTGGCTTACCCAATGGGCTCCCGCATGATGTCGGGTGAGACCGCTTACCACGAGAAACTGGAGCTTGACCTGGCTGAATTTGTTGATAAGGAAGAAGTACTCCTGCTCAACTTTGGCTACCAGGGCATTATGTCTATTGTAGACTCTTTACTGACACGACAGGATATTGTGGTGTATGACAAAGACTGCCACGCTTGTATCTATGATGGCATCCGCATGCACATCGGTAAGCGTTTGCCATTTGAGCACAATGATACCGAGAGCTTTGAAAAGCAGATTAAGAAAGCGAAGGTATTCCAGGAACAGACCGGCGGTGGCATCCTGGTCATTACAGAGGGGGTATTCGGTATGCGTGGCGATCAGGGCATCCTGAAGGAAATCGTAGCGCATAAAGAAGCGTATGGCTTTCGCTTGCTCGTGGACGATGCCCATGGTTTTGGTACCCTTGGTGCTACTGGCGCGGGTGCAGGCGAAGAGCAGGGCGTACAAGATGACATCGACCTCTACTTCAGTACCTTTGCGAAGTCTATGGCGAGCATTGGTGCATTTGTAGGCGGCGATAGCGCTGTGATTGAATTCCTGCGCTACAACCTGCGCTCTCAGATTTTTGCGAAGTCACTGCCGATGCCTCTGACGATCGGTAATATTAAGCGCCTGGAGATGCTGCGTACCCGCCCGGAATTTAAGGATAAGCTCTGGGAAAACGCCAATAGCCTGCAGAAGGGGCTACGCGACCGTGGTTTCGATCTCGGTAATACCTCCAGCTGTGTTACGCCGGTTTACATGCACGGTTCGGTAGAGGAAGCAATGGTATTGGTTAAAGACCTGCGCGACAATTACGATATATTCTGCTCCGTGGTGGTCTATCCGGTAATTCCGAAAGGGATGATCCTGCTGCGGCTTATCCCAACGGCTGCGCACAACCAAGATGATATTGATCAGACGGTTGAAGCCTTTACTTCGATTTATGATAAGCTAAAGTCCGGTGCTTACGCCAAGCAGGCGGAGCTGATTAAGCCCGAATAAAAAGGGCTGTAATTTTACTGCATAATTTCGGATGGCAAGCCTGTGACAGGTTTGCCATCCGTTTCTTTTTTGGGAATCCCCTATGGACGTGCTGAAATGGAGGTCGTTACCGGTTACCCGGTATCAGGCTTTTTTGGTCAGCACCTGTTCCCGGTAGGCTTTTGGCGACAGCCCAAACTTACGCTTGAATACCCGGTTGAAGTAAGAACCGCTGTTGAAGCCCGCAGAAAGATAAACGTCCTGTACTTTACGGCCAGGGTCCTCTAGCATCCGCCGGGCCAGCTTCATCCGCTCGTTATTGATAAACTCCACTGGGGTTACCCCAAAATGATCTTTAAATACCCGGTAAAAGTTGGACTTGCTCATGTACACCTTTTGGCTGATTTGTTCGACAGTCAACGGTTCGCCCAGGTGCTCGCGGATATAGCGGATGGCAAAAGATAAGCGGTTGCTGTCTTCAATCTGGTCCTGTTCGATATAATTGGCGCGTTCTTCTGCCTGCAAAATCCGTACGATGAGCTCCTGCAACATAAGGTTGGCAAACAGATCCTTAGACCGGTGGTCTTCTGTACACAAAAACAACAAGCGCTGTATAATCTGCTTTATGGCTGCGGTATTGGTAAAGTGAAAGCTGGATGGTGTAAATGCCCATTCTTCCCCCTCTCCCTTTGGCGCAGACTCGTTGAGAGACTGAATGGTTTTCCGGATCTGGTCCTCTGATAGTGTCATAGCCAGACAATGCGTGGGGTTGTCCATTTGCGCCTCCGGGAAGTCGATGCACATGGTTTCTTCGGCAGGCAAAAGCAGCGACTCTCCTGGTAAAAACTCAAAAGCGGGCTGTTCGCGTAGCTTCATCACCTTTTTCCCACGGATCATACTAGCGAATACAGGCTGATGAAACTGCAGCAGTACTTCCTCCGCTTCCTGGTGGGTCTCAAAAATATTCACCTCTGCATGTTCCATGTTGAAAGCGGTTTTGTTTTCTACCAAGGTGTCGAGCCTGCGGTAAAGAGAAAAATCTTTCGGTAGCTGCATAAAAAACGCTTGATTAAATGAGAAGGGGGGATACCCTGATCAAGAGACGAACACTCTAATAAAAGAGAATTGTGGAGGCAGAAGTATATTTTATACCTATAGTTCTTGTCCTTAAATATCTTATTTTTAAATCGTATAACCAAATAAAATTACGGTTTAGCGCAGGATATCAGACCTGCTTTGCGAGGATAGTACAAGTTTGTGGTAGAATAGGTCATACTTGTCGTTTATATAATTCTTAATTTCGTTTTTGAAAGGCTATTCAGTAAAAAGTATTGGATATTGCCCAAAATTGAAATTTGAGTTTGAATGGCTGGTATTGATTTGAAAAATACTCAGCCGTTTTGGAATTCAGGTATTACGACAATAAATAAGTAAACATTATGAGTAGTGTATCAACTATTGCTAAGGACAAACTGAGCGCGCCAAAATTTAAGGCGCAGTACGATAACTATATAGGAGGTAAATGGACCCCACCGGTCAAAGGGGAGTACTTTGAAAATACCTCACCGGTAGACGGCAATACCTTCACTAAGGTTGCCCGTTCCACTGCAGAGGACGTGGAGCTGGCCATTGATGCGGCCTGGAAAGCGGCCCCGGCCTGGAATACATCAGCAGCAGCTTACCGATCTGGTCTGTTGCTAAAGATTGCGGATGTGATGGAGCAGAACCTGGAAGCTCTGGCCCGCGTGGAAACCTGGGACAACGGCAAGGCGATTCGGGAAACCATGGCAGCTGATATGCCACTGGCGGTTGATCACTTCCGTTACTTTGCGGGTGTAATCCGTGCCGAAGAGGGCAGCATGAGCGAATTGGATGCCAATACCGTTTGTGTTAATGTAGAAGAGCCGCTTGGCGTGGTCGGTCAGATCATCCCGTGGAACTTTCCCATACTAATGGCCACCTGGAAAATTGCGCCAGCCCTGGCAGCCGGCAACTGTGTCGTATTGAAGCCAGCTGAGCAGACGCCTGTTGGTATCCTGGTGTTGATGGAAATGATTCAGGATATCCTGCCTGCCGGTGTGCTTAATATCATTAATGGCTTTGGTATTGAGGCTGGTAAGCCCCTGGCTTCTAATCCGCGCATCAATAAAGTGGCATTCACCGGGGAGACAACGACTGGTCAGTTGATCATGCAGTATGCCTCTAAGAATATAATCCCTGTAACCCTGGAGCTGGGGGGTAAGTCGCCGAACATCTTCTTCAAAAGCGTCATGGACGCCGATGATGACTTCTTTGATAAGTGCCTGGAGGGTGCCGTAATGTTTGCCCTCAACCAGGGCGAAGTCTGTACCTGCCCGTCCCGTTTGTTGGTAGAGGAGAGCATTTTCGATGCCTTTATTGAGCGCGTAGTGGAGCGTACCAAAGCCATCAAGTTGGGCCACCCACTCGACCCCTCTACAATGATGGGCGCACAGGCTTCCAGCGATCAGTACGAGAAGATCCTCAACTACATTGAGATCGGTAAGGAAGAAGGCGCTGAGGTACTCTGTGGAGGCGAAGCGGCTTACAACGATGGGCTGAAAGGCGGATACTATATTATGCCAACGATTCTCAAGGGCAACAATAAAATGCGGGTCTTCCAAGAGGAAATATTTGGCCCCGTTGTTTGTGTGACCACATTTAAGGACGAAGCCGAAGCTATCGAAATCGCCAACGATACACTCTATGGCCTGGGAGCAGGCGTGTGGACGCGCGATATGCATCAGGCTTACCAAATATCGCGTTCGGTTCAGGCTGGCCGGGTCTGGGTAAATAACTACCACGCTTATCCGGCACACGCTCCTTTTGGTGGCTACAAGAAGTCTGGTATTGGCCGTGAGAATCATAAGATGATGCTTGCACACTACCGTCAGACTAAGAATATGCTGATCTCCTACGATAAGAAAGCCCTTGGCTTCTTCTAGGGTTAATGCAGACCTACTTTAGCAGGCTTGACGGGCTTATGGGCTCCGTCAAGCCTGTATTTTTTACGGACTAAAAACAGATTTAGTATGATACAACGCGTATTGGTCACACCAGAAGCAGAAGCGACCATCGATCAGTTGCGGGAAAAGAATGGGCCATTGATCTTCCATCAAAGTGGTGGCTGTTGCGATGGCTCCTCACCCATGTGCTTTGTGAGTGGCGAAATGATGCTGGATGATAATGACGTATGGATAGGAGATATACATGGCTGCCCGTTTCTGATGTCTAACGATCAGTTTGAATACTGGAAGCACACCCAGCTCATCGTGGGTATCACGAAGGGGCGGGGCTCCAGTTTTTCCCTGGAAATTCCCATGGGCATCCGCTTTATTATCCGCTCCCGCCTGTTTACGGACGAGGAGCTCGCTCAGTTGCAACCAGTGAGGAAAGGCAGCGAAGTTGCTTGAAAATTAACGGAGCTTAAACCGGATGGGCAGCTTAAACTGAACATTCACCGGTTTGCCATTTTGCTGACCGGGCCACCAGTTGTTAAGTAATTTAGTTACTCTTACGGCCTCCTCCCGGATGGGGTCACAGAGTCCCCGAAGTACTTCTATATCACTGATTTGACCGTTTTTTTCGATTACAAACTGTACAACAACGGAGCCTTCAATATCTCTTTCCACTGCAAAACGGGGGTAACCGATACTTCTGTAGATCATTTGGAGCATTTGCTGGTCGGCGCAAGACTTTCGCTGCTTACCCTCCAGCTTCTGACAGTCTTCATCCCTGTACATTGGCATCTGCTCTTCCATCTCTGGCAGGTCCATCTCTTGTCCGGTGCTGTCATAGGCTGTGCGCCAGAGCAGCTCCCCCTGCTCATATTCTCCTTCTTTGAAAAGCTTACCATTGTCATAATATACCTTAAAGTCACCATCTTCCTGCCCTTCCCGGAAATGGTAAACCGATACTAGCTGCCCTTCCTCATCGTAATCGTAGGTTTTCCATTGCCCCTCCTTTTTGCCGGATTCATACCGCCCGGTCTCTTCAAGTTCCCCATTACTTTTGTAAAAATACTTCCACTGGTCCTCTGCTTTACCTTGTTTGTATTGTCCTTCCCACCAGGGTGTGCCATCATCATACCATCGCTTAGAAGGGCCGTGGGCGGTCTTCCGGTTGCGATTAGGGTACGTCTCATAGTCCGTCATGATGCCTGTAGAGGGATAGTATTGCTTAAAAACGAAGGTTCCTTCCGGCGTCCGTTCCCAGGAAGTATAGTAGGTGCTTATCACGTGAGTGGACCCTTCATCTATACGGTCGGCATACTTCTGGCTATAGGAGGGTTGATTGTTCTGAATTTCGGTGAAGGGGGTGCAGGCGGTGAAGCTGATCCCCAGCAGAAAAAGAATGATGCAGGTTAAGCGCGTGAGCATACTGATATCGGTTTAATGGAGTGAGCACTTTTTGAGTGCATTAAATATACGGAACTTACCTCGGACCTTCGTGCCTTTCAGAAAGGTAAACTTGGCGACGCCCGCCATTTTTTACCTACCTTTGCACCGAAAATCAAGAAAACAATGGGCAGGAGAAAAAAGCCAAAAGTATATACCGATGTCCACTTTACCGGCATAGCCGATAAGGGTCGGGCAGTAGGCAGAGATGCTGAAGGAAAAGTCATCTTTGCCGATGGCGTTGCCCCCGGCGATGTAGCCGATGTATTGGTCAAGCGCAAGAAGAAGGGGGTACTAATGGGCACCGCTCAGGAAATCAAATCCTACTCTCCGGACCGCGTGGAACCAGTATGTGAACATTTCTGGCTCTGCGGTGGCTGCAAGTGGCAGCACCTGAGCTATGACGAACAGGCGAAACAGAAGGAAAAAGTGGTACGTGATACCCTTAGCCGGATTGGTAAAATCGAGGTAGAGGAGTTCTTGCCCATTCGGGCCGCAGAAAAGACAACATTCTACCGGAATAAGCTCGAGTTCTCATTCTCCAACAAACGCTGGCTCACCCGGGCGGAGATTGATTCTGAGATTTCCAACAAAGAAGACGTATTGGGCTTTCACCGTTCTGGTGCTTTTGATAAAGTCATAGATATTGAAAAGTGCTGGCTGCAGCCCGACCCCTCCAATGCCCTTCGCAACGGTATTAAGGAAATTGCCCTGGAGCAGGGCTTAAGTTTCCACGATGCCCGCGAGCATGAAGGCTTCATGCGGCAGGTGATGTTCCGCATTACTACCGAAGGAGAAATACTGGTGCTTTTCAGCTTTCACAAAGATGACCCCGAGCTGTACCGCCCGTTCATGGATGCAGTCATAGAGCGCTTTCCACAGATTACCACCGTTTGCTACTGTATCAACACGAAGGTCAACGACTTTCTGTACGATCTGGACATGCTTACGTATGCCGGTAAAGGCTATGTAGAAGAACGCCTGGGCGAGGTGCGGTTCAAGGTAGGGCCTAAGTCCTTTTTCCAAACCAATACCTATCAGGCAAAAACCCTGTATGATACCGTTGTGGAGTTTGCCGATCTGAAAGGGACTGAGAATGTTTACGACCTCTACACGGGTATCGGCAGTATTGCTCTATACGTTGCGCAGTCCTGCGGTCAGGTGGTAGGCATAGAGGAAATTCCGGAGGCCATTGCTGATGCAGAAGTCAATGCCCGGCTCAACGAAATCAGCAATGCTGTGTTCTACGCAGGGGATGTAAAGGATATACTTACAACGGAGTTTGCGCAGCAACACGGTAAACCAGACCTGCTGATCACCGACCCGCCCCGGGCAGGTATGCACCCAAAAGTGCTCGACATGCTACTGGAACTGGCTGCCCCGCGGATGGTATATGTCAGCTGCAATCCGGCTACCCAGGCGCGCGACCTGCAACTACTCAGCGAAAAGTACCGGGTCGTCAAAGCACAACCGGTAGATATGTTCCCGCACACCCATCATATTGAGAATGTAGCCCTGTTAGAGCTACGTTAATCCCTGCTGTTATGAATAAGGAATTTATACAAGCCAAGATAGAACGCCTGGAGACAGAACTCAAGCCTTACCTGCCTATAATTGGTAAGGCCGCGGACACGATATTAGACCAGGATGTTTCTTCCTATCCCCTTTTCATCGTCCACCAAATGGATACTGTAGACATTGGCATACTTTTACTCAGCCACCAAGCGGATGATGGCCCTGAATGGTCGGTAAATGCCAGTACACTGGAAGAGCTCGCCACTAAAAAGGTGGTAGAGATGAGCAAAGTCGAGGCTTTCCGGCAGGTCTACAAAGATCCCAGAGAAAACTTATGCCTCTTTGTGCTTAGCGATTTAGGTGCTAACTTTATGTTTATTTCCCGCTAACCCCATGATGCATGAAAGGCAATGCTAAAATCGAAAAGGCTCATCAAATTCTGTTGATTGAGGATGATTTAGCTTTTGCACGCCTGGTTCAGGCTTACCTATCGGACGTAGATCTGCTCAGTTGCATCATTACCCATTTTACTAATTTAGCTGACGGCAGAAAAGAGCTCCTTCAGAATACGAAAAGTTATGCCGCAGTTCTTTTAGACCTGAGTCTTCCGGACAGCCACGGGTTCAGTACGCTGGAAAGCCTGCTGTATCAGTTTCCTAAACTCAACGTTATCGTTATGACCGGGCAAAACGATAAATCGCTTGGGGTGGAAGCGGTGAAGGCTGGTGCGCAGGATTTTTTGGTCAAAGGTGAATTCAATGAAGACGGCCTTGCCAAATCACTTCGGTTTTCCATTGAAAGAAGTAGCATTCTCAACCGTTTGGAAGAGACCCAGCAAATGGCACGGATCGGGCATTGGGAGTGTAGCCCTAGCGAGCATTTCTTCTCTGGTTCTGAAGAGTTGTACCGCATTTTTGGTCGGCCCTTTCATCAAAAACTCACTTGCGAAGATATCATGGGAACGGAGAGCCCGTTTTTTATCTTTAGAAAACTTCAAAATCAGGCGCAGCCCAACAAAAAGGCTCAGATAGATACCTGGATACAGCCTGAGGAGGGTAGTGACCGGTTTATATCTATGACCTGTACGGCCTCTTTACTCTCGAACGAAGAGACTTTCTACAATGGAATTGTCCAGGATATTACAGAGCAGAAGCAAGCTCAAGAGCTGAAAAAAGAGCGGGATATCGCCGAAGAAGCGGCTAAAGTGCGTGAACAATTCATTGCCAGCATCAGCCATGAGATGCGAACGCCCATGAACGCCATACTCGGTATGAGTAACCTGCTTGATAAAACTCCGCTTAATGTTGAGCAGGAAGAATACATTCTCGCCATCAAGCAGTCCTCTGACTTACTGCTGAGCATTATCAATGATATCCTGGAGATGTCAACGATTCAAAATGATAAGGTCACTATTGAGCACAAAGCCTTTAGCCTGAGGGAGCTGCTGGGGAGGCTTATGAATGTCCTCCAGTATCGGGCCAGAGAGAAGCAGTTGCACTTTGAGTTGAAAATCACTCCTGACGTTCCAGATGTACTGATTAGTGATGCACTGCGGCTCAATCAAATTATGTATAATCTGGTCGGTAACGCCGTGAAGTTTACGGATGAAGGTGAAGTAGTGGTACAGGTAACCAAACGTCAACAGGATAGAGGCAAGGTGAAGCTCTTATTTGAGATCTCTGATACCGGCGTAGGCATTCCGGAAGCACAGCAGAAGAAAATATTTGAAGCATTCGTTCGGGTACCCGTCGCGAATAGAATCTATGAGGGGACAGGACTTGGGTTGAGTATTGCCAAAAACCTGGTGGAGCGGCAAGGGGGAGAACTGTTGGTGGAAAGTACAGTAGGCAAAGGCTCCCGGTTTTTCTTTGAGCTATGGGTAGAGTGTTCGGACAAGCCTTTTACAACACCCGGCACACCTTCAAAAGTCGCGGAAAACCTTGCTTTTCATTTGTTAATTGTGGAAGACCACGAAATGAATCAGTTGGTCGCCCAGCGAACTATACAAAAGAAGTGGCCCGGCGTAAAAATCTGGTTGGCCAACAACGGTGAAGAAGCGCTGCAAATTCTCGGTCAGGAAAGCATAGATATTGTACTTATGGATATTCAAATGCCAGTAATGGATGGGTTTGAAACGATAAAGGCTATCCGGGATAGACTGCCAGCTCCGGTCGCCAATCTTCCAGTGTTGGCCATTACCGCTCATGCTAATATTGACCAACAGGCACAATTTTACGAAAGCGGTTTTAATGATTACGTTTATAAACCCTTCGAACCTGAACAATTATTTGCAGCCCTGGAACGGCAACTCTACCAACGTCAGGAAAAACCAAGCCAATCTGGCCAAGACTAAGTAAATGAACCCATATCCCAATGGCTTATCAATATTTGAACCTTGATTATTTGGAGCTGATGTCGGGCGGAGATAAGACCGACCGGCGCCGTTTGCTCGAAATGCTGGAAAAAGATCTACGGGAATCCCCCCGGCTGATGCAGCTTACCCTGAAGGATCAGGACTGGGGTAAACTGGAACGGCAGGCTCATTACTTCAAATCAACCCTGCCATTTACGGGTTGCGAAAAGCTAATAGCAACCCACCAGACTTTCTATCAACTGGTCAGGAGTAGAGGGGAACAGCCGGAGGTCGCTCTCCTGCTCGGGGAAGTGCGGGAATCCTGTCAGGCTGTACTTAAAGAAGTACGGCAGGAGCTTGAGAAGGGTTAAAATTGTTTTATTATCTTTGATTCATACCCATCTAAAAAGCTCCTATGAAAGAAATCAAAAAAATCCTCATTTGCGAAGACGAGGAAATACTGCTTACCGCGCTCAAATTTCGACTACAAAAACAAGGGTATGAACTATTCCTGGCCGCTGACGGGGCCGAGGCAGAAATGTTACTGAAAAGAGAAAGACCAGATATGCTGGTTACTGATATTGATGTCCCAAAGAAAAACGGTCTTGAACTGGTGAATTTCATCCGGCAGGACCTGGAGTGGGATATACCCATCGTAATGATTGCACCAATGGAAAATGGAGAAGAAATCCTTAAAGCCAAGCAGTCTGGTGCTACAGACTTTGTCACAAAACCCTTCAAACCTGTAGAACTGGTGCTTAGGATTCGGTGTATATTTCAAGCGCAGGAACATTAAACAAAAGAATATACTATCATGAAAGGAATAATTTTAGCCGGCGGTCTTGGCACGAGACTGTACCCGCTTACCCTGGCTGTGAGTAAACAGTTGATGCCTGTTTATGATAAACCCATGATTTATTACCCACTGTCGACCTTGATGTCGGCCGGCATCAGAGATATCCTCATTATTTCCACGCCCCAGGACCTACCTAACTTCCAGAAACTTTTGGGAGATGGCAGCGCGCTGGGCTGTAATTTTTCCTACATTCCACAACATGAGCCCAATGGGCTGGCGCAGGCTTTTGTCCTCGGCGAATCTTTCATAGGTGAGGACCCCGCAGCATTGATCCTGGGGGATAATATTTTTTATGGCGCAGGCCTGGAGGAGTTGCTTCGTAATAGCAATGATCCGAAAGGCGGAGTGGTATTTGCCTATTGGGTGGCTGATCCCGAGCGTTATGGGGTCGTGGAGTTTGACGAAAGAGGGGTAGCTATTTCTATTGAAGAAAAGCCCACACAGCCAAAGTCTAACTACGCAGTTCCCGGTTTGTATTTTTATGACAATCAGGTTGTTGATATCGCTAAGAACCTGGAGCCCAGTTCCCGGGGCGAATACGAAATTACGGATGTCAACAAGCATTATCTGGATAAAGGGGAGCTTAATGTCGGAGTGTTGGGCCGTGGCTTGGCCTGGTTAGACACAGGTACGCACAAGTCGCTCAATCAGGCCGGTCAGTTTATCGAGGTTATCGAAGACAGGCAGGGACTGAAGATTGGCTGTATCGAAGAAGTAGCTTACGAACGGGGCTTTATCGGTGCGGATCAGCTTGAGCGGTTGGGGCACAAATACCTAAAGAGTGGATATGGTGAATACCTGCTCAATCTACTCAAGCAGGAGAAAGGGTAGCCAGCAAACGCTGTATGTTTTGGTCCAGTAAACCCTCGGCTTTGGGAGCACTTAGCCCTTTATATTGCAAAGCCTCCCGAAGCCCGCTTTCCAGTTGAAGGTGATCCTGTCGTTGTACGGCAATGCGCCCTTCTGCTTTCAGGCGCTGTGCGAGATACTCCTGTTCGGTCTGCCCGGGCGTAGGTATACACAGGGCCTTTTTACCGGCTAGTCCCCAGTCCATCAGACTGCTGTAGCCCGGGCGCCCAATAACAACTGCTGCCCGGTGCAAAGCCTGCCACAAATCAGCCCCTTTTAGATAGTTGATGACGCTGACGGCTCCTACTTTTCTTTCGGGAGCGGACAGGGGGATACCGCGTACCAGCAGGTGCTGCCCGGGGAGTCTCTGCAATTGCGCTAGGATTTGTCTTTCCAGGTGCGTACGCTGTGGCTCCGGACCGGAAAGTACCGTTAAGCTGTCCAGGTCGTGTGGGATCGACGCCCGCCTCAAATTGCGAAACCGGGACAGCCAGCCTATGTAGTAAGTAGGACAGTGGTTCAGGGGCGGATGGCTCAGATCACCGCTCAGGTTCCCATTTCCTGAGAAATCAGGTACCCAGCACTCCGTGAAGCGCTTCACAAACCATTGGTTCAATTGATTGGCAGCAGGGTGTATCCACCTGAAAGGCATGCGTGGACGTAACTGGTGAGTGAGAAAAACACAAGCCACTTCTTTGGAGAAGCAACCAAAGCGATTATCGGAAATTACGGCATTCAGACGATATTTTCTGATATATTGCTGTAGTGTTTGATGCTCCTGCCAGGCCACAGCCGCGAGCCTGGGCGCCTGCGAGGCCATATTTACAATCATATTCTGACTATTGTAGCGGACGTTATAAGGGGGCATTGCCAGAAATTCCATGTCAGGCCGTTCTGCTTTCAGAAAATCGGCTGCTCTACCCGCTGAAGCCAGGACCGGTTCTGCTCCGGCTTCCTTCAATGCATCGGCTATTGGCAGGCTGCGGGCAGCATGTCCCAAGCCCCAATCCAGACAGGCAATAAGAATACGTGGCCGGTTTAGCATGGCTATGCAAAGGATTTTGATTAATTTTCCACAGTAACAATATCGGAATCTATGCGCACTATACTCAAAGCCGGACTGATTATTATGGGGCTTATCGGCTTATCGGGCTGCAAAGCTTATAATTGTGGCTGCCCCATGAGCAGTCAACCACCCCTTCAGCCTCCTGTTACCCATCAATCTACCCGTTAAATATGAAACCCTGCTATCTTCTTCCCATACTCGGACTCCTGCTCGTTAGCTGCGCCACCGACGAAACCAGTACTTCCTCCCACACGGAAACAGCGCCGGTTGAGGTAACCTGGCTAGAGCTATCAGACGCGCTAAAGCAGCAACGCCACCGCCCCAAACCGATATTCATTGACCTGTACACCGATTGGTGCCGCTGGTGTAAGGTAATGGATCAAAAAACCTTTTCAGACCCTGAAGTAGCGGCTTACCTGCAGGAGCATTTTTACCCGGTCAAATTTAATGCTGAAAAAGCTCCGCCCATTAATATTAATGGCAAGGATTTTAAGTTGATCAGTGATGGCCGTAAATCAATGCACAGTCTTGCTTATGCACTTATGAAAGGGGATATTAGCTACCCATCTTACGTTATCCTTGATGACAAGCAGCAGACCATCAGTCGCTTTAAAGGCTTCCGGGATGCACAGGACTTTATGGTGGAACTGCAAACCGCACTCCAATAAGTATCCATTTATACAGTGGTAAACCCCGCTATTGGCTTTAAGGCTTTCATTGAACCTACCTGCACCCTCTTTGTTGCATTGGTATTGCAAACTAAAACGCATTAGAAATGACAACATTAAAGGAGGGTGATAAGGCACCGGACTTTGCCGGCATCGACCAGAACGAGCATACTATTTCCCTTTCTGATTATAAGGGTAAGAAGCTCATCCTGTTTTTCTACCCTAAGGATAATACCCCTGGTTGTACAGCCGAAGCCTGCAACCTGCGCGACAACTTTGACGACCTCAAAGGAAAGGGTTATGAGTTGCTCGGTGTAAGTCCCGATAGTGCCCGTAAGCACCAAAATTTCATCAAAAAGCACGAGCTGCCTTTCCCACTACTGGCGGACACAGAAAAGGAAGTCCTGAATGCCTATAAAGTTTGGGGCGAAAAGAAGTTTATGGGGCGTACTTACGATGGCGTGCACCGCACTACCTTCATTATCGATGAAGAAGGAAAAATCGAAAAGGTTTTTAAAAAGGTAAAGACCAAGGCACATACAGAACAGATTCTTGAAGAGATGGAGCACTAGCTCAACGCCTAATAGTGAAAGAAGAAAGCCTCTGCAAGAACATCGTTCCTGCAGAGGCTTTCTTTGTAAAAGAAGGGCAAAAGCCCGTTTTAGAGTTCTATGTCTGCGTCAAAATTGACCAAGTCAACAAACTGTGCAATACGCTTATTGATGGCTTTATTGTTGAGCTCTTTCATGCGCTCAATGCCAAATTTTTCGACACAAAAAGAGGCCATAGCTGAGCCATAGATAACGGCACGCTTCATGTTTTCGAAAGACAGGTCTCCTGTGCGGGCAATGTAGCCCATAAATCCGCCTGCGAAGGTATCGCCTGCACCGGTGGGATCAAAGACTTCAGCAAGGGGCAATGCTGGTGCGAAGAATACCTTACCACCCTCAAAGAGCAGGGCACCATGTTCCCCTTTTTTAATGACGAGATGCTTGGGGCCCATTTTATGGATCACTTCAGCGGCCTTTACCAGAGAGTGTTCGCCTGATAATTGTCGGGCTTCTTCGTCATTGATGATGAGGCCGTCAATTTTTTTGAGTACCTGTATAAGGCTCTCCATCGCTATGTCCATCCAGAAGTTCATGGTATCCAGCGCAATAAACTTAGGACGTTGGTTGAGCTGCTCAATGACCTGCTGTTGTACAGAGGGCGTTAGGTTGCCCAGCATCAGGTATTCGGTATCTTTATAGCTATCTGGGAGAATGGGTTGGAAGTCAGCCAGGACATTGAGTTGGGTGTCGAGTGTGTCCCGGTCATTCATGTTGTCATGGTATTTTCCTGCCCAGAAGAAGGATTTTTCCCCTTTTTTAACTTGCAGGCCTTGCAGGTCTACTCCTCTTGATTTCATGAAGTCGAGTTCCTGCTGCGGAAAATCATCACCGATAACAGACACAATTTTAAGGTTATCTGTAAAGTAAGAAGCGGCGAGTGTAATGTAGGTAGCGGCACCACCCACTACTTTTTCCGCTCGTCCAAAAGGTGTTTCTATGTCGTCAAAAGCTACGGTTCCAACGGCTAATAAGCTCATCTGAATTATTTTTAAATTTTCTGTTACAAAGATTGCACATTTATTTTAGATGGTATAACTTTGCACTCGCCTTTTGAAAGAAAGAGGATTTATCGAAAAAGTAAGTACTTTATAGTATTACTTTCAGTTCGAAAAAGGCTTTATAATTGCCTCAGTAGCTCAGCTGGTTAGAGCGGTCCCGGTGTTACCGGGATTAATCCGTAGGTCATAGGATCAAGTCCTATCTCCGTACCAGCTGTAGTTTTGAAATAATTGCCTCAGTAGCTCAGCTGGTTAGAGCGGTCCCGGTGTTACCGGGATTAATCCGTAGGTCATAGGATCAAGTCCTATCTCCGTACCAGTTGTAGTTTTGAAATAATTGCCTCAGTAGCTCAGCTGGTTAGAGCGGTCCCGGTGTACCGGGATTAATCCGTAGGTCATAGGATCAAGTCCTATCTCCGTACCAGTTGTAGTTTTGAAATAATTGCCTCAGTAGCTCAGCTGGTTAGAGCGGTCCCGGTGTTACCGGGATTAATCCGTAGGTCATAGGATCAAGTCCTATCTCCGTACCAGTTGTAGTTTTGAAATAATTGCC
>Ga0307933_1000024_pt1 | contig 143270 bp, 113 predicted proteins | sample OrgLakmetageno88_FD_201811 | JGI IMG/M metagenome (GOLD analysis project Ga0307933, IMG submission 201811) | Saline water microbial communities from Organic Lake, Antarctica - #88 | ecosystem: Environmental > Aquatic > Non-marine Saline and Alkaline > Saline | place: Antarctica: Organic Lake...
AACAGCCTTCGGCGGCAGCCCAGGAGAAGCTGGGGGACAAGACGTTAGTGCCGAGCAATACGGGGGTAGGCCCGCAGTCAGCAGCGCGCCCGCGGTAGCGGTAGATGCGGCCTCTGCTGGATATGGCATAACCCAGGGTGTCGTTGACCATTTGGAGTTCTTTTATTTCATTATTATTTTGGAAATCAAGAACATTAGAAGTGTCAATACTGAGTTGTTGCCTGTACCAGTTTTCGCCCCCGTCTCCGCTGTAGGCAATAAAACCATTTAGGAATCCTGGAGAATCCCAAACAGCTCCACTAATCCAGCCAATACTGTCGTTTATAAAAGAAGTAGAACGGAAATAGTTTTCCGGATTGTTGATTACGGGATACTCTAACCATGTTTCTCCGCCATCAGTTGTTTTACAAATGGTATTGTTCTGGCACCCAACCCAGCCCGTCGTATCATTTAAGAAAAAGAGATTCATATCGTTAGTAGGCAATTGGATATCAAGCATGCTCCAGCTCTCCCCTTTGTCTATGGTCTTCCATATCCTACCGTTATTATAAGGAGAGAGATTCCAGAAACCATAAAAATAAAATATACTATCTGTCACGACTTGAAATGAAGGTATAAAGGGAATTCCACCTTCTACATTGTTTCCCTTTTCTTCCCAATTTAAACCTCCATCACCGGTGTATAAAATGGAGCTTTTATCAATAGTTAGCCAACCTTCATTTGTACTTTGAAAAATATTATTACGAATAGGATTGTTATCTCCTGTCTGTGGGAGGTCTATTTCGTCCCAAGACCAGCCTTTATCATCAGTCTTGTAAACACTCACTCTATTACTTGCAACAACAGCTGTATTTTGATCTATTAAGCTGATTTTTCGGGGAGGGAAGTCAGAAAACGACCATGTTACAATGTTCCAGGAACCTCCACCGTTTTCTGTTCGGAGGCCTAAGTTCTGGTTTTGAGCAATAAGGTCTGCGGCTACCCACAGGATGGAGTCATTTAGTACTTCAAGGTCTGTAAATACAATATTGGTACCTCCATCGTAAATGATTTCCCAGCATTGGCTTTTGCCCTTGTTTATGCTGGCTATTATCAGTAAAATGAGGAATATGGTACGCATAATAAAAGGATATATACCCAGCCCCGCATGTACCGCGGGGCTGGGTAATTAAATTATATTAAAGTCTTATTGGCCTTTAATAACCTTACCAGAAGTCATGTCTTCACCTATCTTTACTTGATAGTAGTATACGCCATCCGGCCAGGAAGCGGTAGAAGTTTCCAAAACGCCATCCGTTAGGCCCTGCCATTGCCAGACTTGTTGTCCGATGCTGTTGAAAATGGCAACAGAGGCTGTTGATCCAGTTGGGGTGCTCCCAAGGTCAATCAGCAGCTTTTGACTGAAGGGGTTAGGGGAAGCCAGCACTTGTGCATCTAATGCTGATTTTTGTTCGTTGCTTTCTGCCAGCGGAGTATTACCCGATTGCTGCAAGAAACCATTGCCCAGCTTGCCACCGGAACGTATAGAAAGCCTAATCTTTTGCTTCGTCCCGTCTGCCATATAAGCAATAGGCTGCAGTGCAGCAGTATCAAGGCTAAACCCGGATAAATCTGCACTGCCACTTACAAGTTTATCAAAGGATAAGGCAATAATATCGTCTCCGGCTAAGAGTGTTTTGCTGTAGCCGCTCTCATCGTACCAGGCATACCTGAGCAGGCTATTGCCCCCCTCAGATTGGGCGATGTTGTCTCCATCTGAATAGGCCAGGTCTCGTGGAGCCAGCGTATCGTAGTCAAACTTAGTACCGTCAAACTGCAAGGCAAACTGAAAACCAGCGACATTCCTGAAAGAGTCAGGCTCCAGATAAACCCTTGTCTCACCAGGGTTTAAGCCCGTAGTCTCCTCGCCCAGGAATAAAACCATTTCACCGTCTACCTCTTCATCGCCACAATCGAAGAGGTTATCGCAATTGACATCCCCCATTTTAATTGCCTCAAAACAAGGCTCGGCCAGGCTTGGAGCTACATAATCAAAGACAGAGGCATCAGGCAATTGGCTCCAGGGCGAGCTGGGATTTGTAAAAGAATAGCCGCAAGTGATAAAGCGCCAGGCTGGGACGTTAGGATTAAATTGAGTTTCGATGCCTAGGATAACCTTCCGTATGGCAATCTGATCAAGAGTAGTGATAGAGCCACTTCCATTCACGTCAGCTGCAATAAGTGCTTTAGTGTCGGTTATAAGATCAATACCCAGAATATGACGGCTAATTAAAATGATATCGAATGTTGATACCCCGCATCTTAAAAAGTCATTTTTACAGGCAGCGAGCTGATAGTCGCCAGAGGTACTGCAGGCAGGAGATGTGAACCATCCGAAATCGTAGCTTGGGACTTCGTCATTACAGGGGGGAGATGAAGTACAGTCATATTCAGGGCTGGAAGGGGACAACTGGCATAAATTCACTTTCCCAGGTACAGGTACGGTGGATGTACACCCGATCTCAATTTGATGGCTCGGTGCACAAAAGGTTTGGTTGTTGTCAAAAATTGATTTATCAATAGACAAGACGCATTTGTCATCTGTTGTTTCGGGAAAGTCCCAACGTGCTCTTTTAATGCGGATGTCATTCACACATCCACAGGAACCACCGCTGACAATAAGGTTAAAAAGCCTGACCGGGTACCCAGCTGTTGTCGGGCCGGTACAAAAGGCAAAAGATACTTCTGTGCCTCCTGCCCTCACTTCAATACAGTCTCCGTTTTGAGGATATTCCCCGCCGAGGGATGAACAAGAAGTGGACAGGCAATAATTAGGGTCTACCGTGTTTTCTGTATCGGAATCAATAGTCAGCCCCCCATCAGCATCCAGTTCTAACTCTACTAATAATTCCGTCAAGGAGACGATATCCTGAACGCCAGTAGCAGCCTCCAGAAAAACGGGAAAAGATAGGTCCCCGTTTTCAAGGGCTGTAGGCTCCTGAATGGAAATGAGCACCTCCGGGTCATTGTCCTGACAGGGGAAACATCCTTCACCAGCATCAAAGGTAATAGTACCGTCGCCTGAGGTGGAGGGGCTGCAACAAACTCCGGTACCACCTGAGTTATATTCCTTAAACCGGCTGTACTGAAAAGTGAAATCAGCTTCTCCATCAGTGAAAGGTTCTTCTGGTAGCTGCACTTCAATCACTCCGAATTGCCCTTCACCATCAATACCATTTAATGGAATGGAAAAAGAGCTTCCTGATCCCGATGGTCGAATATCTAATCTCAATAAGTTTTGAATAGTGCTTGGAAATATGTTAACATTGGAGATCGACGATAAACCTTTAATGTCAAAATTTAGCCCACCATAAACATCAGTAAATGCAATCTCAAGGTCCAGCCGTTCCAATTCAAGCACTGCAGCAGTAGGATTGTCATTATCTCTGACTTTGATTGGTATTTCGACCAATTCGCCAGGTGTCGCGGCAATCGGGCTGCTATAATCTAGAAAGATATCGATATCGCGGCTGGCACTAATATCACAGTTTATAGAGGTTGGGCCGCTCATAAGAGGCGAGCCGCCGACATAAGTCACATCAGCATGCCCACTTGCAATTTCTACGTCCAACATGCAGGGGGTGCCAGAGCAATTTGCATCCAGGTCAAATGAAATTTCATCAAACTCTAGCGTGAACGATTCCCCGGGATCCGTAGTTACATAGATTTCAAAACTCGGCGGCGCAAGAACATTTCCCAGATAGGTACTTGATGCGGAAGGACCTTGAATAGAAAAAGAGGATAAATTTACAGAAGATGAGGAAAATGGCGAAAAATGCTCTACTCTTTCAATAGCTGAGTTTGCACCAGATACATTGCCCTCGACAAACATATCACAGGCATCAAAATTACCTCCAGCTCCAAAGTAAACCGGAATTTTTACAGTATAGCAATCAACCTGTGTAGGAGGGTCGACCCTTACTGTGACATCATCACAGACCGTCTGTGCCGGCAAATAATTCATCATAGCGCTAAGCAATAGAGTCAATAAAACTCCTCTCCGCTGATGTACACCTAACGCGGGGGGGGGGTAAAAGGTAAATAGGTTTTGCATAATATAATACGGTATTTAGTTACGAGAGGCGCATTCGAGCGAGCGGCTGGAACGCGTTGTGGTTACAATGTAGATAAAAAACGAGATAGTGCCAATTCCGGCGGAATAAATTTAGGTGAATTAACATTTGCGCTTTAGCCTAAAAGTCAGCTGTAAATTTGGTTTTGATCTTGCTTTCCAACAGATGCAAGGGTGGGCTTGTTCCGCTCCATGCAGCAGGCTCACAACTCCAGCCCGCCCAAATCCCCCAAATCCGGCTGCTGAAAGTGCTTTTTGGTGTAGGCACGCTGCTTTTGGCGCTGCAGTACGAGGCGGGCCAGGGCAAGCTAAAGGCATTTGAGCCCTGCAACGCCCCGGGGCATTTAGTGGTCTGTCAAGTATTAAATAACGGGCAATCTATATAATATCTTTCTAGCCAGTTCAGCGCCCTGGCTGTACCAGGCTATTACATCTTCACCACCTTCTCTAAAGCTGTCCCGCCCTCCCAGGTGATCTGCAGCCAGTACAGCCCCGGTGGCAAATGGGAGATGTTGTAAGCATACCTGTACCGCCCTGCCCCATCAGGTGCAGGGAGGCTATGCTTGGGAAGCCCAACCCGCTGCCCTCCGGCAGACCATAACTGTAGCCGGGCATTGGATGAGGGGCCCTCCGCCCATAACAGGCTCCGGGCAGGGTTTGGGTAACAACGCCAGGGCGAAGGCTTCGCTGCAGCTCTGGTATTGGAGATGATCTCTATGTGGATGGTGGTGAGGCTGTCGCAGCTATTGGAGGCCGGGTGCAACTGCGTGAAAGTAGTATCCGTATAGAAGGCGCTGCCCATAAAAACAGCTCCTGGCGAAAGGGCAGTGTCCAGCTCAACATAGCTATTGTTCCGGGCTTGGAGCGTGACTTGCAGGGCGCTGTCACAGCCCTCTGCGGAGCGGTAGGCAAGGGTGTGCAGGCCCGGCCCGGGCAGTAGGGTATCGCCCCACCAAAAGGGTTCCCCTTCGCAATAGAAGGTGTCTATGGCGCTGAAGCTGCTGTTGGTGAGGGCAAGTGAAACCTGTACGGTACTGTCACAGCCCTGTGCATTGAGGTAGGCAAAGGTGTATGCCCCTGGCTGTGGCAACAGGCTGTCCCCCCAGAGCAGCCCATCGCTGCTACTACAGAAAAAAGTATCGACAAAGCTGGTATCCAGGGCGTAAGCTTCTACTTTGAGCACGGTGGTGCTGTCGCAGCCCGTCAGCGCCTGTGCAGGGAAGGTATAGGTGCCGGGCGCATTAATGAGGCTGTCCCCCCAAAGCAATGGACTGCCTGCGCAGTAGCCGGTATCGATGACGATAGGGGCTGGAGGGCAGTCCGGGGTTAGGAAAACAGTAGACTCGCAGCTTTGTGCTGGCCCAAATTGATGGTTATAGGGGCGCACAGTGGCGTATGCGGTGGTGTTTTCAGGGAGAGGTGCCGTAGCGTGGAAAAAGGTGTCGAGCCCGACATCAGTTGGAGGCAGGAGGTCATCCTCCCCTGGGCTGCTGCCTATTTGGAAATAGTACCCGTCGAAACAGCCTTCGGCGGCAGCCCAGGAGAAGCTGGGGGATAAGGCGTTAGTGCCGAGCAATACGGGGGCAGGCCCGCATTCGGCAGCGCGCCCGCGGTAGCGGTAGATACGACCTCTGCTGGATATGGCATAACCCAGGGTGTCGTTGACCATATGGAGTTCTCTTATTCTATTTTCGTTTTCATAGTCAAAAACATAAGACGTATCAATTGCTAAATGTTGCCTTGCCCAGGTTTCGCCCCCGTCTTCGCTATAAGAAATAAATGCATTGTAAAAGTCTGGAGAATCTAAAATTGCTCCGCCTGCCCAGCCTATACTATTGCTAGTGAATTGGATTGTAGAACCATAAGTTTCAGAGTTGTCCGTAACTGTATATTCTGACCAAGTGTCCCCCCCATCCATTGTTTTATAAATGATGTTGTTTTGACTTGCGACCCACCCTGTGTCTTGATTGAGGAAAAAGAAACCTATTTCATTCGTAGGTAGTCCTAAATTCAGAATATTCCAAGTATCTCCCTTGTTGATAGTTTTCCACACTCGGGCTGAATTAGCGCTGCTGAATGCATGGTAGCCAAAAAAAAAGGCTACACTATCTGTTAGAGCCTGAAAACCTCTAAAAAAAGGAATTCCATCTTCTACATTGTTGCCTTTTTCTACCCAATTTGACCCTCCATCTTGAGTATGAAAAATAGAGCCTTTGTCAACAGTGAGCCAGCCCTCGTTTTCGTTGTTAAAAACAATATAACGGATTTGAGTCCCCCCTCCCTCTGGAGGGAGATCTACATCATCCCATGACCAGCCCGTATCTTCTGTTTTAAATACACTATACTTAAAGGCCCCAATAAAAGCGGAGTTCTGATCAATGAGTTCAATGGAACTTGGGTGAGAAATGGAGCTTGGCCAAGTCACGATGCTCCAGGAGTCCCCTTTGTCTTCTGTTCTTAGCCCTAAGCTTTGGCCTTGTTCTACAAGTGTGGCAACTACCCAAAATACGGAGTCATTTAAAACTTCAAGGTTTGTAAAAACAATATTATCATTACCTCCATCGTAAATGATTTCCCAGCATTGGCTTTTGCCCTTGTTTATGCTGACTATGATCAGTAAAATGAGGAATACGGTACGCATAATGAAAGGATATATACCCAGCCCTGCATATACCGCGGGGCTGGGCGATTAAACTATATTAAAGTCTTATTGGCCTTTAATTACCTTACCAGAGGCCATGCCATCACCGCTGCACCCACTTTACCCGCTGTACCGGGCGGTCATGCTGATACAGCAGCACAAAGTAAACACCGGATGGCTGCCGGCCGAGCTGTATTTGCCCTCTCTGGGCTTGCAGTGGGTAGCGGGCAACCTCCCGCCCTAGGCTGTTGCAGACCTGTACTTTGCCGGATTCCCGACCTGGTAGGCGGTAAGATAGCTGAGCCGGTCCGGCGGAGGGGTTGGGGAAGAGGTGTAATTCTGTTGCTGTCCGAACTTCCGGAAATTCGCTGCTGGTGACCAGTAGAGATTGACACTGATAATCGTTCGTGTTGTTGAGGTCAGGATGGTCATCTGGCAGTGAAGCCCAGAAACATACCTCAAGTAAACTGTCGCTTGGCTCGGCAAATGAGGTGGCTACAGGTGGGTACTCTAAGTTCACCTCCTCCCCCGGCATCAGATTAAGCTCCTCGAAGGTATGAGCAAACCGCTGAAAGAACGGAGTGACGCATTCCCTTTCCAGAGGGGGCAGCGCCAGGTTAAGCGTCAACCTATTGACCATAGTGTTGCTGTGGTTGCGGACGCTTACGGTAGCCCCTGAAAGCAGGAAATTAACCTCTTGTTCGGCGGAAAGAAATTCGAAGGTATTAATACTAACGCTTTTTACGCCAACATCTCTCTCAGAGAAGGGTTCCTGCATAGAAAGGTCAAACCACTTTAAAAAAGGTATTTTGTTCCCCTTCGCCGGCGAATCCCCGCCGTACCTAAAAGTACCCGCCAGCAAAATACTGTCTCCGGATAACGCAATCTGCTCGTAGGCTGCTGGGGGTGGCAATTCGTATTCATTCAGCAAATTAAGGTCGGCATCGTACCGCCTGGCCCAATACGCTGATTCAGGGAGGGACCATAAAAGAACTACCACTTCTTCACCTCCTGTCTCCAGGTCAACGATTTCCAGCCCTTCCTCTACCTCAAGGGAATGCAGTAAATTGAGGGATTCCGAATCAAACACTCTGACCACCCCTTCAAAAAATTGCAGGAACTTGTCTGAACCAAGCGTTTTCATTTCCGCTGTAAAGGATTTGGCCAAACCGGATAAGTCCTTTTCCAATAACACTTCTCCTTCCTCGCTCAACTTTCTAAGCCAGGGAATTGACACCCAGTGGACCCCGCTGGAATACACAATAACGTGATCGTCCGGTAAAACTGAGGCGCTAATTATATACTCTTCTTCGTACGGATGTTGCCAGCTTGCCTGCCCCTGTTCATTCAACTTGATGAGAAAATTGTTATCGTCCCTCTCTACTAAAATACTACCATCGGAGAAGCGTCCATCGTAAAATCTATGATAATTGATGCCTGTTACATTGATCTCCCCCTGAGTCGATAGTGTGGAATCCAAAAACTGAAAAGAAAAATCAGAACCTTGGCAAAACGGGCTTTTCTGAAAGGACAGGAATCCGCCATTTCCCCGCTCTCTTACCCCCAGCATATAGCCAATGTCAATATTTGGTACTGGCTGAAGGTGATAGTACCCGAGCATGTCAAGGTCTTTATCGAGCAATAAAAGTTTATTCCTAAAAATTGGAGCGCCGTTTTCCCTCCCTCTATTGTGCACCAAAAAGTGACCCTGCTCTGTTTGAATCAATGACCGCACCCCTTCGTAAAGGCCGAATTCATGCAGTATTCTTTTCGTCTGTGCACGTAGCGAAGTGGAAGAAAAAGCCACTGCTAGCAGTAAAAGTATTATGCGGTAAGCCATTTTCATACTACAATATGCCATTTAGTTACGAGAGGCGCATTCGAGCGAGCGCTGGAACGCGTTGTGGTTACAATGTAGATAAAAAACGAGATAGTGCCAATTCCGGCGGAATAAATTTAGGTGAATTAACATTTGTGTTTTAGCCTAAAAGGCAGCTGTAAATTTGGTTTTGATCTTGCTTTCCAACAGATGCAAGGGTGGGCTTGTCCCGCTCCATGCAGCAGGCTCACAACTCCAGCCCGCCCAAATCCCCCAAATCCGGCTGCTGAAAGTGCTTTTTGGTGTAGGCACGCTGCTTTTGGCGCTGCAGTATGAGGCGGGCGAGGGCAAGCTAAAGGCATTTGAGCCCTGCAACACCCCGGGGCATTTAGTGGTCTGTCAAGTATTAAATAACGGGCAATCTATATAATATCTTTCTAGCCAGTTCAGCGCCCTGGCTGTACCAGGCTATTACATCTTCACCACCTTCTCTAAAGCTGTCCCGCCCTCCCAGGTGATCTGCAGCCAGTACAGCCCCGGTGGCAAATGGGAGATGTTGTAAGCATACCTGTACCGCCCTGCCCCATCAGGTGCAGGGAGGCTATGCTTGGGAAGCCCAACCCGCTGCCCTCCGGCAGACCATAACTGTAGCCGGGCATTGGATGAGGGGCCCTCCGCCCATAACAGGCTCCGGGCAGGGTTTGGGTAACAACGCCAGGGCGAAGGCTTCGCTGCAGCTCTGGTATTGGAGATGATCTCTATGTGGATGGTGGTGAGGCTGTCGCAGCTATTGGAGGCCGGGTGCAACTGCGTGAAAGTAGTATCCGTATAGAAGGCGCTGCCCATAAAAACAGCTCCTGGCGAAAGGGCAGTGTCCAGCTCAACATAGCTATTGTTCCGGGCTTGGAGCGTGACTTGCAGGGCGCTGTCACAGCCCTCTGCGGAGCGGTAGGCAAGGGTGTGCAGGCCCGGCCCGGGCAGTAGGGTATCGCCCCACCAAAAGGGTTCCCCTTCGCAATAGAAGGTGTCTATGGCGCTGAAGCTGCTGTTGGTGAGGGCAAGTGAAACCTGTACGGTACTGTCACAGCCCTGTGCATTGAGGTAGGCAAAGGTGTATGCCCCTGGCTGTGGCAACAGGCTGTCCCCCCAGAGCAGCCCATCGCTGCTACTACAGAAAAAAGTATCGACAAAGCTGGTATCCAGGGCGTAAGCTTCTACTTTGAGCACGGTGGTGCTGTCGCAGCCCGTCAGCGCCTGTGCAGGGAAGGTATAGGTGCCGGGCGCATTAATGAGGCTGTCCCCCCAAAGCAATGGACTGCCTGCGCAGTAGCCGGTATCGATGACGATAGGGGCTGGAGGGCAGTCCGGGGTTAGGAAAACAGTAGACTCGCAGCTTTGTGCTGGCCCAAATTGATGGTTATAGGGGCGCACAGTGGCGTATGCGGTGGTGTTTTCAGGGAGAGGTGCCGTAGCGTGGAAAAAGGTGTCGAGCCCGACATCAGTTGGAGGCAGGAGGTCATCCTCCCCTGGGCTGCTGCCTATTTGGAAATAGTACCCGTCGAAACAGCCTTCGGCGGCAGCCCAGGAGAAGCTGGGGGATAAGGCGTTAGTGCCGAGCAATACGGGGGCAGGCCCGCATTCGGCAGCGCGCCCGCGGTAGCGGTAGATACGACCTCTGCTGGATATGGCATAACCCAGGGTGTCGTTGACCATATGGAGTTCTCTTATTCTATTTTCGTTTTCATAGTCAAAAACATAAGACGTATCAATTGCTAAATGTTGCCTTGCCCAGGTTTCGCCCCCGTCTTCGCTATAAGAAATAAATGCATTGTAAAAGTCTGGAGAATCTAAAATTGCTCCGCCTGCCCAGCCTATACTATTGCTAGTGAATTGGATTGTAGAACCATAAGTTTCAGAGTTGTCCGTAACTGTATATTCTGACCAAGTGTCCCCCCCATCCATTGTTTTATAAATGATGTTGTTTTGACTTGCGACCCACCCTGTGTCTTGATTGAGGAAAAAGAAACCTATTTCATTCGTAGGTAGTCCTAAATTCAGAATATTCCAAGTATCTCCCTTGTTGATAGTTTTCCACACTCGGGCTGAATTAGCGCTGCTGAATGCATGGTAGCCAAAAAAAAAGGCTACACTATCTGTTAGAGCCTGAAAACCTCTAAAAAAAGGAATTCCATCTTCTACATTGTTGCCTTTTTCTACCCAATTTGACCCTCCATCTTGAGTATGAAAAATAGAGCCTTTGTCAACAGTGAGCCAGCCCTCGTTTTCGTTGTTAAAAACAATATAACGGATTTGAGTCCCCCCTCCCTCTGGAGGGAGATCTACATCATCCCATGACCAGCCCGTATCTTCTGTTTTAAATACACTATACTTAAAGGCCCCAATAAAAGCGGAGTTCTGATCAATGAGTTCAATGGAACTTGGGTGAGAAATGGAGCTTGGCCAAGTCACGATGCTCCAGGAGTCCCCTTTGTCTTCTGTTCTTAGCCCTAAGCTTTGGCCTTGTTCTACAAGTGTGGCAACTACCCAAAATACGGAGTCATTTAAAACTTCAAGGTTTGTAAAAACAATATTATCATTACCTCCATCGTAAATGATTTCCCAGCATTGGCTTTTGCCCTTGTTTATGCTGACTATGATCAGTAAAATGAGGAATACGGTACGCATAATGAAAGGATATATACCCAGCCCTGCATATACCGCGGGGCTGGGCGATTAAACTATATTAAAGTCTTATTGGCCTTTAATTACCTTACCAGAGGCCATGCCATCACCGCTGCACCCACTTTACCCGCTGTACCGGGCGGTCATGCTGATACAGCAGCACAAAGTAAACACCGGATGGCTGCCGGCCGAGCTGTATTTGCCCTCTCTGGGCTTGCAGTGGGTAGCGGGCAACCTCCCGCCCTAGGCTGTTGCAGACCTGTACTTTGCCGGATTCCCGACCTGGTAGGCGGTAAGATAGCTGAGCCGGTCCGGCGGAGGGGTTGGGGAAGAGGTGTAATTCTGTTGCTGTCCGAACTTCCGGAAATTCGCTGCTGGTGACCAGTAGAGATTGACACTGATAATCGTTCGTGTTGTTGAGGTCAGGATGGTCATCTGGCAGTGAAGCCCAGAAACATACCTCAAGTAAACTGTCGCTTGGCTCGGCAAATGAGGTGGCTACAGGTGGGTACTCTAAGTTCACCTCCTCCCCCGGCATCAGATTAAGCTCCTCGAAGGTATGAGCAAACCGCTGAAAGAACGGAGTGACGCATTCCCTTTCCAGAGGGGGCAGCGCCAGGTTAAGCGTCAACCTATTGACCATAGTGTTGCTGTGGTTGCGGACGCTTACGGTAGCCCCTGAAAGCAGGAAATTAACCTCTTGTTCGGCGGAAAGAAATTCGAAGGTATTAATACTAACGCTTTTTACGCCAACATCTCTCTCAGAGAAGGGTTCCTGCATAGAAAGGTCAAACCACTTTAAAAAAGGTATTTTGTTCCCCTTCGCCGGCGAATCCCCGCCGTACCTAAAAGTACCCGCCAGCAAAATACTGTCTCCGGATAACGCAATCTGCTCGTAGGCTGCTGGGGGTGGCAATTCGTATTCATTCAGCAAATTAAGGTCGGCATCGTACCGCCTGGCCCAATACGCTGATTCAGGGAGGGACCATAAAAGAACTACCACTTCTTCACCTCCTGTCTCCAGGTCAACGATTTCCAGCCCTTCCTCTACCTCAAGGGAATGCAGTAAATTGAGGGATTCCGAATCAAACACTCTGACCACCCCTTCAAAAAATTGCAGGAACTTGTCTGAACCAAGCGTTTTCATTTCCGCTGTAAAGGATTTGGCCAAACCGGATAAGTCCTTTTCCAATAACACTTCTCCTTCCTCGCTCAACTTTCTAAGCCAGGGAATTGACACCCAGTGGACCCCGCTGGAATACACAATAACGTGATCGTCCGGTAAAACTGAGGCGCTAATTATATACTCTTCTTCGTACGGATGTTGCCAGCTTGCCTGCCCCTGTTCATTCAACTTGATGAGAAAATTGTTATCGTCCCTCTCTACTAAAATACTACCATCGGAGAAGCGTCCATCGTAAAATCTATGATAATTGATGCCTGTTACATTGATCTCCCCCTGAGTCGATAGTGTGGAATCCAAAAACTGAAAAGAAAAATCAGAACCTTGGCAAAACGGGCTTTTCTGAAAGGACAGGAATCCGCCATTTCCCCGCTCTCTTACCCCCAGCATATAGCCAATGTCAATATTTGGTACTGGCTGAAGGTGATAGTACCCGAGCATGTCAAGGTCTTTATCGAGCAATAAAAGTTTATTCCTAAAAATTGGAGCGCCGTTTTCCCTCCCTCTATTGTGCACCAAAAAGTGACCCTGCTCTGTTTGAATCAATGACCGCACCCCTTCGTAAAGGCCGAATTCATGCAGTATTCTTTTCGTCTGTGCACGTAGCGAAGTGGAAGAAAAAGCCACTGCTAGCAGTAAAAGTATTATGCGGTAAGCCATTTTCATACTACAATATGCCATTTAGTTACGAGAGGCGCATTCGAGCGAGCGCTGGAACGCTTTGTGGTTACAATGTAGATAAAAAACGAGATAGTGCCAATTCCGGCGGAATAAATTTAGGTGAATTAACATTTGCGCTTTAGCCTAAAAGTCAGCTGTAAATTTGGTTTTGATCTTGCTTTCCAACAGATGCAAGGGTGGGCTTGTCCCGCTCCATGCAGCAGGCTCACAACTCCAGCCCGCCCAAACCCCCCAAATCCGGCTGCTGAAAGTGCTTTTTGGTGTAGGCACGCTGCTTTTGGCGCTGCAGTACGAGGCGGGCGAGGGCGACGTTGGCAGGTTCCGGGCAGTGGGGGGAGAGGGCGTAGTTGACCTTGGCTTCCTGCACATCGAGGCGGTAGAGGTTGCTGAGCAGCACTTCCAGATTGTACTCAATCATCCCGGCGATCTGATCGGCCAGCAGGCGGAGGAGGTCTTCTTCGGTTGCAATAGGCTCTTCGCCTTCCTCCAGCTCGAAATCGCGCAGGATGAGTTCCTTGGTGCCGTGCAGGTCTTCCGGTGTTGCCATTCGATTCTGTTTTTTGCGTTCTACCCTGCAAGGTAGCACGATTTGCAAAAGACGCCAAAGGCCAGCCCCTCTGTGTGCATAACAAATTGCACTTTTTGAATAGCCTGGCAGCATTTGCTGTTTGCTTCTATTGGATAAGCTGGAGCAGAGCGGGAAGCTCTACCCCAGCAGCCATAGCACTTAAATGCAGAGGGTTGCCCCCGGTATTGATGGCTAGTGGTCACTTCGTATGGCGTATATAATCTACGGTATCACTTTCTGTTTTGTGCAATTTGTTATACACACGGCCCCTCTTATCCTCAAAACCCTTATCTTCAAGGCAATCAACTACAATCCAAGCCATGAAAAACCTGCTCTATCTATTCGCACTGACCGGTCTTTTGTTCGCCTGTGAGGCATCGGATGCCCCTGGTAACGAAGCCACTGCAGAAAGTGAACCCACTTCGGAACCCTCTGATTTTCAAACTATCGACTCCGATGAAGCCCTTGTTGCCACAGCCCTTATGGCGGCTCCGGAAGCGAGCCGGGAAGGCGCTAAAGTAATCGGCTACAATATGGCAGGCGAATTCGTCACGCTTAGAGAAGGGAGCAACGAATTCATCTGCCTTGCGGATAACCCTAAAAAAGAGGGGTTCAATGCCGCTTGCTACCACCACAGCCTTGAGCCTTTTATGGCCCGGGGCCGGGAACTGCGTGAGGCGGGTAAGAATGCCAACGAAATATTCGATATCCGCGAAGAGGAGGCTAAGGCCGGAAAACTCTCAATGGGTGACCCCGGCGCCACTCTGCACATCTACTACGGCCCAGACGCTTCCTATGACCCCTCCACGGGTACAGTGGGTCAGGCACAATACCGCTATGTAGTTTACATGCCCTTTGCTACTGCTGAATCCACCGGACTGCCCGAGCGCCCCGTAGAGCCCCACCACCCCTGGATTATGAACCCGGGCACGCACCGGGCGCATATCATGATTTCACCTTTGGTGGAGGGGGAGTAAGCGGCACCGGTAACAGCGCCTTACTGCGGGGTAACCTTCATACGGCTCAATAGCCACTTACCGTTAACCTTTAACGTACTGCCCCCACCGCCTGCCCCGTATCGGTAAACTGCTGGAAGCCTATGATCTTGCCCTCCTGCATTGTCCACAGATGCGCCGTTTGCGCATTGAGTTTTTTGCCTGTCGTCTTGTGCTTGGCGTCGTAGCGTAGGGTGGCCAGCACCTTGTTATTCGACATGTTATACAGTTGGATGTCCGTCAGGTTCCAGTATTCCCACTCCGCGCCGATGCGGGCGAACACGCCATTAAGCACGGCATCAGGGCCGATGTAGGGGTTGTTGTCCGCGTAGGGGGAACCCTCGGCTTCATTCCAGACGATGTCGGCGGACATTGGTGCCAGAGCGGCTGGGATATCCCCTTTGGCAAAGGCTTGGTAGAGCCCGTCTATCACAGCCACGTTGCCCGGAGATGAGACCACGCCCATCTGTGAAAGTATAGCCATATTGTCCGTAAAATCCCGCTCCTCGGCAATCCGCCCATCGGGGCTCATCTTCACAATCGTGCTGCCATTCATCTCGATCCGCTTGGCCGTAGCGGGGATGCCAAAAAAGTCACCCGTGTGCGTTCCCCGGAAGGTCCAGTGCTTGGTGAGTTGGTCACCCTCTCCAAAGATGTTGTTTACGGTGAATTGACCATCAGAGAAAGCCGACAGCAGAGCCTGATAGTAACCCTTCATACCTTCAATGCCGACTACGTTTTCCGGCTCGGCGTACATGATTACATCAGGCATGAAATGCTCCTCATTGAAAAGCTCAAACCGGCCTTCGTTAATGATGGCATCCCAGGTCTCGGTGTACAACTTGATATTGGCGGCTACCTTGGGGTCGGCGTGCTCCAATGGCGTCAGCACGGAATGGGCGATTTTCCACTCGCCATCTTTTTGGAGCATAGCATTGGCGTAAGCTCCGGAGAATTGGACTTTTATATCATACACATTCGTGATGCCATAGACTTCATAAGTACCGGTAGCCACAAGGGCGTGTTGCCGGTCCGACCAGTTCAAGCCCGTTTGCTTGAGCAACAGCGTGGCGTTGTTGAGTCTGAATTGCTTGGCAAAGAAGTTGGCGATGTTATCAGCGCTTTCTATCTTTTTGCCTTCCGTATCAATACGGACGGCATCGTCCCGGTACATTTTTCCGAGGGCAGCGTGGTCGCCTGTGTTATAGGCAGCCATGAATTTGCGGGCGAAGGTATGCATATCCGCCTCGTCGTTTGCGGATTGGGCATGTAGGAGCGCGCTGCAGCCGAGGAGGGCTGCGAGGAAAAGTAGCTTTTTCATCAGCGTTGTTTTAATGGTTATGCCTACTCTATCCGGTTTTCGGCTTTTAAGCTTGTTTTTCTATCCTGCGTAGCTGGCCAAGGTTTCCTGCAGTGGCCTGAAGCCTACGCCCAATTCCTTTTTCGCCAGGCCATTTTGGTAAACCACCACGGGCTGCCCTGCTGCCGGCTGCTTATTGAGCATCAGCGAAATATCCGACACCCGATAGCTTTCGCTCGACAGCAGGTAGCTTTTACCGTGCAGATTTGGAAGGACGGCCGCCTTGTAAACTGCTGCTGCCACATCTTCTACATCTACGTTCGCCCAGTACACATCCTGATCGTAAAGCATTTGGATAAATGGATTCGGGGCGATTTTATTTTTGAATAAAAACTGTAATCCCATTGAAGTGGAGTCTTCCCGCTTCGACATCGCCATGCCCATGACGCCCACCGGCGAAACGGTGGTGATCTCAAAACCTATATCAGGATTGTCGTCGATGAACTGCTCGACGGCCCGGTTGGCCAGGAACTTCGCCTGCGCATACGGGTGGCTTTCTTCACTGAAGTGGAAGGGATCGTCTTCATTTATGGTGTCGCCTTCGGCTTTGCCGGCCGGCAATTGCGGGAAGTTGGTATTCATAGCCGCTACCGAAGCGATGAATACTACCTTTTTCACCGATGGCGTTTCGCTGGCCACCCGCAGGAAATTCTCCGTGCCTTTGATGGTAGGGTCGAACAAATCGCGCTGCGGGTCTTCCACATCCAATTGAAATGGTGTGCCGCCGTGTACGAGGATGTCGCAGCCTGCGGCAAAGGCTTTCAACTGGTCGAGGTGCTGCACGTCGAGTGGGGCGAGCTCCATATTCTCCGCATGGGGCAGCGCGGACAGGTGCGCGTATTTCGCGGTCTTGGAAATATCAGTAGCCGAGACTTTGACCCGGTAGCCGTTTTCCAGAAATTGTTTCGTGACGTAGCTGCCGATGAAGCCGGCGCCGCCGATGATACCTACTGTTTGCATGATGTTTTTTTGGTTACAAATCATGGTGATTTTTCCCGTAAGGACTCCTGCCGAGTAAAAACACCATGATTCGAGGTAAAAGAAAATAAACGCTATGATTAAATACTGTCCAACAACACCCACATCTCCTGTTTTACCATCTTGCGGGCGCCTTCGATTTCACAAAGGTCCGGTAGTTCTCGGTGTTCTCGACCAGCGTCATTTTGTCTTTGGGTATCAACTTCGCATAATCTTCGCTCCAATCTGCATCCAATTTGCCATAGGCTTGCCAGCCACCTTTAATGGTGGTCACAGTAACGTAGTCATACTCGGTATTGGCTCCGGCCGGGAAGCGCACTCGTAACAGCTGCCAATCGACAATGATGCCCTTTTTTACACGTTCGGCGTGGAGGATTTTCCAGACTTTTTCACATTCGAGGTACTCTTCGGTCATGCCGGGCTTTACTTTCATATAGTCAACGATGTGCCAAATTTGGTCGTTGTCTTGCGCCGACAAGCTGAAACTGGTCGCCATAAAGGCGATGAGGAGGGAGAAAAACTTAATTGATTTCATAGCTGAAGAAATTTAGTGATGAAAAGTAGTTAGATGTTGCCGGACACCTCAGCGATGTCCGACAACTAGGGTGATTTTTTTACTTATCTGCTTCTTTCAAAGCCGCCCGCGCTTTCTCGGCGCCTGCCTTCGAGGCTTCCATGCCCAAGGCCACTGCCCGGTCGTAGTGCTTTGCCGATTCGGCATAGTCCTTGTTGATCAGGTAATACTCGCCCATGCTGTCGTAGGCATTGGCTTCATCGGGCGACACTTTAAGGTATTTGTCGAAAGCGGCTTTGGCTTTTTCCATCTGCCCGAGTGCCATGTAGGAGTACCCCAGGGCATTATATGTGCCACCGTGATCGGGGCGCAGTTCAAGCAAGCGGAGGTTATACTTCGCAGCGGCCTGCGGGTCTTTGCTGATCCACGAGGCAGAAACGGCGGCCAGTTCATAAGCCTGTGCGGTTTGTGGGTAAGCTTCCGTCAGCGAGGACATGTATTCGGCTATGTCCGCTTTGGGTTCCTTGTTGAGGGTTTGCAGAGCTTTCCGGAGGATGAGCTCGCCTTCATTCAGGCCATCCGCATCAATGGCAAGGGCAGACTTAATGTGGGGTGCCGCTTTTTCGTACTGAGTAAAGGAGGTTTCTGCCAGTGCCATGTAGGCATGAGCCATGAAAAAGCCGGCGTCGTTTTTTACAGCAGCCCGCATGCCTTCAAAGAAAGCCGGGATGTCAGCGTGCTCGCTGGCCTGGAGTGCTTTCACATATTCCGCTTTTGCAGTTTCCGAATCGGCAGAGACTGGCAGGTAGCTGTCTTGTGCTGTAAGAAAAGAGGGGGCGCCCAGGCATAGGGCAATCAGGATCATCAGATACTTCATCTGGATACGTATTTAGTGTTGAAAAATGAAGAGTTGGCAGCTGTGTCGAAAATGCCTTTAATTGATTAGGCTGCACAGCGCGCTTTCATGACCTTCATTTGGTGTTCCACCAAAAGGTACCCAGGAATGTCTTTTTTTAGAATAAAAAACGGCAGGAAGCAAATCGTGTTTGCCTACTGCCGCTTTTTGTAAATCGTGAACGCCTGGGAAGCCCCTGAGAGGCTCAGCTTCCACTAAAGCGTCCCCCTCAGTTCCTGCTCCCGCTCAATAGCTTCAAACAAAGCCTTGAAGTTGCCCTTGCCAAAAGAACGGGCGCCTTCCCGCTGAATGATTTCGTAAAAGACGGTAGGGCGGTCTTGCACCGGCTTGGTGAAAATTTGCAGCAGGTAGCCCTCTTCATCCCGGTCGATGAGGATGTTCAGGCGCTTGAGTTCCTGCAGGCTTTCATTGATTTCACCCACACGGTCGAGTACCGTCTCATAGTAGGTGTCGGGTACGCGCAGGAAGTCTACACCACGGTTGCGCAGCTCATCTACCGTATGAATGATGTCATCGGTAGCGATGGCGATGTGCTGTACGCCGGCGCTTCGGTAATAGTCCAGGTATTCCTCAATCTGTGACTTCTTCAGGCCTTTTGCCGGCTCATTGATTGGGAACTTAATATAGCCATTGCCATTGGAGACCACCTTGCTCATCAGGGCAGTGTATTTGGTAGAAATATCTTTGTCATCAAAAGTGACGAGCAATTTGAAGCCCATCACGTCCTGATAGAACTTCACCCACTCGTTCATCTGCCCGAGCTCGACGTTGCCTACGCAGTGGTCCACGTATTTCAAGCCTATGGGCTTGACTTCGATTGGGCTTTCCATAGCAACAAAGCCGGGCAGGAAAGGCCCTTTGTAGCGGCTGCGCTCGACAAAAGTATGAATGGTCTCCCCATAGGTATGAATGGAGGCGGTCACGACATGCCCGTGCTTATCTTCAATGCGTTGTGGCTGAGCAAAGGACTTCGCGTCCCGCTCTATCGCTTTATTGTAGGCATCTTCTGCATCGTCAACCCATAGCGCGAGGACTTTTACGCCATCCCCGTGTTGGAGTACATGTTCGGCTACCTCATGATCAGGTGTTAAAGCAGCTGTCAGGACAAAGCGGATTTTATCCTGTTGCAGTACGTAGGAGACCGTATCTTTCACACCGGTCTCCGGCCCGCGGTAGGCGATGAGCTTGAAGCCGAAGGCCGTTTGGTAGTAATGAGCGGCTTGCTTGGCATTGCCGACATAAAACTCAACGTAGTCCGTTCCGTTGATAGGGAAGGTGTCCTGATTGGTTTCGTTGGTTGATTTGGTTAGTGTATCCATGGATTTCGTTTTTCCAGATTCTAAAATAGCTTTTTATCATTGGTCATGATGCGGCGCCGGTGCTGTAGTTTCTCGCCAAAATTCAGTAGCAATCCAACTTCTATTTCTGTGGCTCTGAGGTAATTTAAGAGTTACGCTTCCTGTTCGGGCGCTAAGGCTCTACAGGACTTTAGCTCAACGATAGAAAGGAAGTGTATACACCTTTTAAATATGCAGCCTTTGCCACATGTCCTACATAAGACCGCAAGTTTATCCTCTCAATGGCTCTTCACCTACTCCGGCAACCAACTCTTATAATAGTCTTGGTCCTCTATACCCACGGCATGCTCCGTCATCTGTAAAGGGCGGAAGGTATCCACCATCACAGCGAGTTCCTGTGTGCCCTTTTTGCCAATGCTTTTCTCTACTGTTCCGGGGTGTGGCCCGTGTGGAATACCGCCAGGGTGGAGGGTAATCATACCCTTTTCCACATGTTTGCGGCTCATGAAGTCGCCATCTACATAGTACAGGACTTCATCGCTATCGATATTGCTATGGTTGTAAGGCGCAGGGATGGCCAACGGATGGTAGTCGTACAGCCGGGGCACAAAAGAGCAAATTACGAAGTTGCGGGCGGAAAAGGTCTGATGCACGGGGGGAGGCTGGTGTACACGACCGGTTATAGGCTCAAAATTATGAATACTAAAGGCATAAGGATACACATACCCGTCCCAGCCTATGAGGTCGAAGGGGTGATTGAGGTAGGTATAAGGGTAAATTTGGTCCTGCTTTTTAATGTAAAAAAGGAATTCACCCTGCTCATCGTGTGTTTCCAGCAACTCAGGCTTTCGGATATCACGCTCGCAGAAGGGCGCATGTTCCATGAGCTGGCCGTAGTCGTTTCGGTAGCGCTTCGGGGTAATAATGGGGCTGGAAGACTCTACAATCAATAAACGGTTGTCTTCCTGGTCAAACTCGAGTTGGTAAACGGTGCCTCTGGGCACCACCACATAGTCACCGTACTCAAATTCCACGACGCCGTACATCGTCTTGAGCCGACCCGTACCCTTGTGGATGAAAATACACTCGTCGGCATCAGCATTTTTAAAGAAATATTCGGTCATACTCTTTCGGGGGGCTGCCAGAATGATCTTACAGTCGTCATTGACGAGCACTGGCTTGCGGCTTTTGAGGTAGTCATCCTCAGGCTTTACCTCAAAGCCCTTCAGGCTGCGGTGTTTGAGCTGCTTATCTGCTACCAATTTGGGGGCGACCGAGTAAGGCTCGCCTACCTGAACGATTTGTGTAGGCGCATTAACGTGGTAAAGGAGGGCGTGCAGGTCACTAAAGCCCTCGGTGGAAAAAAGCTCCTCGTGGTAGAGCCCGCCATCGGGCTTTCGGAACTGTATATGCCGCTTGGGTGGTACTTGTCCTAAGCTGTGGTAATGCATGGCCATTCAGTTTTTTTGATCAAAATTCAAGGCGGTGCAGCGTTCAGGGGAACGCTGCACCCGACCTTGATAGGGCAATTCGGTTCTATTTGGTGTCCTCAGAGCTGAGGTTATTGAATACAGTATTGAGCATGTCCATAAGTTGGTCGATCTGTTCGTTTTTGAGATTGCCCCACGCTTTTCGGCGCGCCTGGTGGATGATGGGCAGGACCTCGTCAATTTTCTGGAAACCGTCATTGGTTAGCTGAATGCGGAACCGCCGCCGGTCGCTGGGATCAGTGATCCGCTCGGTAAGCGCTTTTTGACAAAGTAAATCGATGATTCTGGTGATGGTGGGCGGGTCTTTAAAAGTCGCTTTGGCAATTTCCAGCTGGCTTAGCCCATTCTGCTGGTTTAGGGTCTGCAGCACCACCCATTGGTCAATTGTGATCTCAGTGCCTGCCGCCGCCAGAGTCTGCTGAAAAAACTGCTTCATTCGCTTGGCAGTACGTTCCAGTGTGAAGCCGGGCATGTCGGGTCTTTCGGTAATAGCGGTACGTTGGGTTTGCGGACTGGACAAAATGCTCTAAATTAGTTTCTGTAAAAATAGTTGTTATACGAACTAATTCCAAGTTTTACCGATTTTTTCTACTTTAAGGCGGCTTCGATCTGGGCTTGCTGCAGCTGTACCAGGAGCTGTCCGCCTAATAGCAGAAGTTCCTGTTCGGCGAGTTCTATGGTGTACTTAGTGCCAATATGGGTCAATAGTTCGTACAGGATTTGCTTGTCTTGGTCTGATAGGCCGTCTCCTGTTTTCAAGAGCCTGATGATCCGCTTTTGTTCGATTTCAACGTCAATGACAGGCGGCGGCTCGGCTTCGTTGTTTTCAAGCAACACATTAAAGCCGAAAAAAACAGGCTGTATACGTTCTGGCGTACAGGCGTTCATGATATCCCGAATCAGAGTGGCGCGCCGGGCGTCCAGCCCGCTAGAGGGCAGCCGCGCAGCCACACCGAGCGAAAACAGGGCACCCTCTTTTTCTGAAAAAGTATAGCGATTGCCTACGGCATCTGCGTCAATCACAAGGAGTAATTTTTGCCTGGTTGTTTCCTGTTTTAGTACCTGCAGCGCCGTATAGTAGCCCGTGTTATCGGTCATCGCGCCATCAAAGAGGTGTAAAAAGGGGCGCTCAGTACTGTGGTTGCTGATCAGTGTAGTGTTAGAGATGAGTACGGGAAAGCTACCGCTTGATTTAATGCCAACCGCCAGGGGTACGGTATAGGACGCCAGAAATTCGTTTGTTTGCTTCTGCATGCGGTGGGTGTAGCCAACGATGCCATAGCGCTCCAAAACATCAGGGGTGAAAGGGAAAATCTGCATGGTGTTAACCGTTGAGCTGTTGGTGATATGCATGGGCAGTTGTACAGGCAGATTAGTGCCTGCTGGGATAAACATATCACCCAGCCGTATGCTAGGGGCCTCTGAGCCCATCTGCTTCCGCCGGTTTTTGTAGCCCAGCACCTGGTCATCAATTGCCCGCTCAAGGGCATCGCCGTCGTCGATATGTGAAAACCAAAGGCGGGGATTGAAATTTGCTCTGACTAAAGCACCAGCGTAGGAGTAGGCGAGGGCCTCCTGCAATCTTCGTTCAACAAACGCTTCGAAGACAAAGGGGCTGCCGGGCTGTAGTCGGTTATGGTCGAAAAGTGCGGCTACAAAGGCACCACCGGCGAACCCTCCGCCGGATACGGTGGATAGGAAGTCTACTTCTATTAGCAGATTTTGGTACTGTGGACCTTCGAAGTCTTCCAGCCCTAGCATGATACCGACTCCAAGATTGGCGGCCCGCGAGCCGCCGCCGGAAATCGCTACAGCTACAGCCAGGTCCGGGTTTTGATTTGGGCGCAATTGCACACTTTTATAGGCGCTGAGGTCTACCGTTGGGGCCAGTTCACCGTCTTTGATAAACTGGCTGCGGTCTGGGTACAGGGTCTTACTGCAGCTGGTTAGAAATAGACTGACAAGCAGCATAAAGAGTGCAATTCGCATGGCTTCAGGGTTTAGCGGGTTGATGTTTGTTTCCATATTATCCGAAAATCATCCATGAAGATACTATCCTGCGGGCGTTTCCAGAAATATAAGCTAAGGGTGTCAGATGGAAATGCTTCCGGAATACGGAAGTTGCCTTCATGAAGCTGCCAGCCGCCTGAGAATGGCGGAGACCGGTACAGTTTGCGTGAATAGTGAAAATCATTGGCATCCGGGGCTGAAAAAACCAGCTTTAGTAAGCCTGCACCCTGTTTGGTCCACAAGCTAAATTCAATTTCGTCATAAGGCGCTACGGGGAATAGCCGGTGCGTAAGCCCGTATTCCTGTTTAGGGGGCATTTTATAAGCATGAGTATGATTGTAACTCTCCGGAACAAGGCTTACTTTTTCTGATTGGCGCAATTGAGCAAAGGGGTTGTCTTCAGGCCATTGACCAGGCTCCATAGCGTAGAAAAGCGTGTCTCTCCGGTTCCAGTCTGGCCGTTTTAGCAGGTAGATACTGTCCTGTCCGGGGGGCAGGTAGCGCCGAAACGGATAAATTGCCACGGGCTTAAAATTGCTAAAGGGACCAAAGCTTACAGCGTAGGTGTCCTCCGCAACAAACCACCAACTTTTGGAATAAGGCAGACTGGGGCGTTTAGGCCCCGTGCGGTACCAGCCATTGAATTCGAAGCCTCCATCGATTTGATCTGAGGGGACGCCACTGTCCATCGCAGCGTGTATTGCTGCCCATCGTGCCCGGTTCCACGCGAAGTAATCGTGGGTGCCGGCAACGGAAAAGAGGGCTATAAAGAAGAGCAATAGCCCAGTGGTGGCCTGGTTCGTTTTCCGGATTTGCCCGCCTGGTCGGATAAGTATTAGTCCACTTAGAAGTACCGGCAGAAGGTACCGGTCGAATTGTATATAATTGACCAGTAGAAATAAGCAATAAGGGAATAAAAAACCCATCAGTCCCAGACGGAGGGTCTGAGCTGGGTTTAGTGCGGCCCCCTTGCCCTGACAGAAGCGGCTGTACTGCTTTACCAGACGGTGGATACGTATGCTGCCGTGGCTGCTTAGCAGGAGTATACCGGTTACGCTCAGTATTTTAGCAGGGAGCTCCAGCCAGGCGGGCAGGGTGGGCCAATGCCCATCGGACGGGACACCGGGCAAGGGGATGGTACCTAGCCCCCGTTTGTGGAGTGTATTGCCAAGCAAGCCCTGGTCCCAGGCCAGACTGATCAGCAGCAGGCTGACAGCGGTTAGGAAGCCAGCTAACAGCCATTCGCTTTTTTGACGGGGTTTAAAGTTGGTGAGGAGCAGGGCAGGTAATAGCATGAATCCTGTATACATCAGGTACAGCCCACCTATATTTTTAATACCAGAGACAAAGTTGCCGGGGTCAAGCATATAGCGAATGCTGCCGGGCTGACTGAAGGCACCGGGCAGGCCGGAGGGTGTGCTTTCCTGCCAGAAGATATAGCTTTGCAGGGTAAGGTACACGAGCCCGGTACTGCATATGGCCAGCCACAGTCGCCGCCATCCGGGCTTCCCTATGATCCCGGCAATACCCATGGCTGCTGGAATTAGCAATGCCGGCTGCCGTAGCAAAATCGCCAGGCTGCTTAGTAAGGTGGCAGTTGCCCACCACTTTAGCTCTTCTTTTTCGAAAGCGCGCAGATAGGCGTAAAGGCTCATGGCCATCAGGCTTAAAAAGGGCACATCAGTCATGAAGGTAAGCGAGAGTTCGAAGAAGACCGGGTTGAAAACGAGCGTGAGCAGAGCTATCAGCTGCCAAAAACGGGGCAGCTCCAGGCGCACCATGATCTGGCGAAATGCGAGTAGGCCTGCTACCGCAAGTACGAGTGTAGATAGCCGGAGCGTGTAAAAGGAAAAACCAAATATTTTGACAAACAAGCCACCCCAAATCACTTGCGAGAACAAGGTCATTGCCGGCCAGTCGCTGACCTGGTACTCGCCGGTTTCCACCCAGTGCATTACCACTTCTGCGTAGGACCAGTCATCGTCCAGGGGAAAGTCGCCCACTGGCCAGGCCAGAAGTACAGCCAGCAGCCAGAGTAGCGCAAGAGCAACGAGCGGTTTTTGGAGGAGCTTTTGCATAAGTACAAAGATAGGGATCTCACTAGAGTTTATTAATGTATAAACATTTGCGGCCTGTATATGACCCCGGTGGAAGGCCAACAACTTAATTGCCTACACCAAAATCTGTACAAAGTGTCAGCTTGCTTTCAACAAATTGACGTTTCTGATGTCCTGCTACTGTATGTCCTGCTGTATCTTGCCAGCACTTTCAACTCTTTACATTAATAACTTAGGATTGTATGAAAAACATTTATTGGCCTATATTCTTTTGGGTTTGCCTAATGAGCCCAACACTTACTGCTCAGGTAGTGAGTCCCGACCAAGTTACGGCGCGCTACCTTTCCGAGCAGCGCGAAAACTTGAAACTTACCACTGAAGATATTGCGGATTACGAGGTGGCGAACACCGTCGTAACCCGCCACAACAAGGTGACGCACGTCTATCTGCAGCAACAATATGCCGGAATTCCGGTCCGTAATGCTATTCTGAACCTCAATATTCTGGAATCCGGCGAGGTTTTTAGCGTGGGCAACCGTTTTGTCTCCGGGCTTTCCGGGCAAGTCAACACCACACAGCCTCAAATTAGCATGGAAGCGGCGGTACAAAAATTGATGGTTTTCGCCGGACTGAATACCAGTGCCGAACTTTTCATGGACCGGCAGTTGGATGAACACCATGCCATTTTCAATCCTACGGGACTTGCCCTGGAGCCCATAGAAGTCCGTCTGGCCTATCAGCCGGTACGCGGAGCTGTGCGCCTGGCGTGGAATGTCACCTTTTATGAACTCAGTGCCCAGCACTGGTGGGATGCGCGCATTGATGCCCTTACGGGCGAGGTGCTTGATGCCTTCGATCAGGTGCTGCACTGCGACTTCGGGCCGCATGCGCATGAGAACAGTGCTGCGGATGCAGCACTGCGTGTGGAAGCCTGGTCGCCGCAAGAATTCAGTGCACCTCTACCGCCTTCTACGCCTGAGGATGGCAGTCAGTACCGTGTTTTCCCACTCACAGTGGAAAGCCCGAACCACGGCGACCGTATCCTGAAGACCAACCCTGGTGACTCCACGGCTTCGCCCTTCGGCTGGCACGATGAAGATGGCATACCTGGTCCGGAATATACCATTACCCGGGGCAATAACGTTCACGCCTACCACGACATTTTTGACCTAAATAGCCCTATTGGCGATGAGCCGGATGGTGGTGACTCGCTCAATTTTGATTTCCCACTTGATCTATCTACCAATCAGCCGTACACCCAAATCGACCCGCTGGTTGCCAACCTCTTTTACTGGAATAACATCATGCACGATATATGGCACCACTATGGCTTCGATGAGGCTTCCGGTAACTTCCAGGAAACGAACTACAGTGGGTTTGGGAATGGAGGTGATTATGTGCGCGCAGAAGCCCTGGATGGCAGTGGCACCAATAACGCCAATTTTGCCACCCCCGCCGATGGCAACCGGCCCCGCATGCAGATGTACCTCTGGGGTGGGTCTCTGCCCAACCTGGACACTGATGCGCGCATGACTGTCACGGATACTGCTGGCAACGTTGTTGATTACGCCTTTGTACAGGCTGGTTTTGGCGCGACGCTCCCCTCAGCGGATGAGCCACTGGTGGGAGAACTGGTACTGGTCGAAGACGAGGCAGCTCCTACTACAGACGCTTGTGAAGACTTGGTGAATGGTAGCGCACTGGAAGGCAAGATTGCTGTGATTGACCGGGGCAGCTGTGAATTTGGGTTTAAGGTTCTGAGTGCAGAGAATGCGGGAGCAATTGGTGCGGTCATTTGTAATAATGTGGCTGGCGAATCGATTACGATGGGCGCCGGCGCCGTTGGCGATCAGGTAACTATCCCTGCGGTGATGATCACCCAGGGCGATTGTGCCGTACTGAAAGGCTTGCTGCCAGGAGCTACTGTTAACCTGGCTGCACCGGAGTTTCAAGTGCCTAACCCGGGTCCCACAGGTCTGAGCAGCGACCTGGACAATGGCGTGATTGTGCACGAGTACACCCACGGTATTTCTATCCGTCTGACCGGTGGTGCAGGCAACAGCGGCTGCCTGGGGAACTTTGAGCAGGGTGGCGAGGGCTGGAGCGACTGGTATGCTTTGGCGATGACTACTACTTCTGACAATACGGCTAATCAGGTACGTGGAATCGGGACTTACGCTGCCGGACAGCCCACGGATGGGGATGGTATCCGTACCTACCCCTATACCCGCAATATGAATGTCAATCCACATACCTACTCTAACATCAATGGTGAATCTGTTCCGCACGGAGTAGGTTCGGTCTGGTGCGTCATGCTGTGGGATATGTACTGGAACCTGGTTGATGAGTATGGCTTCGACAATGACCTCTACACAGGTACTGGCGGCAACAATATGGCTATGCAACTGGTAACCGATGGTCTGAAGTTGCAACCCTGCAGTCCGACTTTCCTCGATGCCCGTGATGCTATTCTGGAAGCCGATATGCTCAACTACGATGGTGCTAACCAATGCCTCATTTGGGAGACCTTTGCCCGCCGGGGCCTGGGTGCGAGTGCCATAGCCGGAGGGGTGGAAGCCTTTGATTTGCCTGATGCCTGTAACTTTACCTTCCGGGTGAATAAAACAGGAGTGACCGAGGCGGATGCCGGTGACATTATTACGTATAACCTTGAAATTATCAATGGACGGACAGTAGCCATAGAAGACGGTGTCGTTTCCGACCTTTTGCCGGAAGGCACTACTTATGTGGAAGGCAGCTCGACTTGCCCGGTCAGCCTGCAGGATGGTGTGCTCACTTTCGACCTTGGGGAAGTAGCTAGCGGATCTACGGTCAACTGCAGCTATCAGGTAGAACTGGATGACGATAAAGGGACCTACGCAGTACTGGAAGACGGGGCAGAAGAAGGGCTGGAGAACTGGACGCTGGAAGCGCCTGTGGGCACCAACAACTGGCAGCTAACCAATGTAGATGCCAATACAGGCAATACCTCCTTCTTTGCCAGGAACCTGGCTTCAGCAACCGAACAGCGCATGACCATAGAAATACCTATGCCCAACAACGGTCAACGCCGGGGTATTTCCTTCTGGCACCGCTATGATACGGAAGATGGATGGGACGGTGGTATCGTCGAGATTTCTCCCAATGGTATATTCTGGCTCAATGCCGGTGGCTACGTCCTGGAGAACAACTACAATAATGTGCTCAATCCGGCGGCGGACCATTCCCTGCCCGGGGAGCTTGCCTTTACCGGTGATAGTGACGGCTGGGTGCAGACTACCATCGACCTGGAGTCCATTGCCTGGAGCAACCTCATAGTCCGGTTCCGTTTTGTCTCCGATGAGGAAATTGGAGGCAATGGCTGGTACGTGGACGACGTGCGCATACTGGGCGAGTTGCATAGCATCACCAACGTAGCCTGTGCAGGCGAGGGCGAAGACGCACTCTGCGATGAGTCTACAGCCATAGTTAATATCGAAAATCCGGTAGCTACGCGTGAGCCGGCGCTCCGGATAGCGATGTCCCTGGCCCCAAACCCTACCAACGGCAAAGTGGTGCTCGAGCTGCAGGAGCCACTGATGACAGCGGTTGATTTGGAAATCCTGTCTGCCGATGGGCGCCAACTCCGGTTCGAGCAGTTGGATAGCCTGGACAATCATACGCTTGACTTCTCCGGCTACAGCGCTGGGGTATACCTAATTCGTTTGCGAACGAAGGATGGCGTAATGACCCGACGGGTGGTTGTGCAGTAACGGACTGATCTTTTTAACTGGATAAAGACGGCTGGGTAGCTTATAGGCTATTCAGCCGTTTTTATATCAAAAAGCCTTACCTTTCTCCAAACCACAGGAAAGACACATGGCGGGTATCCAACAGCAGCGGGAAGCATACAACGAAGCATTTCAACAAGCCCTGGAGCAGCTCAATCCACAGCAGCGGCGGGCAGTAGACCAAATCGAGGGCCCGGTAATGGTTATTGCCGGTCCGGGAACGGGTAAGACGCATATCTTGTCTTCCCGCATCGGTCGCATCCTGATGGAAACTGACGCGCAGGCCCACAATATCCTATGCCTGACTTTCACCGATGCCGGCGTTAATGCTATGCGCGAACGCCTTTTGCAGTTCATCGGGCCAGAAGCCCACCGCCTGCCTATCTATACTTTTCACTCCTTTTGCAACAGCATCATTCAGGATAACCTGGAGCGCTTCGGCCGGCAGGAGCTGGAACCACTGAGTGATCTGGAAAGGGTTCAGCTGGTCCGGAAAGTACTTGATGACTTGCCGCCGGAGCACCTCTTGCGGCAGGGACGAAGTGATGCCTATGCCTATGAAACACAGCTGCAGAGCCTGTTCCAGCAAATGAAAGCAGAGCGCTGGACTGTGGCCCGGCTCGATGAAGCTATCGATGGGTATTTAGAAGACCTGCCCAACCGGGAAGACTATATCTACAAGATGACCAGGAAGGGGCAGTTCGAAAAAGGAGACCTGAAGACCAGTAAAATCGAGCAGGAAGAGGAACGCATGGAACGCCTGCGGGCTGCGGCACACCTCTACCCGGCTTATCAGAAAGCCATGCAGCAGGCCAACCGCTACGACTACGACGATATGATACTTTGGGTGCTTGATGCTTTTGAACGCTTTCCCAACTTACTGCGGTCCTACCAGGAGCGTTTCCTCTATATCCTGGTGGATGAGTACCAGGATACGAACGGTGCCCAAAATGAGGTGATCCGCCAGCTTGTGGCTTACTGGCAGCAGCCCAACCTTTTCATTGTTGGTGATGATGACCAGTCGATTTATGAATTTCAGGGGGCCCGCCTGAAAAACCTCACGGATATCTATGAAACGTACCAACAAGACCTCTCGTTGGTGGTCTTGGAAAGCAATTACCGCTCAACACAACCCATTTTGGATGCCGCCCGGGAGGTGATTAGCAATAACGACATTCGCATAGTGAACAGCCTGGAGGAACTGGGTATCGAAAAACTACTGAAGGCCAGCCACCCCGATGTGCAGGGCCTGGAGGCGATACCGGAAGTCAGCGCTTTCCCCAACCCGGTACAGGAAGAGGTCTGGCTGGTGGAGGAATTGCAGCGCCTGTGGGACACCGGTGTGCCCCTGGGAGAGGTTGCGGTCATTTATGCTAAGCACCGGCAGGTGGAAGGGCTGATGGAATTACTGGAAAAACGAGGTATTCCCTATCAGACCCGACGCCGGGTAAATGTACTTAACGTCCCCCTTATCCGCAACCTGCGGCAGTTGCTGGAATATTTTGCGGCCGAGTTTCAACGCCCGGCAAGTGGGGAATACCTGCTGTTTCAAATGCTCCATTTTATTTTCGTCGGTTTGCATCCGGATGATATCGCTGCCATCAGCCAGTACCAGACCAGGCAGAGTCCGGATAAAAAGCAGTCCTGGCGCGATTTACTTACGGACCAGGTGAAGTTAAAAGCGGTAGGGCTGAAAGACGAAGCTGCTGTCCACCGCTTCCTTACCTTTCACCACCATATGATCCGGCATTACAATAGCCTGAGTGCTCCCGCCTTTGTAGAGCAGCTCATCAACCGGAGTGGCTTACTGGGATATGCACTGGCTCAGGAGAACAAAACCTGGCTGCTACAGGTGCTGCGTTCTTTCCTGAGTTTTGTCCGTCAGGAGGCAGCCCGCAACCCCCGTCTCACGATAGGGGGCTTACTTGATCTGCTGCGGAGTATGGATGCCAACCGCCTGTCCGTTGAAGCTGCGGAGTCCGTTTATTCGCTGGACGGCGTACACTTGCTGACTGCCCATAGTGCCAAGGGGCTGGAATTTCGGCAAGTCTTTATGCTGGATGTGACGCAGAGGCCCTGGGAGCCCAGCGCTCGGGGCAGTAACTTCCGCTTCAAACTGCCAGATACTCTGACTTACTCTGGAGAAGAAGACCCGGTAGAGGCACGTCGTCGCCTGTTTTACGTTGCAATTACCCGGGCGCAGGAGCGGCTGCACCTGTCTTATGCGGTCAAGGATATGGATGGGAAAGCCACACCCCGGGCGCGTTACCTTGATGAATTACTGGAGCAGGGACCGGTTGAGGTGGTGGACCGCATGTTGCCTCCCTCCACCTTGATAGAAGCTGAAGCCCTGCGCCTGACGGAGCGCGAACCACCCCGCCTGCCCGGTCCTGATAAGGCTACGATCGATGCCCTGCTCGAAGGCTTTCAGCTCAGCGTGTCGGCTATGAACCGCTACCTGAAATGCCCAATCGGCTTTTACTATGAAAATGTACTCCGGGCCCCGGTGCTGATGCGTGAAGCGGCACATTATGGTACGGCTATGCACTACGCATTAGAGCGCTACTTTGAGCGGATGCGCATGCATCCTGATCAGGCTTTTCCACCGGCTGAGGTGTTGACAGAAGGGTTTGAGCAGGAAATGCAGCGCCGTCAGGGCTTTTTTGCCCGTCGGGAGTATGCCCGCCGGTTAGAAGCCGGACGCTACAATCTTTCCGAATATTACGGGCAGCACAGAAGGAGTTGGAAAACGGAAGTGCTCATGGAGTATCGGCCCCGCAACGTAGAAATTGATGGTGTACCGGTTACGGGAAGTATTGATCAGCTCATTCACCTGAGCGGAGAGAAAGCGCGGGTCGTTGACTTCAAAACCGGTAGCCAGGATAAGAGCAAGCTTCGACGCCCAACCGATAAGAATCCGCTTGGAGGAACCTACTGGCGGCAGCTTGTATTTTATAAACTACTCTATGAAAATTACCCTGGGAACACCCGGGTGGTGACTTCCGGTGCCATTGCTTATCTGGAGCCTGATAAGGCGGGCAAAATGCCGGTTGCTGAAATTAGCTATACACCGAAGGATACAGAGACCGTCCGCCAAATGGTCCGTGAGGTGTATGCAGCAATACAAGCGCATGAATTTTATACAGGCTGCGGGGCGACTGACTGCCCGTGGTGCAATTTCGTGCGCCACCACGTAGTGCCGGATACCTTTGCACAAGCAGATATTGAAGCACTGGATGATGAGGGGTAGGGGCTTGCCTCGGAATAAATATTTATTCAAACCAGGGCTTCCAATTGTGAAATACGCCCCGTTATTACGGACTGTATCCCAGTGGAGCAGAACTAACTATAACGCGCAATGAGCTTCCTGACCTCTTGCTCCCGGTCTTCAAAATACTGGCTGATGACTTTATTGGTAGGGTCGATGATGTAACGCGGCTCATCTCCTTTCAAACGGAAGGCCACTTTTCGTTCTACGTATATCACCACCCCGGATTCCTTGTCGACCGAGCGAATTTGACCGGCTTTTTCCATTTCCTTGTAGCCTTTGGAGTTGATACGGTTGATAATTCGCCGGTTTTTTTCGTGCACTTCCACCTGATAAACGACAAGCTCTGCGGTATTGCCTATGGGCTGGCTTTCGATCACCCGCACTTGTCCGTAGATCGCCCGGGCGGAGCCATTGTTGGCCAGAGGGTATTCAGTGAGTTCATTTTCAGGCACCAGCTTTTCGTTGACCACTTCAAGGTTGCCATCAGTAATGCCAGAGTAGATACGCTGAAGTTCAGACTGTACTTTACCGCTATTGGTGCTACCGCAACCATAGAGGAGTAGGGCTGGCAAAAGGAATAAAAAATATTTGGTAGACTGCATTGCAATAAATATTAACAAAAGTAGCCCGGCACTAACTATACCTTGCTGTGAATGATTATTTGAAACGCTATGGGGGTGGCTTTAGTGTAGAGCGGCGGCAAAACTAACATTATCTTAGTAAATCGCTACCTTTGCACCGAGTTTAATGTACAAACGAAATTAATGAAAGTAGCCGTTATTGGCGGAGGGGCAGCTGGATTTTTTGCAGCTATTGAAGCACAGCGTAACTACCCGGAGGCACAGGTGGTTTTATTTGAAAAGTCCCGAAAGCTCTTATCCAAGGTCAAAGTCTCGGGCGGCGGCCGTTGTAATGTTACTAATGGATGTACGTCTATTGCTGAACTTTCGAGGGCTTACCCCCGAGGTAGCAAGCAGCTCAAGAAAGCCTTTCGTACCTTTAATACCGTGCACACCATGGAGTGGTTCGAAAGCCGTGGTGTTGCCCTGATGACGCAGCCTGATAATTGCGTGTTTCCGGTTTCTCAGGACTCCCAGAGTATTATTGACTGTTTTATGAAAGAAGCCCGGCAGCGTGGGGTGCATATTGAAATGAGCACGGGCGTGGCAGCAGTGAAGACAGAAGGGGAGGGGCTGCGGTTGCACTTTCAGAAGGATGTACGCCCGGCAACGTACTTCGATAAGGTGATCGTCGCCACCGGAGGTTCCCCTAAGCGCAGCGGCCTGCAGTGGCTGGAAGCCCTGGGGCACGATATTACCGACCCCGTACCATCCCTGTTCACCTTTAATATGCCCGAAGAAACCGTAACGGAGCTGATGGGGGTGGTGGTCGAAAAGGCGCAAGTCAGTATTCAGGGCACTAAACTTAAGTCAGACGGACCGCTACTCATCACCCACTGGGGTATGAGCGGACCGGCTATTCTGAAGCTCTCCGCTTTTGGGGCACGGGTGCTCAGCGAGATGGGGTATGTATTCAACGTACAGGTCAACTGGGTCAATGAGCAGAATGCAGAGCTTGTAGCCGATCATCTCCGCAGCATCGCGGGGGAGCATCCCAAAAAAGACCTGAATAACGAGCGCCCCTACGCTCTGCCTAAGCGACTTTGGGCCTACCTGTTAGGTAAAGCGGATCTCCCGGAGGACAAAAAGTGGGGCGAATTGGGCAAAAAAGGGCTACACAAACTTACCCACCTGCTTACCAACGATGTGTACGCTGTGCGAGGTAAAACGACCTTCAAAGAAGAGTTTGTGACCTGCGGCGGCGTGAGCCTTCAGAGCGTGGACTTTAAGACGATGCAAAGCAAAGCGTGTGAAAATTTGTATTTTGCAGGAGAAGTCCTCGATATTGACGGCATCACAGGTGGCTATAATTTCCAGGCGGCCTGGACGACTGCTTATATCGCTGGGCAGCTTAACTAATTTCTATTACCAAACGTAAAATTGAGATCATGGATTTACTCTACACATTAATCGTAGGCGCCGTTGCTGGCTGGTTGGCAGGAAATATTATGAAGGGCGCTGGCTTTGGCCTGCTGATCAATATCGTACTGGGTATTGTTGGGGCCTATGTTGGCAGCTGGCTGTTTGGCGTTTTGAATGTTAGTATTGCTACAGGTACATTAGGGGTGATCATTACCTCGACTGTGGGCGCAGTGGTCGTGTTATTTATAGCAGGCCTGTTCAAAAAGTAGGGCGTTGATATACAGATGACGAAGTGGCCTGCAACGTTGGAGTAGGACATTTCGTCATCTGCATAGTAGAGCCCGGTCCGATAATCGCCACTGTAAAATCGACATCACTTCCGCATCAGCACATCTCCGACGGCTGCTAGTACGTCCATGCTGCCTGCCCGGGCTTGTAGGGGCTGCAGGGTTGGTACTGCCCTGGTATAGGCAGGAAAGCAGTCACTTCTGTTCCTACCTTTTCGGAGGTGAAATAGCCGAGCAAAACCAACTGCTTGAGTTTTAGGAAGCCGGGCCATTCTGCATCTTCCACATCATTTAGCGTAGTCTTGATCCTGCGGGCTCCGGCATCAAGTGCATTGAGTAGGGCCAGGCGTTCTTCAGGAGTAAGAGCAATGAAGGCTTTGCCGTGCTCTGCCTGAGATTGCGCCTCGACTTGCTCCAGGGCGTCAGATAAGATTGCCTGCTCTGCTTCGGTCAGGCAGGTTGCGGCCAGGCGGTCGATAAATTCCGGTACACCCACCTCTTTAGCACCCGGTGTATCCGTAGCGGGAAGAATGGTTTCGGCTATTTCCGACAGGGCTGCGGCCTGATTGGCATCAAAAAATTGTGGCACCCAGCCCGCTTCGGTTGAGGCATCTGCCTGACAACCTTGCAATACGGCTGTTATCGTAGAGGCTGATAGTGCTGCACCGGTCAGCAATACGGTTCTTTTTATAGCTGCTCGTCTATCCATGGTCAGAGGTTCATTTTTTTGAGTTCCTGCACAGCGTGGTCAACAGCGCGGGCCGTTAATGCCATGTAGGTCAAAGAGGGGTTTTGGCATCCCGCCGAGGTCATGCAGGCTCCATCGGTGACAAAGACGTTCGGGCAGTCCCAAACCTGATTAGTCCCGTTAAGAACAGAGGTCTTGGAGTCACGACCCATCCGTGCTGTACCCATCTCGTGTATGCCCAGGCCCGGGTAAGAGCCTGCATCATAGGTTTGTACATCGCGGAACCCACCCGCTTCCAGCATCTCGGCAGCGGAGTCCATCATGTCCTGCCGCATGATGCGCTCGTTTTCCTTGAACTCGCAGTCAATAGTAAGGGTGGGCAGCCCGTGTTTATCCGTCACGTCTCTATTAATCTTGACATGGTTGTCATAGTAGGGGAGGCATTCTCCAAAAGCGCCCATACCGACTTGCCAGGGCCCGGGGGTAATGAGCTGGGCTTTGTATTCAGCACCCAGTCCTTTCTCCATTTCCTGAATACCCCGCACCCAGTTCTGGCGGCTGCCCGCCCCCTGATAGCCAAAGCCGCGGATGTAGTCCTTACGTGCACTCTGCTTGTCGAGGTTGCGGAAGCGGGCAACGTAAAAGCCGGTTGGCCGGCGGCCTTCGTAGTACCGGTCGGCATAGTCATCATGAATCCCCCGGGCGCCGGCACGGAAGTGGTGGTCCATCAGGTTGTGCCCCAGTTGGCCGGAGCTATTGCCCAACCCGTCCGGATGGTACTCATCAGCGGAGTTCATTAAGATGAAGGTGGAGCCCAGCGCGGAGGCACACAGGAAGACAACCTTAGCGTAGAACTCCATGGACTCACCTGTTTCCGCATCAAGTACCCGAACGCCTTTGGCTTTTTTTGTTTCCGGATCGTAAATAACGGAGTGCACCACAGAATTCGGGCGCAGCGTCATATTGCCGGTCGCTTCGGCTGCAGGCAGGGTAGCGGCATTACTGCTAAAGTAAGCTCCGTAAGGACAGCCCCGGATACAGCGGTTTCGGAATTGGCAGGCTCCTCTCCCGTGTATGGCTTTCGTAAGGTTAGCGGTCCGGCCAATCATTAGTGTCCGGTCAAAGTTGGCCTTCATACTGTCGCGAAGGTGCTCCTCAATACAGTTGAGTGGAATCCCTGGCTGAAATTGTCCATCGGGGAGGTGGGGCAGCCCCTCTGCTGTGCCCTGAATACCGGCAAAGCGTTCCACATAGTCATACCATGGAGCCAGTTCTTTATAGCGAACAGGCCAGTCGACACCAAAACCGTCTCTTACATTGGCTTCAAAATCCAGATCGCTTAGGCGGTAAGAATGCCGGCCCCACATGATGGAGCGCCCGCCTACGTGGTAGCCTCTGATCCAGTCAAAACGCTTTTCCTCCGTATAAGGGTGCTCGGTATCTTTCACCCACCAGTGTTGTGTCGCGGGCGCCATCGTGTAGCCGGTGCGTTGTTGCTTAGGGTACTCTTTTAGCTCTTCCTGAGTGAGGTGGTTGTGGTTGGGGAGCTCCCAAACCTCCTTCATGGCGGTAGGGTAGTCACCGTGCCGGACCATAGGGCCTCGTTCCAGGACTATGGTTTTAAGCCCTTTTTCGCAAAGCTCTTTAGCAGCCCAGCCCCCACTGATCCCTGAACCAACGACGATAGCGTCGTAAGTGGTTTCGGATTTTCCTTTATTGTTGAAGTACATGCTCTAACGGGTTGTATTTAAAGGTATCTAAAACCACTTGCGATACTCAAAATCCCTGACTTTTAACTATCGCAGTAACTTTCAGACAAACTTTTAGTGAGGTTTAATGGTGTGAGCGCCAAATTATCAAAAAATAATTGCTCGAAGCAGTGGAAGAACGCAATTTTCGGGCCATGAGTTTAACGAGCGTGTTGGGACTTTAGTTAATCTTAGAAGTCGCTAAAGCGCATATTTGGGCAAGGGCCTGGCATTATGTAGCAGATGGAATATAGAAACGCCTAGCTATGTGTACCCTTTCACTGTACTACCAGGTGTACTGGACGAACGCCTGAAATGACCCCTAACACATCTATAATCAGGTCATCAAATTTTCGAAAATCACATAACCCCCATAACCAATGCACAGTGCGCTTGACAAGATAATGAGGATGAGTTGCAAACTCCCCTGGCTAAGCATCCAACGTGCAAAAGGGAGACTCAATGCACCAGCCGCTACCAGCATTCCAGCGGCAGAACTTAAGCCAAAGATTAATAAATAGAGTAAGCCTTCCCAGGTCCCGTTTACATTAGCCAGTACTAATAGAATCAACGCCCCTGATCCTGCTAAACCGTGTACTAGTCCCACGCCATAGGCCAGGCCATGGGTTTGGTTGTCATCAACCGGGGTGCCCTTTTGATCATGGTTTTGGTAAGCCTGAAAAAGCCTGCGCAGGCCTAAAACAACCAGCATCAGACCAACGGTGGCTTCGAGGTATCCAAACACGGTATCTGAAATAGCCGCACGCCCCAGAATGACAGCCATACCGATCAACATGATGGTTGAGCTGTGCCCCAGTCCCCAATATACCCCATCCTTCATGGCTAAATTTACCCGGTCCCGACGGGTTACCAGATTGCCAACTGCAACGAGATGATCCGCCTCAAATGCGTGGGTGAAGCCGATAGTGGCGGCTAAAAAAATAGTGAGTTCTTCGGTCATGGTCAATCGATTTTATGTAGTACGACCCGGTGATTACCCGTATCGGCAATGGCTAATATGCCCTCATCAATGGTAAGGTGAAATGGCCAGTATAAGCTATTCTGACTGGCCTTGATGCTGTTGCGGTTTTCAATGCCCAGATTAAATGTTGCCTGGCCCAGTAATGAACTTGCGGGCTGGTTATTTTGGCGCGGTAAGGCGTCAAAACGAAGTACCCGGCTATTACCGGTATCGGCTACGTAGAGGCCATTCTTGTAAAAGGCGGTATCATAGCACCAATTCAGGGTATTGGCTTCGGGGAACCAGCGAAATTGATTCTGTCCGTTTCCATCGATTTCCGCCTGTCCGATGATGATTGGCGAAGTCGCCGGGTCGGTTGCCACTGCAAGGTTTTCAAAAAGTAACACCCGGTAGTACTGGGTATCTGTAATGGCAACCTCTCCTCCGGGGCCTACCTTGACAGAGTAAGGCCAGATGGGTTGGGTATGATCATAATCCCGGTCCGTAAAGTGCTGTTTGCCGATTAACTGATCGGCCGCTGTAAAATGCTCCGTGGGGAACTGATCGTAGACCAATACCCGTCGATTTCCGGTATCAGCCACAAAGAGTTTCCCACCGGAAAAGTCTACTCCGTACGGCCAGTTTAAGCTTCGGGCGGAAGGCGTTGAGCCTACGCCTTCTACATTGGGTTGATTGTGATTGAAATCCGGCTGCCCCAAGACGATATCAGCGGGCTGCCCATTGGTGGTGGGCCATTGGTTCCAGATCAATACCCGGTGGTTCCAGGCATCACAGACCACCACGCGGTTTCCGTCACTCCACAAGCCTGATGGGTACATTAAAGTTGATGCGGTCACCTTCCCTCCTGCATTTCGGTCCGTATCCGTTTTTTCTATCTGGCCCAGTACGATATCTGGTTCCTGGTGGCTTTGAGTGGGAATTTCGTTCCAGATGAAGACTCGGTTTTGACCGGTATCGGCGACGAGTAATTTTTTATTTGCCAGATGCACGCCCCTGGGAGCGAGTAAAGGATTGTCATTGCCCCCTAAGAAAACCTGGCCATCAGGTTGATCATTTATGCCCTCATCAGACTGTTCTCTGTCGTTAGCGCGGGCTGGAGTATCTAACATATTCGAGGCAGTTGTTCTCCGGTGAGCATACTGACCACACGCTTTCCGCCGATGCTGGAAGTCATCACGACCTTTTTAGGGTGTTGTGCGGTAAATGTTCCGATTACTTTGGCAAAACGGCCGACTGGGTTAGCGTGGCACTTCGTCAAAAAGCGGTCTACTGCTTCTTCGGCAACCACGGCCAGGAATAATCCTTCATTGGCTACGTAGAGCGGGTCCAGCCCCAGTAACTCACAAGCGCCGGCAACTTGATCGTTGATCGGCAGATCGCGTTGCGCAATGCTGACGCCCAGGTCCCGGTCTCTGGCGATTTCATTTAAGACGGTAGCGACCCCGCCCCGGGTCGGGTCCCGCAGAAGTTTAATATCATTACCAACTTCATCCAGCAACTCCTTTGCTAAATGGTTGAGCGGCTGGGTATCGCTTTCAATTTGGCTTTCAAATTCCAGGCCCTCCCGAACAGACATGATCGCCATCCCGTGGGCGGCCAGTTCACCGCTAAGAACGATTTTATCACCCGGTTCGATGCGGGTCAGGTCGATAGCTGCGTCGGGGTGTACTTCGCCAACCCCTGTTGTATTGATGAATATTTTATCTCCTTTACCACGCTCCACTACTTTCGTATCACCGGTAACCACCTGCACACCAGCGGCGAGACAAGCATCACGGATGCTTAGGAGAATACTCCAGAATTCGGTCATGGGCAGCCCCTCCTCTATGATGAAGCTCAGGGAGAGGTAACGTGGGATAGCACCACACATCGCCAGGTCGTTCACTGTGCCATTGACGGCTAATTCACCGATATTGCCACCGGGAAAGAAAATTGGCGAGACGACAAAACTGTCGGTGGTAAAGGCTACTTTTCCCTTAAGGTCAAGTATCGCACCATCGTGCCGTTTGTCCAGCAGGTCATTTTTCAAGACCTCGAATACGCCACTGTCTAAGAGGATGTTGGTTAGCTTGCCACCGCTACCGTGCCCCAGCGTGATGGTCTCAAAGTCAAGTTTTGGCATCGGGCAACTAAGGCTCATTTTACTCATACTTCCTGCTCTGCTAGTAGTCCGCTAAAATGGTAATAAGCGGCACAGGCACCCTCCGAGCTCACCATAGGCGCCCCTAAAGGCCGCTCCGGCGTACACTTTGTCCCAAAATTCGGACAATCATTCGGCTTGGCAAGCCCTTTCATAATAGCTCCTGATATACAATCCGGGTTTTCAGGTGCTTCGGCAATATTGACACTGAATTTCCTGGTGGCATCGTAAGCGGCGTAAGCGGCTTTGACCTGGTAGCCACTCTCAGGAATATTGGACATACCCCTCCAGGTCCGGTCTGTTACTTCGAATACCTGGTAAATGGCCTCCATTGCGTTAGGATTGCCATCGGGCCGTACCATTCGGGTATATTGGTTTTCCAGCTTTGCTTCACCAGCCTCCAGTTGCTTGACGGCCATCAGAATACCCTGTAGCAGGTCGATCGGTTCGAAACCTGTGACCACCATTGGGATATTATAGGCCGCGACGAGCGGATGGTATTCACTGGTCCCCATGATGGTACAAACATGGCCGGCGGCCAGGAAAGCTTCAATTTTACTTTCCGGATCATCCATTACGGCCTTAATGGCGGGCGGAACGAGCACGTGACTCGCCAAAATGCTGTAATTGTTTACCTCCATACGCTCAGCGTGCAAGACTGATAATGCATTAGCGGGTGCTGTGGTCTCAAAACCGACCGCGAAAAAGACTACTTCCCGGTCAGGGTTTTGCTCCGCAATTTTTACGGCCTCCAGGGGGGAGTAAAGAATTCGGATATCCGCTCCGCCTGCTTTAGCATCCAACAGGCTTTTGCCTGATCCCGGCACCCGTAACATATCACCAAAGGAGCAAAGGATCACATTTTTCTCTTCCGCCAGGTAAATGGCTTTATCGATCAGGCTGGTCGGCGTTACGCAGACCGGGCAACCCGGACCGTGAACCATATTGATCTCTTTGGGCAACATATTGAGGATGCCATTTTTGACCAAACTATGGGTTTGTCCACCACAAACCTCCATGATGGTCCAGGGTTGGGTGACGGTCTTCTTTATTTCTTCCAGATAGCGCATGGCTACTTCCGGATCTCGGTATTCAGATAGGTATTTCATAGATTTCAGTTGTAAGTTCTTAACGGGAAAGAAGACCAGGTGCAATCGCCTGAAGACGACTGTAGGAATAGACAGTGGTCGCACCAACAAGACTTTCTGACAAATCTTGAAGCCATAGGATAACGCGTAGGGTAGTGCGAATAACCTTTTTGGACGACCCCAGATAAACCGGAGCGGATCAGACTTTTCGCCAACCAGCGGCCTCTACCTGGCCGGGTACGTAGTCCCCTTCGGTCAGCTCATCGGTTTCTCCCATCTGTTCGAGGTACTCAAAGACCCTTTTGGCTTCCGTTTCATCGACTAAGCTGATCGCCACGCCTACGTGAACGAGTACGTAATCCCCTACTTCTGCCTGTGGGACCATATCCAGTGTAGCATCTTTTATAATCCCGCCAAAGGATACTTTCGCCATTTTGATTTTCCCGTCATATTCGTGGCGAATCGATTGTATTTTACCCGGTATAGCTAAACACATGCTGTTCTTTTTTATGATTTTCCACCCGCTGTCTAATCGTGTAATGCGCTAGTTGACCCAGGGCCACACATTCGTCATTGGGTGATACAAATTTCTGAAAATGAATCTGATAAGACTTACTGAGGATTTCCGTCAGTAATTCTACCAATAAAATATTTTGAAATACGCCGCCGCTAAATGCGATTTCCTTTGTTCCCCACTTCAGGGCGGACTGCTCGACCAGGCTCACCAGTGTCAAGTGAAAACGGGCAGCTTTGATTTCGGTACGGTTCTCATCCTCTAATATAGCCTTAATGATCGTTTCGGCGGCAAAATTCCCGGAGCGATTCAGGCACACTGCGTATCCACCCAGGAGTTGGGCGTCTGCCAGGCCCTTTCGAGCCATTGTTTCCAATCTGCTGGCTGCCATGCCTTCGTAACTTTGTTGGTCGCAGCACCCTAACAGACTTGCTACAGCATCAAACAACCTGCCCATACTGGAGCATCCGCGTTTCGCACTAGTCCTTAGCTGCTGATATATACGGTATTCGGGAGGCGTGAATTTTTCTTCAACTGCGGTACGGGCAATAGGGAGGTCACCCGCAATAGCCAGGGCTGCCAAACGGGGCTCCTTTGCTAACTTATCCCCCGCGAAGTGTGGGTAGTAAGCCAACTGGCCGACCCGCGTGAAAGTACCTGCCTCAAAGACAAAACTTTCTCCGCCCCAAATCTGTCCGTCGCTTCCATATCCGGTACCATCCCAGATGATTCCCAGGACAGGAGTATTCCTGACCTCCAATAAATTATTTTCCAATAACACCGCCGCAAAATGAGCTTCGTGGTGCTGAACCCGGACCAGGGGAAGCTTATTGGCCGTAGCGTAGGCTTCTGCAAGCTGACTGGCTGCATAGTCAGGGTGCAGATCAGCTAAAACCAGGCTGGGTACTGCTTGTAACAGTTGCTGGAGATGGGATAGAGTTCGCTGGTAATTTTGCTGGCTACTGTAACTACCCAGATCACCCAGGTACTGGCTCAGGTAGGTATTGTTGCCGTGCTGAAGCGCGAATACAGATTTCAAATCCGCGCCGGTGGCCAGTATATCTGTTTCTGGAAGGTCATCATTTGTGTGAACATAGGTTGGGGCATATCCCCTTGATCTTCTTAGGAATACAGGACGCTGATGGTGGGAAAAAGCGACTACGCTATCATCCTGCGGTACAAGGACCTCCCGGTTGTTGGTAATGATAAGGTCTGCGACCGAACCAAGCGTGTCCCCAGCTTCTCTATCTTGGTATACAATAGGTTCTCCGGAGAGATTGCCGCTCGTTGCGATGATCGGGCCACCAAAAGCCTTCAGTAGCAGATCAAATAGCGGTGCACAGGGCAGCATTATTCCAACCCGGTCCAGCCCCGGGGCAATCGCTTCTCTTGCCAGGGGCAATTCATTTGCGCCGATCTTATCTGATAGTAAGACGATTGGAGCATTAAGACTTTCCAGTGCCTCGGACTCTTCTTTACTGAGTTTGAAGTGCTTTGCCACTTCACCGGTGCTGCCGAACATAACCGCCAGTGGCTTGTCCGGCCGGTATTTGCGTGAGCGTAGCGTCTTGATAGCCTTTACGTTGGAGGCGTCACAGGTCAACAAAAAACCCCCGATACCTTTTAGAGCGACTATTTTTCCCTGCCGCCAGGAAGTGGTTACCGCCTTTAGTATTTCCGATTGACTACAGGGTTTGTTATCCCCATCTATATGCAGTTGGACCGCACATTCCGGACAGCTGTTTGTCTGGCTGAAAAAGCGTCGATTGTCAGGAGAATGATATTCTTCGGTACAGGCCGGGCACATGGGGAAATCTGCCATTTCAGTTCGGTGCCGGTCATAAGGCAGGCTATTGATAATCGAGTAGCGCGGGCCGCAATTCGTGCAAGTCGTAAAGGCATAGCCCGCTCTACGTCCGCCCTCTGTTTCAAGGTCTGCTTTGCATTTTGGACAGATACCCAGGTCCGGGGTCAGCAGTAAGTCCGTTTTTCCCTGCTCGTCACTTTCGACGATCGAGAATTCCTGAAATGCCTGCCATTTGGTTTCGTGGCAGGTTACCCGTACGATCAAGGCCGCTCGTGGGGCCTCGTTTTTAATTTTCGTGAGGAAAGATTTAAGCTGGCTCTCGTTTGCATTCAGCGTCATTCTGACCCCATCTACTCCGTTTGATACACGGCCAAGCAGGCCTTCCGCTTGTGCAAGACGGTATACAAAGGGCCGAAACCCCACCCCTTGTACCTGACCTTCGATATGTATTTTCCAACTTTTCACCCTAGGCTTTGGTCAGACTTGCCGCCTTTTTTTCGGCAGCTTTGGTTAGTAGCCAGTCACACCAGGCATCCATGCCGTCTCCCTTGAGACTGGATAATTCGAGTACATCAATGGTGGGGTTGATATCAAGAGCATCCTTGATGACAGCATCTACCGAAAACGGTAAATAAGGCAACAAGTCACATTTAGAAATCACCATTACTTCGGAAGTCAGGAACATCCGAGGGTATTTCTTGGGCTTATCATCTCCTTCCGTGACCGCAATGAGTGTTACCCGATAGTCTTCCCCCAGATCAAAAGCTGCCGGGCAGACCAGATTGCCTACATTTTCAACGATTAGTACGTCGGTATCACTCAAATCGAGTTGTTCCATCGCTTGCCAAACCATTTGGGCTTCAAGGTGACAGATGCCTCCGGTCACAATTTGCAGGGCATCCAGCCCAACCTCTTTTAGCCGGTTGGCATCCCGTTCAGTCTCCAGATCGCCTACCAGTACTTTCATCTTTATCCGGTCACCCAGGCGTCGGGCCGTTTCCTGTAGTAAAGAGGTTTTTCCACTTCCCGGACTAGAGGTGATGTTGACCAATAGGATTTGTTTTTCAGCCACCTGCTTTCGGATTTGCTCCGCCACAAAATCGTTGGCTTTGAGCAGGTGCATGGTGGTATTGTCGCAGTTGACTGAACCGCGAGCCATCCGATTAGATTTTTGGGTAGTATTCATGATGATTCTTTTTGAATGGACAAGATAGCCTGGAAAAGTTAACCAGCAGCAGGAGATGTGATGGGGTCTGCAAATTCTACCTTATGGATTAATAATTCATTCCCCTGAATGACGTTACTGGTGGGCTTGCCACAATTGGCGCAGGCGAATTTGTAGTTGTGGATTTCACTTTCGTGGGTACAGACTTCGCAGCGCACCCGAACCGGTAAGACCTCAATTTGGAGACGGACATCTTTAAATTTTCCTTCTCCTTCCTGTACTGCTGCAAAGGCATTTTGCATTAGGATCGGCTGTACATTAGAAAGCACCCCAACGCGCAAACTGATCTCCGTTAAGCGGGATAGCTCTTCTTTGGGAAATTCGGCTTCCAGGGTAGCGGATATCGTTCTGACCAGGGATACTTCATGCATAATATCAAGCGTAAGCAGCTTTAAGCTGATGTAATTTCTGTAAATGGTTTTCTGCTTCAACGACCAGCTCCGGGTTGGGGAAAATAGCGACGACCTCCTTTGCCTTATCTACCATATCAGTGAACCGAAGCTCGTCGAAGGTGTCCTCGGGCATCCCTAAAAACCATTGCCCTTCCAGGTAATTCAGCAGGGTTATTGATCTTTCCATTGGCATGGAAGCTGCCGGTCTGAGTTTCAGGGCCTCCTGATAAAAGTAGAGCGCCTTTTCCACATTATCCGTCAATTTTGCTTTCGGATACTTGATAAGTGCATTGCCGTAATGATTACACACCATGGCGTATTCCTGAGGATGTTCTTCCTTATTTAGTATGCTCAGCGCTTCCTGGAAGGCAGTACTGGACACCGCTGCCCACATTCCTTTCTTTTTGGTCTCATCGGGAATCTCGGCGTAAATAAGGCCCAGTTTTTGTTGAATATCTGCGTAGATCATCGGCGCTTGTTCGCGGGTGAAGCTCTTGGCAGCCTTTTGCAAGGCCTCTGCGGCTTTGCGATAGAACTGAGGGTTGCCATCTTGCGCCCAACTGAAGAGTAAACTCCCCTTGCGCAGGTAAGCATCCGCGACTATTAGTGCCGCCTGCTCTTCTTCTTCCAATAGTGTGATTGCCCGGCTCAGATAGCCGAGCCCTTCGCTCCAGCTTTTTTCGTGGTGGCAGATCGTTCCTGCATCCATTAATACCATAGCGGTATCCATCGGGCGGTCCTGGTTTTCGAAGGCTTCCAGTACCAGCCAAAGATCATGCTTGATCTCTTCCAGCTGCTTCGTATCGAATGCCGGGCCGACCAGGGACATTCGTGCCTGGCACAGCGAATAACGCAATGCCGTTTTTCCAGCTTCGGAATCTGCGCTGGCCAGTCCAATCCGCAAGACGCGAATTGCATCCTGAAATTCTCCCAGGTCCATCAACAGCATCCCGAATTGCCGAGCCGTATATGCAAGATGTTCTCCGCCCGGAGCTGTTTCCAATGCTTGTAAGTAGTAGTACTTGGTTTGCTCAGGGTCTACTTTCTCCGTTCCATAATGGCGAATTACCGCATGGTTATGCATCAGGCGGTACTCGTCAAAATGCTCAAGGCTTGAAGGTAAATCATTAGCATCGATCGTAAGGCCGTGTTGAAGGCGGTTGTAGATATCCAGTTCGTGATTCAAGCTGGGGTCCGTGGTTGCCAGAAAATGGTATACCCTTTCGTAGTTGTTTAACCGGCTGTACAGCAGCGCTAATAAATATTCGGGCTGTAAGTCCAGCTTTTCTGTAAGCAAGTAGGGGGGCATGACATCAGACCAGTCCAAGAGTGGAAAGATGGCATCGCCCCTGACAATTAGATTCAAAGCACTGGAAACTGGTTTTTCTTCCAGATAATCTACGAGGTGGACCAACTCGTCCAATCGGTCTTCGCTTTGAATAATAGCGGTCAGTTGCTCGTGGTATTTAGTTGCGGCGTATATCGTTAGCATCAGGTTGTTCCTTAGGGCGCGGATCACGAGGGTCGGCGCTGATTTGTCGTTGAAAAATATTGGCGTGCCATTCGGCTTTTTGGCGGCTTGGGTAGTCGTTGATCGGGCGGACCAGTTTCTTTAAAGGGTCATCCCGGTCGGTAAAAACCATAACCACCCAAAACCTTCCCTTTTCCTCTTTGATTTTATGCGTAACCAGACAATTTTTGAGCCAGCCTGCTTGTTCGCCCAAAAATCCGAGGTCCTTTTGATCTCCCGTTTTATCGCTCACAGCTTAGCATTTTGTTGTTGCTAATCATTTCGTGCATAAAGTCAATCGAAAGTGCGCTACAGCAGCTTGGCCACAAAATCGCTAGAGAAGGCTGTTTTATTCATCACTACCAAGTATGACCTGAAGTAATTGTAAACCTTCTATCGTCGAAAAAGCCAACGGACGATCTTCTTCATCCAAACCGTTGTCGATAATGATCTCCTGTAGACTTAGGGATTTGTCGCCCTGCATATTACGGTCCTTAAGCATGACCAGGCTGCATTGATGTATAGTTTTGAAGGCGTCATTAGACATCGGTGCTATAAGTAAAGCTTTCCGTTGTGGATAGTATACCGTATACACTTGTCGTTCGTTGTTGAAAACGCGTTTAGCCAGGTCGCCACTCAACCATAAATGCTGCCGGTTGAGGCGCACCTGATCGCCGTCTAAACCGGGAGAGATATCGGCAAATTCGGAAAGCAAATCCTGGTGAAAAATACGTTCCATATGGTAGCTTTTATCGCTTTTAGTGATTAGAGATTTGATGGGTTGAGCGCATTTAGGTTGAAAAACGCCCTTTTATCCTCTCACGCTTCTGCCCCGACGATGAATGTCGCGGTCAAAAGACTCGGTGGAGAAAAAGAGGACTATTTTACCCAACCAAAGCCCCATAGCCCATCAAGTCTATTATATACGATTCGTCACTGCTTCATGATTGTTATCGGTGGCTTGGTTCGGCCCTACTTCCAGACGCGTTGAAATGATATCAATGAGTCGGTCCCCACCGGCAATCACCTCCGGGCTCATCCCAATATCCAATTTTGTATTGGTAATAGAGACCAGGTAGACACCGATGTCATCAGGGTACTCATCCTGAAGGATTTTTTTGGCATAGCTAAGGGCTTGGTCCCATTTCAGGCTATGCAGAAACACCATAGGATCGTCCTGAATAGCGGCGTTGATTTCACTGGCTGGAAGGTGGTATAAAGTGCCGTCGGGTTCTCCGGTATTGATGACTCCATCAACAAAGATGATCCTTTCGTTTCCTTTAAGTTGGAATAGCACCTCGAATGCGGAGGTGCCCATATCGAGAATAGTCAGTTCTTCCCGTTCGGGGTACTTCTCTTTTAGCTGCTGAATGACGTAACAGCCGACGCCGTCGTCGCTGCGGGCTGGATTTCCGAAGCCTAGCAACGCGGTTTTTTTAGAATTCATAATGCGTTTAGACTTTACCGGCTTAAAAAATCTGTTTAGAGTAGGTCTGGAGGTTATTTTCAGTAGGAAGTACCTCCAAACATACTCTTAAACTTTTACAATTTAAATCGTGCCATTTCTTCACCGTTCTTAGCATCGTGGGCGTGAACCGTGCATACCAGACAGGAGTCGAACGAGCGGGCAACCATGCCAACTTCTACCGGATCATGTGGGTCTTCCACTTCGATACCTTCCAGTGCGGCTTCGATAGGGCCAGCTTGCCCTTCGTCGTCATTAGGGCCAACGTTCCAGGTCGTTGCAGCCATAACCTGATAATTCTCGATCACCCCGTTTTTGATTTCTACCCAGTGGGCCAAAGCACCACGAGCGGCTTCGGTAGCTCCCCAACCCTTGCCATCACGTTCTTCTGGCTTGATGTAGAATTCTCCGTCCAGGTCAACTTGAGTCAACCACTCCATGACTTGAGTATAAATGCGTGGAGCTTCGTGCGTTCTTGCCAGGGAGCGTGTAAAGACACTTGGTCCCATCTTATCCATGATATCGAGGAACAAAGGATCTTTGATCTGATGATCGAGATTATCAGGATTTCCGGCCATGATGCCCCGGCTAAGTGGCCCCGCTTCGGCGGCGTGGTTGTCATAGCGCGGTGCTTTGCTCCAAGTGTATTTGCCTTCCCAATTGGTATCGTGCATGGTTTGGCTTTCCATTGGCGTCGGCAGTGGTTCGTCCCAGGGGTGAGCGGCCGGGACATCTTCGTACCAGGCGCGGCCAACGTGTTCCTGTATCTTGAGGTGGTCCATTTCATGGAATTTTTTTCCATCATAGAACCCACCCGGGCTGATCACAGCGCTTTGCCGACCCTCTACCGTAGGATTATTATAAAGGTCTTTATGCAAATAGGTGCCATAGGCAAGGAATTTGCCAACCCCTTTGCCGAACTTATCAAGTCCAAATTCAATAGAGGCACGAATAAAGAGTCCGAGGTCGGAATTTTTCTGGCTCTCGTTTTCTTCTACCCATTCCATCAGGTCATCCCAGCTCTTGATTTGCAAGTACCGTTCGATGGAGCAACCCAGCCAAACGGGTTCCAGCCAATCGTTGCGGAATTGATTCAAGATGGCCGTTGCCCGAGTGATATCCTTGAGCGTAGGTGCACACATGACGCCACCAGGTACCATATACGAAGAGTGGGGCCACTGCCCTCCGAATAATGCATAGACTTCTACCGGGCGCCCGGAGGCAACTACCCCTCTTTGAAAGGAGGTCCCTACGTAAGCAGCAAATCGCTTAGTGACTTCCGGATAAAGTGGATGGTGGGCAAATTTTTTGTTCGCCATATCCGTGGCGAAAATAGCGTAGAACCAACGCGGAATACTTTGAAGCGTTTCCGTTGCCTGCCCGATTGCACGAAGCAGTAGCGCGTTGGGCGGCAGCTGCGTTTTCCAGATGGTATCCAGTGCAGAAGAAGCGCAGTATAAGTGGCTTCCGCCACAGATTCCACAAATACGCGGCGTTACAATCAGTCCGGACTGGGGATCTTTCCCCGCCATAATCTGTTCGAACCCACGAAACATTGCTGCCTGGGTATGGGCTTTAGTGACAACGCCACCTTCTATATATACTTTCACGTCTAGGTCTCCCTCTACGCGCCCAACCGGGCTGATATTTAGCTCTTTTACTGTTGACATAGTGAGGTCGCTTAAGGTTATTTACTGGTTTCGAAGTGTTCTTGCATGGTACCGGTTAACCTTTCCAGGCTGCCAAGTACTTTTTCAAACCCGGCTCTTGTATAATAGCCAACTTTTGATACACCTGTAGGCACGTTTTTTGGTAGGAAGCCCAAATGCTTCATGGTTTTAAGAACTGACCCCTTGGCTAGATCGTGATGAGGGAAGCCAGGTTCGGTACAGCCAAGACAAGGATGATTGGTCCGGGTTTTGGAGCTTTGGCGGTTCCATAGGATTCGGTTGCAGCTCGCTCTTGTCATGGGTCCGCGGCAGCCTACTTCGTAGAACAGGCACCCGCCACGCTTACCGAAATGTCCGTCCATCTTCTGGGCAAAGCTTATAGCATTGGGGCACCCGGTTTGTACGAAATCGGTGAAGAAGGTCTTTGGCCGGTGATAATCATCGATCAAGACGTCACCAACCCTACCGGTACTGATCGCTACCAGGATTTGAGTCACCCAATCAGGATGAGCAGGACAGCCAGGTATGTTAATTACCGGTAAACCTCCCTTTGACTTGAAGTCTGGTCCAAGCAAGCCTCCTTTTGCTTTCTTATGGAATTGCATCCCTGTACTTTCGCTGGGATTTGGGGGGACTGCGGGGATTCCTCCCCAGGTGGCACAATCGCCGATAGCAACAACGAAGCTGGCTATATCACTCAGCTCCTTCACCCAATCGATCATGGGGCGTTCCGCAAAGTAGTTCATCTTTCCGGTGCCGTTGGGCCCCTGAATCAAACTTCCTTCAAAAACTAAAATGTCTAATTGGGTTTTTCCGGCTTTGATGTCGTTCATCAGGTCAGTTACCTGGTCGCCTATTTCCAACCCAATACTTGGGTGCCAGAGGATGTTGATGCCGAAATCGACTACCAGCTCGGGTATCGTCGGCTCTTCGGCATTGAGAAAGGACATAGTGTTACCACTACACGCCCCTCCCTGTAGCCAGAGAAGATTTGCCATGATCAAATTTTAATAAACGATGGTTTTGCTCCTTAAATAAGGATAACACCTGTGAAGGTATATACTAGGAAAGGTTAAAAATATGAAATTTTTATTTGCTCAACAACTTATTTGATGAAATCATACCTTTTTAAAAAAGGTCTAAATAGTTTTTTATTAGGAAATATGGCAGCATTGCAAAGCTGTAGAGCCTATGTTGACAAGGGCGATTGGGATCATATTGCAAATGCTGTAACTATCGAAAGTATAGTTTCACGGGGGGGAGTCAGGCTATGGAGGAGGACCGCTTAGGTCCGTTTACCAGTCTTTTGTTTTTCTTCCAATTCTTCCTGTTCCTCGGGTTCGCCAAATTGCTGTTCCGTACTGGAATAAGTTGTACCAAAGGTTTTAGAAAGGGCGATAACCTGGTCAATGGCGTCTAGCAATTGCATCCGGCTAAGTGCTGCCAGCGGGTGGGTAAAAACACTGACCACAAAATCATCGTGGATACTGTATTTGGCGTCAAGTGCGGAGTGAAAATTGGCGCGCAGCATCTTTTCAAGTTGTAAAGGCGAGGCATCCTCAGCTTCGATGATGGGCGTAAAAATGCGCATTCGGTTGTTGTCCGGGTCAGCAAGGACGAGCAGGATGTGGTCTTGGGTGTACAGTAGCCACGCGCCGGGATCTCCCTCGTAGGAAAGGTCAGCTTTTTGAAAAGCCTTTTCCATCTTGCGTAGGGTCATCTTGCCTTGTGCAGAGAGCGTAAGAGAGAAAAAGACAGCGCAATACAACAGGAACAACCGCATTTTTAATAATTTTATAGTGCGCTGTCAAATTATATAAAACTTGTGGATAACCTCTAATGCGTTATGTATAAATTACTGTTCTCAATTGTGCTCTTTGCAAGCATGTTCAAACCAGTCTTTGCCCAATACCACGAGGTGAAAGCAGGGTTGTTTGGGTCGACCCTCAGAGGGGGCACCTATGAGTATGTGCCAGCGGATAAGCTCTGGAGCCTCGAGTTGTCTGTGTGGCTGGATGTCTCTCAGAAGCAAGTGCCCCTTGATGCACCTTACTGGCAGGACCCGGTACTGGACAGCCTCTTCGAGTTCCGCCACCGCAGCCTCAATACCCTGATTAAATACAAACGCTACCGGCCCGGTAAATCGGGTATAGGACTGACCTACGGGCTCTGGACCGAACAGCGTATGCACTTGTACACCGACCCTGATTATTATGCTTTACTGGAAGAGGTCGATTATGAGGTGCAGAGCTTTTTACAACCCCGGGAATTTCAGCAAACTCTCCGCAACGGGCAGCTCACCAAACTTGCGCTTGGTGTCTTCGTTGGGTATAAGTTTTTACTTTGGGAGCGCCTGGTGCTGGAAGCCAATCTGATGAATGGAGTCAACCTTATTTACAAACGGGAATGGTGGCCCTACGACTCATTCGCTGCCTTGCTGGAGGTTAAAGCCGGCTACCGTTTTCAGTTGCCTGAACGCCCGGTACCGGTGGAAGAAGGTCAGCTGGATTAAAGGTCTTCAAGGTGAAATTCAGGAATCCTGACTCGCTCTTTTCTCACTGTGGAGAACTATAGCCTCTTTATCCGCACTAAAAAAATAGGCTCAGAGGCCTGGTACCTTAGATAGAGTAAAGATTCCTCTGCCCTTTATTTTCGAATGCATTATTTGTGGCGGCGGTAAAGCTTCACCCTGTATATACCAGGAGTGGTGATGGTCTTGGATCCTCCTGGCGAGTACACAAACTGCTCTCCTGCTTCCACCTCAAGGTCGGTTTCCTGAAACTGGAATCCAGTATCAACAGGAATCTCCCTTCCCAGGGTCCGCAGCAATTGATTATGGTAGGTTTCATCGCCGTTTAGCCAACGCATTTCTACCCACTCTCCATCTTTAAACCGCCCTTCGGTGACCTGCCCAATGTAGGCGATTTGATCGCCTTCGTCCTTTTGGAAAGTGGCTTTGAAGTTCATTCCGGCTACGATAAATTCCTGCTCATCGGTATGGATGATGAGCCCAAATGCGGGTCGGTCCGGCCCCTGGATTTTCAGGGTCACTTTATAACCATCGATCTGCAACACCTCATCCTGATGGTCTTTCGTGAGGTGGATACCCCGCATGTCACCCGTGCCTTGATACTTTGTAATCAGGGGGTGAAGCTCGTTCAAAACGCCATAAGAAGCACGGTATAAAATATCTCCTGCTGCATCTTCAATGCCGAATGGCGAGAAGCAGATAGCGTCATATTCTGCAAAGGCATAAAAGGCTCTGCCTGCATCAAGGGAAGATTCTGGTACCAGCAGGGGGTTGTCGGCCTTGCGGTAGTACATCGCGTAGATTTCCTTGTAGTTGGGCAGGTAGATATCCGGGCAAATAATATCAATAGACGGGGCAGCAGCTTTGTAAATATCCATCACGCGGGAAACCGGGCCGCCATTGGGGTAGACACCGGGCAAATCGTCGGGTTGTTGGACAATCCAGGCGTTGACGAACATCGGCAGGTCATATACGTTTCGGCCGGCCTCCGCGATGTAGTCGATGTATTTTGCATAGTGCCAGGCCATGAAGAATTCCCTGGCTTGTGGATTATCGCCAAACACTTCTTTCCAGCTGCCGGATGTTTTGGCACCGGCGGATTCCCAGACTGATTTGAGCTCCTCCTTGAGCATGCCTCTGTTGTGTTTGAGGTAACTGGTCAGCTCTCTCGGGACACTGCCGTCGAAAGTCTTTAGAGCTTCCTTGCGGTAATCAATATCCTGGAAGATACCCACTTCGTTCTCCGGTTGCACCATAATGACGGTGTGGTCTTGGTCTTTGGTCTTGATCCGCTCCATCAAAGCGGTAAAGGCGGCGGCATCCGCGCTTCTCGATGGTTCGGAAAAGACAGATAGGGTTTCCACCTGCTTTCCGGCTTTGGTCTGTACCCTTGGGAATCGTTCGGTATCCTTTTTCACCCAAATCGGTATATAGCTGGACTGGCCATTTTTCCAGGAACCGAACCAGACGATTACCAACTTTAGATCGTTCTCCTCTGCTTCCCTGATAAGATAGTCGATCATTTCGTAGTCGAACTGGTCTTCCTCCGGCTCAAACTGATCCCAGGTTATGGTCGCTAAGACGGTATTCAGATTCAGGCGCTTCAGCTTGGGCCAAATGCGATCCATGTGCTCTGCGGATGAAGCAGCGGAATTGTGCAGCTCCCCGGCGATCATCAGATAGGGCTGACCGTCAACGATAAGTTGATTGTCACGAAGATGGGGTAACACGGATTGTGCGAATCCAATGGTGGATAGGATTCCTACGAAAAGAAATATAAAGGCTTTTTTCACGGTAGTTTTAGCTTTTTATAGATAGGGCCAGAAAATTGGGAATGACATCGCTTTTAATCACCAAATGATGCGACTAGAAGGTCCAGGTTTTCCTGAATGGCTGCATCAGACAAGTAGAGTGCTCCTATCCGGTTGGCTTGAATTTGTTCTATAGCCAGTACGATGGGGCCAATATTAATGTCATAAGGATCCCAATTGGGAGCAGGTTGAATACCTTCCGGCAAATTTTTTATCCGGACATTATCGGGTAAGCCTAGATACTCGTGGTAGTAGCCCATATCGGCGAAGGTTCGCAGGGCAGTCATCGCTTTATCGTAGGTGAAGGGCAGCGCCAGTGTAGCACCGTAGGGTGCCGGGGAAATCTGTATGACCCCGCCCAGGGAAGCGCCGTGCACGTTCCCGCCTTGATTGCTGATGTATTGGCTCCAGCTGAGGAAACCTTCGGGTCGGCCTTCTTTGACCGTAGAACAGGCGGTCAGCCCCATTAGCGGCCGGTTGAAGACTAGCATAGCGGTAGAAGCGTCCACTTCAAAGGCAGCTGTTGCATTGGTTTGGTAAGGCTCCACGGGGCCGGTCCAGAGTTGCAGCCAGTTGTAGGTGAAGCCCGCCCCGAACCAGCTGGGGTAAAAGCCATTTTTTTCTTCTCTGATGATGGCATCAAAGATACCGGCTTCCAAATCGCCGGAGGCTACAGCTTCGAGGTAGATCAGCTCGGTCTCCTCCGAAAAAGCCAGCGCCCAGCGGTAGTCGTTCATTTCGCCGGTCTGTCCGTCAAAACCCATAGCTATTTTGTCCCCCTCGGCCAACGCGGCGGTCCAGTCCGGCCGGTCCAGCAAGGTTTCCGCTGTAGCGACGATCTCAGGATCACTCGGGTAGTACTGCTTCACGACCCGGATTCCCGCCGCGCAAATCGCCCAGTCTATGGTGCTCACATCAGCCCAGTAGTAGGAGCCATCGGATTTAAAGTAATGATGTGGGAATCCATGCCAGCCTCCCGAGCCATCAAACCAGTTCTGATCCATTTGCCAGTTGAGCATCGCCCGGACCCGCTCTTTGGCTTCCGCTTGGGAAATATATCCCTCCTCAGCGGCCAGTGCGAAGATGGCGTAAGCGTAGCCCAGTCCGGAGAGGGATACTTTGTCTTGATCGGTATTGGATTCCAGCACTACGCCTTTATCGCCTGAGACCCTAACGTAGTTCCAGTCGAAAAAACGGAATGCGGACTGCTTGAGCCAGGCCAAAAATGCAGCATCCGTTGCCGGCGGTGTGAAAGGCTGCGCATCCTCAGTTTTCAAATAAACATCATCCAGCGCAAAGCCGGTAGAGTCTGCTGCCACGGTGGAGGTACGGTAGAACAGGACTTCCTTGGCTTCAGTGCCTTCAAAACGGAGCGTATATGTTTTGAACGTCTTATCTTCCAGCTCGAACTGCTCCTCTGCGACCAGTTGATCCTCCGCGTCCAGAATTTTGACCTGAAGCGCACCATCATCATAGCCAAGGGCATTAAAACTCAGGCCCGTGACGCGCTCTGATAGCTCAGCCGGCAAGGTCTGCTCATCGAACAGGGTTTTGAAGAAAGCCATTCTCACCCCAAAGTCCCCGGTCTCTCTCTCATTCCGGCATTCCAGATAGGGGTTGCCGCTGAAGTAGGTCCGGCGAAAAACAGTTCGGGCGTCATCCGTCCAGTAAGAACGGATTTGCGTATTGAATTCTGTCCAAAATTCTTTCCCTTGGTCTGCATTGTACAGCAGGATGCCGATGTTGTAAGCCGTGGAATCCACCGCTGAGCGGATAGCCATCGAGTCCACCGGACCCTCTTTTACATCCGGGATCATGTCTTCTTCTGGAGTACAGTTGATCAACAGCAGGACGAAAAGCAAAATAGGCATGAGTATCTTTATTTCAGGCTGTTTCATTAGTATCCGGGGTTTTGGGTCCAGTTGGTCTTATTCATCTCTTCCAGCGGGATTGGAAATAGGTAATGGCTGCTTGGGAAGGATCTCGGTTGCTGGACGAAGTAGCGGTAGGACTTCTCTCCGGTAACCTCGTCTTTTACAACTTCCAACCCGATAGCGTCTTCGCCAAAGGCAGTCTCGGCATCCAGCCAGCGGCGGGCATCGTACCAGCGGTTGCCTTCAAAGGCCAATTCAATTTTTCGTTCGTGCTTGATTTTGTCGAGCAAGCTTGCGCCAGATTGGGAGCTTTCGATGGCCGGCATGTTGACACCGGGCCTTGAACGCACTTTATTAACATACTCTTGGGCGACGGCATCATTACCCAAGTGGTACTGAGCTTCTGCGTAGGTGAGGTAGAATTCAGCCAATCTCATTTAGATGTAGGGCGTAGTGCTACTCAGTCCATTCCCCGGCTCCCAGCTGAGGTCAAGCCCTTTCCGGATCGTATGGTCAATCAAAGCGCCGTTCCACCAAAACTGTACATCCTCACAGCGGCTATCCATGCCACATTCCCAAAATTCTACCTCCCGGTTGTTGATCATAGTACCATCGTGCACGATGGAGAAAGATAAACGAGGATCACGGTCAGCATAAGGGTCGGACGGGTCGTAACTATCCGCGTTCGGGTTAATTATCGGGGCCAAATTGTCATCTGCACCCGTATAGCCAAGCACGGGGATCTCGCCAGTGATCGTTTCAAATTCATTGACAAGATTCATCAGCGGGTTTTCCTGCGACCATCCAGCGTTGCCGTTCGGTAGCCGCCATTCTTCGACGTTGTGGCCACCGGAAGGCGTGTAGTAACCGAGCTTGAAATTGACCTCTGATCCCCTGATGCCCACAAACTGCTTGAAGAAAATAACTTCCGGGTCATTCACATTCAGGAAAAGGCTTTGGAAGTCGGCCGATAGGCTGTATACCTCCAGGTCAAACAGGGCTTCACAGGCCTCTGCCACGGCTTGCCACTGCTCCGGGGTGCCCTGTCCGAAGAGTGGACTGGCACCATAGAGCAATGCTCTGGCCCTCAAGGCCAGTGCTGCACCCTTGGTCGCTTTCCCAAAGTCATTGCCTGCGTAGGAGACGGGCAGGTCTTCAGCGGCTTCCTGTAGTTCTGAATCAATAAAGGAGACGATTTCATCCACGGGTGTCCGTTCCTGAATTTGGCCGGCGCCGTCAACCGTGATGGTGCTGGTCAGCAGCGGTACTGCTCCGTACCGGGAGAATAGTTCAGTGTAGAACCAAGCCCTCAAAAAGCGGACTTCGGCAATCAGTTGCGCCATCCGCACGGGCTCCCCGAGCTCGGGATCAACTTTCTCGAGAAAAGTATTGAGGTTGCGAATCGCCGAATAGGCCTCAATCCAGAACCCTCCAAACAAGTGCATATTGGCGGGGGTGATCTCGCCCTGCGTGTACTTGCTGGTCAGCCTTGGCCCCTGATGGATGTCGTAGGACTCATCAGTCAGGGAGGTTACCCGCAAGCCACCGGCCCATTGTACGTAGCCATGGGGCAGCTCTTCGTAGCGGGCATTTACATAAATTTCCAGCAGCTCCGGGTCATTCCAAAGGGCTGTTTCAGATACGGCGTCCAAGGGCTCCAGCTCCAGAATGTCATTACAGGAAGTGGAGAGCATCAGTACACCGACTAGTAGGAATATATATTTTGGGTTCATCATTTGTCGCTTTAAAAAATTAGGGATAAGCCCGTAGAAAGGACGCGCTGCTGTGGGTAGTACCATCCGGTATCCGAACGGCTCTCCGGGTCATACAGGCTTACGGAGTTGTAGAGGAAACCGAGGTTGAAGCCGCTGACAAAAACTCGGAAATTGGAAATCCGGATTTGATCGGTAAAACGCTCCGGAAGCGTATAGGCCAGTTCCACATTCTTGATCCTTAAAAAATGATTGTCCCGTACCCATATTGTTGAGACTTCCTGTATAGTGCTGCTGGACATGTCCCAGGCGGCCGGGCTCTGAGCATTTGGCGTAGCTTCTGCCGATATCCAGCGGTTCTCGAAGTACCAGGCATCCTGATTGACGTCCCAGGGGCGGTAGATGGTGCTGGCGCCAGACTGCCCCTGGAAAAAGGCATTCAACTCCAGGCCTTTCCAGCTTGCTCCCAGGGAGAAGCCGTATACCACTCTGGGTGTAGGTCCATAGGGCAGCAAGATCCGATCCTCGGCGGTGATACTGCCGTCGTTGTTGATGTCGACAAAGCGTACATCTCCGGGTTTCGCATCAGGGAAGTGGGGGGAGCTTTCGATCTCTTCCCAGCTTTGATATAAGCCATCGGCCTGATAAACCAAGAGGTAATCAATGGGGCTGCCTTCCACCTTTTGCCACTTCGGTACAAATGGAGACTCATCGACAAATACGATTTTATTCCTGGCATAGGTGAATTGCCCGCTAACCCGGTAACGAAAGCCATTGTTTAATGTCCGTCTGTGCAATATAGCTGCCTCAAAGCCCATGTTCCTGGTCTTGCCAATATTTTCATCCGGTAATACAATGCCGGTGTAGATGGGGACTGAGGCGTTTCTTTGAGCCAGGATATCAGACCGCTGTTCGTAGAATCCATCGAGGTTGAAGTCGAGCAGCCCGTTGAAAAGAGACAGATCAATACCGATATTGGTTTTTTCTGCTGTTTCCCAGGTAATAGCGGGGTTAGGTGTAGTGGCAGGGGTCAGGCCGGTGCCCAAAACGGGGTTTTCCCCAAATACAGCGGCTTCCTCAATATCGTAAACCTGCAGGTATTGGAAGCTATTCACCCGGTCATTGCCGAGCCGGCCCCAGGAGGCTCTTAGTTTCAGGCTTTCAATAAAATCGCTTTTCCAAAACGATTCCTCTGAAATTCGCCAGCCGGCAGAAATGCCGGGGAATGTCCCGAATCTTGCGTCTTTAGCAAAGTTTTGAGAGCCGTCTATTCTCAGTGTGGCTTCCAGCAGGTATCTATCATCAAAGCTATAATTGAAGCGGCCAAAGTAATTGACCCGGGCGCTTTGCCAGCCGCGCCCGTCGTTGTCCTGATTGGCTTCCGAGCCGGTGAACAAATACGGCAGGTCTTCGGAAATAAGTCCAATACGCGATGCGGAGACATACTCGCCCTTCACCTGATTTTGCTCATAAGCAACAAAACCGCTGATAGAATGCTGGTTGAAATCCCGGGAATAGTTGACTCTGGCATGGTAGGTCTGGCTGGTTTCGTTATCAGTTTGCTGGAAGAGGTTGATGGTACCTGTGTTGTCACGTAGGTTCTCGTATTCCCCCTCGCCATTCAAAAAGTAAATGTCGTAAGGCTTTTGCAGCACCTTCCTGCTTTGGTCGATGATGTCGATGGCCCCAAAAGCATTTACGGAAAGGCCCGGCACCCATTGGTCTAGAGAAATATTGGTACTCAGTTTAGTGTTGTAAACGGCGCGGTCCGTTTCTGAGCCTCCGCTAAGGCCATTGATACCGGGCAAGATGTTTCCTTTGCTGGTATTGCGCAGCAAGCCATTATCATAGTAAGGGGCTTCGAAGGGCGCCATGTTATAGATACCCCGGATCAGGCCCTCGACGCCACCGGAACCCTGAGTGTTTTCAAACCTGCCGGCCAGGTCGAGGCCAACATCTAAAAACGGGGTAATACTGGCATCGATATTTGAGCGGATATTGTTTTGGTTGAACCCAAACTCAGACCCCTTGAAGTTGGCATCCTGGTGCAAGTGCTGCCCGGATACGTAGTACTTGAACTGATCGGAGCCGCCGGATAAGCTCAGGTTGTGCTGGTACTGTGGGCTCCAGGTATCCATGGCTTCGCCCCACCAATCCGTGCTGGACCAAATGTTTGGATCATTGTCGCCTTCCCGGTAATCCCCGATGATATTCTGGTAGATCTGAGGTCTTCCGTTTCTGGCGTTTTGTTCATCCAGCCAGGTCAGGTATTGGGGCGCATTCATGAGTTGCTGGCGCTTGGCAGGCTGGGTATAGGAGAAAGTGTTGCTGTAATTTAGCTTTGGCGCTCCGGCTTTTCCGCGCTTGGTGGTGACCAGAATCACGCCATTAGCTGCCTGTGCGCCGTAAATTGCCGCTGAGGCATCTTTTAGAATGGATATACTTTCGATGTCTTCCGGGTTTAGTCGCTCGAAAGTCCCCCGGTTTGCAACACCGTCGATGACAAATAGCGGCGAGGCATCTCCCGTTGTGGCTTTGCCGCGTATGAAAATATCCATGTTTTCTTGTCCCGGTTCTCCGCCTCGGGCATTGATCACGAGACCGGGTACACGCCCAGCTAGATTGTTGGCGACGTTGGCAGTTTTGGTCTGGGTAATTTCTTCGGTCTCAATTTTGGAGATGGCGCCGGTGATGGACTCCTTTTTCTGTTTGCCGTAGCCTACCACGACGATTTCCTCGAAGGTTTCCACGTTCTGCCGCATTGTAACTTTCACCGAGGTATTTGTAGGCGTAACTGCTACTTCCCGGGTGATATAGCCGATAAAGCTGATGATCAAGGACTGGCGGCCATCCGGGACTTCCAGCTCGAAATGCCCATCAATGTCTGTGATGGTGCCCTTGCCCGACTTCTTTAATAGGATAGTCGCCCCAGGGAGGCTTTCGCCGTTTTCGTCTACGACCGTCCCCTTTACCAAATAGGTTTGTTCCTCCGGAAGGGGAGAGGCGTCACCGGAGAGCAAAGGGGCTTTCAATACATTGATCGTATTGTTGAGGCGCTTGAATTGTAGGCCTTCTGTTTGGGAAACGAGCTGTAGGGCGGCTTCGGCGTTTTGACTACCAGTAGCTAAAACGATCTTTTGGTCCAGAGAATGCCCTAAATCCCCTGCATGGTAGGAAAAAGTCAGGTCTGACTCGTTTTCAATCAACCTGAAGAGTGCTCTTACGGATATTTCACCGCTATGCCCCAGTTTAATTGCGCTCAGGGGGAGCGTGTTTTGGCCAATAGAGACACTTGCCATGGCAAGGTTGAACATCAAAAGGCAAACGGTTGGTTTCGCTATTTGCAAGAGAAGCGCCCATGATCTTGATCTAATCATTGCTAATAAGTTTTCGCTGGTGAAAACCCGTATGTTATTGGAAAGAAAGAATCAGGGAATCGTTCTTGATCTGATACTCAAAGTGACGCAGCAGGCTCATACTCTGCAAGACATTCTCCAAGCTTTCCTGCCTGAAGCTTGCCGTATAGGACCAATCAGTAGAGGTGGGGGCATTCCGTACAGCAATTTCCACCCCGTACCAAGCATGTAGTTGTTTCAGTACTTTGCTAAAGGAGGCTTCTCTGAACACTAAATACCCGTCTTTCCAGCCTGTCACCGCTCTTGGGTCAAAGGAAGTGGTCGTAAAGGAACGGTTTCCTTTATTGAACAGCGCCATTTGACTAGGGCTCAGCTCAAGGCTAGTAGAGGCATCCGCATCAAGCCGCACTTTCCCCTCAACCAAAGCCACCGTGGGGGATATTTGCTTTGTGTTGATGTTGAACTGCGTGCCAAGCACCACCACCTCAAAGTTTTCAGTGGCCACCTTGAAAGGCCGGCTGCTATCGTGCGTTACCTCAAAGAAAGCTTCGCCGTTCAACTTTACAGTTCTGGTGCCTGCATCGAAGGACTGCGGGTATTCCAGGACACTGCCGGCATTGAGGTCTACGATGGAACCATCGGGCAGAATGTGTTGGGTGCGCTCACCGGGGTCATTGCTTTGCTTCAAAGTGACATTGGTGGCAACCGGACCGGACGCTTTTTGTTCCCCGGGAGTGTCGTTGAAGTAAAGTAAAGCGGCGACGATGCCTGCGGTGAACAACAGTACGGCTGCTAGAAGCCATATTCGTCTGTTCAAAATGGTCTTTTCCTGAGGCTGGGCGTCCTGTTTGACGCGCTCAAAAATGCGTTGTTTGGATACTGGTCCAGGCTTGTATTCTTTGAAATTCAGCCGCTGTATGACGGATCTTGACTGATCCGCAATAGCCTTTTTTCCCTGATTGTCACTCAGCCAGCCGAGCCAGTAATCATCCAACTCAGGAGTTGGGTTGACCACCCAACTCCTGAAGGATTCATCCGTTAAAAAATCTTCTATGTCGTTGAATGATTTTTCCAATGCGACTCAGTTCTGCTCATCTTTCCTGCAACATACAAAAAAAGGGTTGTTCATCAGGTTGATTAATTTTATTCTTTCACCTTGAGTGATATCTCATCAATCCAGACGTTCAGCTCACTACCGGAGAAGGAGGCAAAGTGCTTGAAAAATGGACCAGCGTTATCCGCTGTGCCATCGGCATACCCCTCATCGGCAAAAGTGGATAAATCTGCCGTAGTAAACTCATACGTAAACTGTTTCCAGTCTGTAGTGACTGCTGGGTCTTCGATCGCTGCGTCGCCAGTCCAGAGGGGCGTATACCAGCCTTCTTTTGGATCATCGTTTTTGACATTCAGCATGCTAGCTTCGGATAAGGTGAACGCTTCGCTGGCTTTCATGTAAAAGCTGAATACATAGGTCGTGTTGGACTCAAGCGAGACCAAGTATTCTGGCCCGTTTTCATGCGGGCGGACTTGAAATTCCCCATAGTCAGAGGATGCAGTCAGCTTCATGGATTGGGCCGTCCCGTTAGCCCCCTCAGTGCTTTCGATCCCAAAGGATACAGTGCCGTCATTAGGTGTCCAGCCAAACCACTTGTCGGTTGCTGTAAAGTCAGCATCTTGGTCTTCAAAACCGTACACTGCTCTGTTCAGTATTTCTACGGGGCCTACTTGCATAACCAGCTCATCGGTATCCGTTGCACCGTCTTCAGATCGTGTGACGGTCAGGGTGATAGTCACCTGCCCTTCTGCTTCCGGCCAAGTCACGGTAGCGTTCTGAGTAGTAATGGACTGGGTGCCATCGGAGAATGTCCATTCCCAACTGTCCGGTTCTCCGGTGCTGCCGTCAGACAGTGTGATGGATTGCCCGGCTCTAATTCTTCTGCCGTCTATGGCGCTGAGGTCTGTGGTGAAGTTGATTGCGGAGACATCAATGTCAGCCTGCAACTCTTCCAGCATTGGCTCATCCTTGTCTTTTTCACAGCTTGAAAAAGTAAAGATTCCAAAAGCAGCTAGTAATAGTGCTGTCGCTTTTAAATAGGTTCTCATCTCTAGTGATTTTTAATGATACACCTGGATAGGGCAGCTACTTTTGAAATGACATCACATTTCTTTAAGAAAAGAGTAGATTTTTAGGATTGACGGGCAGAGTAATAAGAGGATTGATAGGGAACTAAGCTTTTTTCGCAGTGATTGCAGAGCCTTGTAAAGTAAGTTCCGGGCTGATTTTACATTGTCAAAACCCTGGATTTGCTGGATTTCTTCGTAGGAAAGGTTTTCATAGAAAAAGAGAAAGATGATTTCACGGTGCCGTTCAGAAAGACCTTTGATCCCCTTATCTAATTTCATTTTGGCTTCGGCCTCCGACTCTTTATTAATGATGGCCTCCTCCACAGAAGATACGATGGAGAAGGACTGCTGCCGGTCTTGGGCTTTGAACCGGCTCAGTTTGTTTCTGGACCGAATTAACTTTCGCCGGAAGGCACTGTAGAGATAGGGTTGTATGTTGTCCGTTTCAGATAAGTGGCTGCATCTCCGCTTGAGCTCAATAAAGAGTTCTTGCAAAACATCTTCCACCAGTGGGTGGTCTTGGGTGAATTGGCAGCCGTAATTGTATAACTTGTCGAAGTATTGCTGGTAGATGAATTCAAAAGCAGACTCATTACCAGAACGGAAAAGGTTCCAGACCTCGGTATCAGAACGTCCTTGTACACTGCTTTTATTTTGTTTCATACACATCTGCCTATTCACCAATTCCTGCTTGGCTACCAATATAAGAAGGCTGGTGGACAAAATTAGGAAGAAAAACGGAATGGGCACAAACTGAAAAAGGAGGATCAGTCCGACAGGCAGTGTAAGGGCGTTCACGTCCGACATACGCTCAACCCATGATGAGGCAAGAGAACCTTGTCTGGGAAGTTGACTTTGGTCTGAAGCGGGCGCTATGGCCCGTTGGAGGTACTATCTGTGAAATAGTATACAGCATCAATGAATTATTCAGCCAGCCCATTTAAAAATTAAAAGAGAAATGATGCCTCTTTACCGTAGAGCCTTCATCCAATCGACCACATCCTCATCGTCTTTCCTTTGGACGTCTGAAGGTAGTTCGACTTTTTCCCGTTCTTTTAAATCGATGACGATAGCACGTTCTTCTCCCGCCGCTTCGCGCAGCAAAAGGAACCGGCTGTTCTGTGCCGTTATTGGTGATTGTTTCTTTAGCAGAATCGGGCGTTTGAATGCCGGGTTAATCCTGAACGTGCGATCCCCGCGGTCGTAAGAGGGTAGGAGTACCTGCGTGCCCTGATCGGAAGGAAGGAGGAAGGCCTGGCTGTAGGATTCAACTTCATCCTGGTATTCCGCGATAGGAAAAACCGGAGTGGGTTTGCCCTTACCATTCAGCTTAAAGGCAAAAGCGCCGTAGTCCTGAGCGTAACCTATTAAATAAGACTCCCACATTTCAAGTTGTTGGATACTGCCTGATTGAGCGTCCACACCGTACCGCTTGCTGCTGAATTGTGGCTGGAAGGGCCCCGCTAGATGGCGCGCTTCTAAATCGTACAGGAAAAGCTGCGTAGCGCCATGTATGGCCAGTTGCTGAGCGGCGTTGTTGTAGTTGATCGTTGCGAGTAGGTAAGGGAAGTCCGCGGAACGGTCTACCGGAAGCACAGTCGTTGAAATCAGCTCGCAGTTAACCGGATTGTAAACCAGTATTCTTCTATGGCTTTCTCCCAACTTTTCATCACGGGTGGTACTGTCTGCGGCTATGGCAATGAATAGACCTTGGGAAGCACTGTAGTAAGTATTTCTTTCGAGGAAACGGCCATTGATCGGGCAATTGGGTTTTGGTGCTTGCCGGGCCAGCCTGGAGGCAGGAGCGATAAGGGTGTCCTGGGCAGAGGCTATGTCCTGCGAAGTACTATTGGTGCCAGTGTCCGGAGCATCACCACAGGCGGCAAGGAAAAGGCAGGAAATAAGGGTTAAAGTCTGTATTCGCATGATTGTAATTTGATTGGAAGCAACCTTGGGTACTCATAGGGCTCTTTATAGAACTAAGAGAAGGCCCAATAAGTTGGCAAAGTATTGAATATTGAGGCTTTAGGTGCTTTGCATAGTGGAATCGAAGCATTAATTACGAAATTTTTCGTATTAAAACTTGCTATTACGAAAAGCTTCGTATATTTTTGTCTACGAAATAGTTCGTATAACTATCCAGGAACCATTTGCAATGAGTAAAAAAAGAAAAATAAAGCCCACGGAGTCTGAGCTGGAGATTCTGCAAGTACTATGGCAGTATGGGCCTTCCACCGTTCGGTTGGTCAATGACAAGCTAAACGAAGCCCGGGAAGTAGGGTACACGACTACGCTAAAGTTGATGCAAATAATGGCAGAAAAGGGACTGGCGGACCGGGACACCTCACAACGGACACATATCTATAAGCCGGTGGTAACAGAAGCAGAAACCCAGCAAAACCTGCTTAACCGATTTGTCGATACCACTTTCCGGGGTTCAGCGATGAAGCTGGTCATGCAAGCCCTGGGCAACCATAATGCCTCCGAAACGGAGCTGGACGAGATCAAAGCACTGATCGAGGAAATTGAATCTAAGGGACGGAGAAAAAACAAATGATGCAATTTTGATGCGCTAAAATTTTCTAAACAACTGACCAGTAGGAGATTGTGTTAAAATTTTAGCGAATCCTAAAAGAAGATTGCATCATTTGTTTCCGTCAAACTACTAAGCAAAAAAAGTAATCACCCGACTATGTCTACTACATTTGACTTTATTGCTGACCCTTTGGTCTATGCCCTGGGCTGGACCGTCGTCCACTCCTTTTGGCAGGGTATGGTTATTGCCTTAGCACTTGCAGTAAGCATGATCCTGGCACAACGTCGCAGCGCCCGGTTTCGCTATGGGCTCTCTATGGTTGCGCTGCTTTTGCTCGTAACGGTATCTGGCCTTACATTTTACACGCACTATAATAGTACTGAAGCCACAATAGAGGCGCACGGCAGCGAATCCCCAACAGAGACAGTATCGATTGCGAATGCATCTGCGGAAGTCATGCAGGAAACGCATCGTGGCCTTTCCTTCTGGGTTTCCCAATGTCAGGATTACTTTGAGGAGCATCTGCCTTTAATTGTAATGGTGTGGCTAATGGGGGTTGCTTTCTTCTTGCTGCGCATGCTGGCTGGTCTGGCGTATGTACAACACCTCCGGAGCCACTCCGTAAGACCAATGGCGCCCCACTGGCAACGTAAACTGGAGTTGTTGTCTGTGCAGTTGAAGCTAAGCCGGCCTATACAACTGTTAGAGTCGGCTCTGGTAAAAGCCCCCGTTGTGATCGGGTGGTTCAGACCAGTTATCCTTATTCCGGTGGGGACAGTCAACGCCTTGACACCTGAGCAGGTGGAAGCAGTCCTGGCACATGAACTTGCCCATGTTTTCCGGAAGGACTACCTGCTCAATATCCTTCAATCTATTATTGAAGCGCTATATTATTTCAACCCGGCTGTTTGGTGGATATCGGCCTATGTACGTATGGAACGGGAAAACTGCTGTGATGACATCGCAGTCGCTCTGAACGATGATGCTCTTGGCTATGCCAAAGCATTGGTCAAAATTGAAGAAGCCTGCCAGCGTCATCCAAGAATGGCGATGGCAATGGCGTCGAAAGGGCGGCCTTTCTTATTACATCGCGTACGGCGGATCCTCAATCAACCACAACAAAAAATGTACACCATGGAAAAAGTAACCGTTACCGGCTTATTGCTGGCTGCTTTATTGTTCTTCTCCTTCTCTTATGCCCACACAAATGAAGTACCCGCTGAACGTGACCATCCTGAAGTTTTACCTGCGCTGGCAAAAGTCCCCCTTTTGACGGTGAAATCCGGACTTTCTGGCTTGGATACGTTACCTAAAGGCAATATTCAAATCAAGACAGAAGAGAATGGAAAAACAGTAGATGTAGCCATTAAGGATGGTAAAATAGAACGGCTAAATATTGACGGGGAGGATATTCCGGAATCTAAATTTGGACAGCATGAAGCAATGGTGAAATCACTGCTTGCTGAGATGTCTGTCCCCCCGGCACCACCCGCACCACCTACCGCTCCCGCACCACCTGGGGCTCCGGCACCACCCACCGCTCCCGCACCACCCACCGCTCCTGCACCACCTACACCTCCTTCGGCAACTCAGGCGCCTCGTACTTTTCGCTTTGAACGGAACATCGATAAGAAAGTCCGCACCGAAAAGCGTGATGATGGCAGTGTGATTATTGAGATCCAGGATGAGCGCAATGGCCCGCCTATGGAGGTTATCGTTGAACAAAAGGACGGCAGACAGGTCATCCGCATTGATGAGAAAATTATCGAAGTAGGGGACAGCCTGGTTATCGAGGACGGAGACCGTAATGTGTTCCTCTTGAACGGCAAAGACAAGGATTTTGACTTTGACTTCAATTGGACGGGCGACAAGGAGATGCTGAAAGGCCTCCGGTCAACGGAAGAAATGGAGATCATTCTGGAGGAAGCCCATGAATCTGCTCAAAAAGCATTTGAGCAATTGCATGAAAAAGGGCTTAGGGCCTATGACTTCGATGATGTCGAAATAGAAGTGGATGGCTTTGCCTTTCCAAACCCTCAACCGGAAGTCCGGGTATTTACCGCACCGGAACGCCGGGGAGGAGACTATCGTTTTCCCAGGCCCGGAGGAGGCAGCATGAAGCAAACCATCGAACAGCAAATGCTCCGTGATGGATTTATAAAAAGTACCGAGGATTACAAATTCCAGCTCAGCGGCAAGGGCAAACTGCGCATCAATGGCAAGCGCATGCCCGAAGGTGTCTTTGAACGGTACAAGAATCTGTACGAGCGGTCTACCGGTTCCCGCCTGGGGCAAGGGGATGAGGTAGAGATTAATAAGAAGCCCTAAAGAAGAAATTGGCGCATAGTTAGATCGTTTGGAACAGCCAGGTAACATTGCCTGGCTGTTTTTATGCCCCCAGCCACCGTTTAAAGTCCGAAGCCCGGTCCCGGCTGACCGTCACTTCAAAATCAGCAGCGGGCCGAAGGGTGACAAGCAGCCGCCCATTGAAAAAAGGCGCTACTTTCTGTACGGATTGTATATGGGCAATCACCTTTCGGTTGATCCGAAAAAAAGAAGCCGGGTCTAAAATAGGTTCCAGCGCATCCAGTGTGTAGTCCAGTGCATGCCGTTTCCGGCTTTCCAGTTGCGCAAAAACGATGCCGTCTTCTGAGTAAAAGTACTGGATTTCATCGGTTGGAATGTAGCTCAACTGTTGCCCAATCTTGATGATAAACCGGGACTGGTACTGAGGTTGAGACAGGCTGTTAACCAGAGATTGCAGGACATCCGGGGACAACATGTTGGGCGACTGCTGCCGGCGGTCGAATTTCTGCAGGGCGGCGGCCAGCTCTTCCTCCTCGATCGGCTTGAGCAGGTAGTCTACGCTGTCCTGCTTGAAAGCCTTCAGGGTATACTGATCATAAGCAGTGGTAAAAACCACCGGCCCCATAAAGGCCGACTGTTGGAAAATATCAAAGCTAAGCCCATCCCCCAGCTGTATATCAAAAAAAGCCAGATCCGGAGCAGGGTTTTCTTTTAACCATTGCAGGGTTCCTTCTACGGTATCCAGAGTAGCGCATATCTCGGTGTCAGGTTTTAATTTGAGGATAAGCTGGTTGAGTCGTCTGGCAGCGGGCTGTTCGTCTTCAACAATCAGGAATCTCATATATTTTATACGTTCGGATGTAATCAATAGTGCGGCTAAATAGGATAATTAATAAGAATACGGCATTTTACAGTCAAACTTTAAAGATCATACGAATTTATGTAATTTGTTTTGCATCTTGCTACAAGACAATTCCTATGCACAGTAACTTGTTCAACCAGGTACCCCATGAAAGCAGCAGAAGCGCAAAGAGAACTTATTCCTAAAATACTCATTGTTGACGATAGTCCTCTTAATACAAAGCTATTAAAGTTTATTCTTGATGAAGCTGGCTATGATACCGTCATTGCCTCAAATGGTGCTGAGGGGATCGTTGCAGTAGAGGAACACAACCCAGACTTGCTTTTGCTGGACGTCATGATGCCGGATATCGATGGCTTTGAGGTCTGCAAGCGCATCAAAGAAGACCCCGCGAACGAAAACCTTCCGATTATATTCATAACAGCACTCGACCAGACAGAGGATATCATCAAGGGATTTGAGCTGGGAGGGGTAGACTATGTAACCAAGCCTTTCAATAAAAAGGTGCTGTTGGTCCGCATCAAAAACCATATCGATCTGCTCACCAGCCGGCGTAAGGTAGAGCGACAAGCTGCTGATCTGTCAGCCTCCAACCGCTTAAAGTCACGTATGTTTTCTATTATCGGGCATGATTTACGCTCACCACTGGGCTCTTTAAAACTAAGCTTGGATTTTATCAACCGGGGGCTCATTGACCCAAAGAAGGAAGGCTTCAGGGATACGGTGATCAAGCTCCTCAAGTCTACAGATGAGGCATTGAATTTACTGGAAAACCTGTTGGGTTGGGCTAAGTCACAAAGTGATGCACTCATTGTCACTCCTGAAGAAATTCCTCTTCTGGAAACGATAGAGAGCGTAGCCCGCCTCGTTAAGCTCAACCTGGACAACAAGCAGATCAAACTGACCCTTGATATACCCGAAGAAATTCGGGTGATGGCAGACATGCACATGGTCAATGCTATTGTCCGGAACCTGATTTCCAATGCGACCAAGTTTACGCCTTCCGGAGGTGCTATTACGGTAAAAGGCTCAGAAACAGAGGATGGTATGGTTAGGATCGAGGTGATAGATACCGGTGTCGGTATTCCTCCGGAAAACCTGGATAAAATCTTTAACCCGAATGTGCAAACGACCACAGAAGGCACAGATAATGAGGGTGGCAGTGGGCTTGGACTACTGCTTTGCCAGGATTTTGTACAAAAGAATAATGGGGAGATAGGCGTGGAAAGCAAACTGGGGGAAGGCACTACATTTGCGTTTACCCTGCCTAAAGTTTAGACTATGTTTGGAGCTTGATTCTATTGCAAACCAAGGACTTATGAACCTGGCGTCATCTTTTTTAGCTTATTTGACCCGCCAAACGCGCCAAAAAAGATTTAGCCAGAACCACAATTCCTTGATTTTCATAACGAACCCGCTCCAAACATAGTCTTAGTCGATAGAGTAGGGCTAAAGCACCGAACAGGTCATTGGCGACACAAAATAAAAACCGATGTGGATCTGGTCCGCATCGGTTTTTATTTTGTAAAAGAGGTTGCTTACGTTTTACTGCAAGATAAGCGCCTGTGGTGCAGAAGCCAGACCTTCATCAGAGATGGCACGCAGAGAATAAAACCCTGCGGGCAGATTGTTACGGTCAAGTGTAATCGTGATTTTATGATGGCCACCCTCTACCTTAGTATATGCGATGCTGTGGATGCGACCCTGAGCGTCAATCAGCTCAATAGCGTAGTGACCTGCTGATGGGCTGTCTACGTTTACTGCGAGCCACCCTGCTGCCGGATTGGGATACGCTTGTACATCAGTGGAAGCGGCTGTCGGAATAGCAAAGCCTTCATTCTGGGTAATTGTTCGAGCCCGGTCGTTTTGGGCTACTTCTTCCCCTTGGTCTGCTTCGACCAATGCATTGCCGTTACAATCAATAACGATTGAGAAAAGCTCACCTTTTGCCGCCATATTACGACCGTCAATAGCAAAAATGGTTACCAGATGTGCTTCTCCGGTATGTTCTGCTGATGGTGCAAAGTCGATCACCACTGAATCCGGATGGTACGTTGCAGTAGCGTACGATGGTAAGCCTTCGATGAGGTATTTGATGGATTCAGCATCAGGATCTGTCGCATTTATAGACAATTGCTGCCCTAAACCGATACAAACATCAAGGTTGCTGAGAGGGGGGAGAACAGGGGCCTGATTGCCTCCTGAAAGATATATGATTTCGATGCCGTTGATCTTAGGCTTATTCTGAATTCCAATAAACTCGAGGTCAATCGTTTCCCCTTGCAGGAGTGAAAGCGTAAAGGACTTCTTCAATGCTGCTAAGTCAGCCTCGTCGTAGATACTGAAATTATCAAGTACCAGGTTGCCGTTCATTAGCATATCAAAAACAATCGGGCCTTGATTATTGATGTCGTTGGACCGCTCTGCAAAATACAGGTTGATTTCATAGGTGCCCGCATCAACCGGCATAGACCAGTACATTTGGTCCCCTGAAAAACCTTGAGTAGCGAATGGTCCAAACAGGTTGTCTGGCGCGCCAGTGGTGTTAGTGCCCGACCAACCATGACTGCCTGTACGGTGAGTCTTGGTGATTTCGAAAGGAGTGATTTGGTGGTACCCGTCTTCCCAGGTAAGGTCCTGATCAATCAACTCTGGCCCACCACAATTTACCCGGATTATCGGGGTACCCGTAGCAATTTGTTTATGAAAGACATGGACGTTAACCTCAATAGAATCCAGACCACCAAATTGATCGTCGGCGATAATCTTAATCGTATGGATACTGCCTGCGTGGCGGTAGCGGACATCTGAAGCGAGGTAATGTAAGCCGTTGTGTTTGTCAAGCTGCATAAAAGCCGGCATATTGATAACGGAAACCACAATCTCATCGCCTTCTGCATCTGTAATTGGCAGGTCAGTACGTTCCTGCTTTAGCGTCAGGAGCTGAATATTACCACTGAAGTTTATTTTTGGAGGGGTATTGTTTGGATTGCGGACAATGTACTCAAATGCCAAACGGGTTTTATCACCGTGGGAATTGTCGGAAAGCACCACCTTGATCGGATAAACCCCTTTGTCGGAGGGGGATGGGCTGGACAACAGGCGCGCAGTCCCGTCAGGAAGTGCTTGCACCTGAATAAAAGAAGGTAGCCCGGAAATATCGTATTGGATACCATCGCCATCCGCTGCGGAGGCAGCAAGCAGGAAGGTATCCACCTTATTCCAGTCTGCCATGTACGCTTCGGGTAAATCAAGCTTAGGGAGATAGTTCATGACAAAGGATAGCCCTGGTTGTGGCCCCATGTTTTGATAAGGAGCAGCGAACTGAGGGTAAGGGGTTGATAAGTTGGGGTTAGTGATGACGTTAACAGGTGCCTGAATAGTGCCCGATTCAGTAGAGCGGTCGGCACTGGTTTGATTCTTGTAAAACTGGCTAGCATTGCCGCCGTACCACTGATTACTAATGAGCTCTATAAAGTTAGCTTCATTACGGTTGCGGATCACCTCGTTGAGCTGCATATTATGGAAGTAGTTGCCCTCTAGAATAATGGATGCTTCTTCGGTAGTGACGGTACGGTTGTCAATGAACCCTCCCTCACTATCTGCACAGTAGTTATTAGTGAGTTCGATATCGCCTGAACCTAAAATAATGAAACTGCTCTCGGTTGCACCAATCATTACGTTATTATAGAAACGACCTACGCAGTTGTCTCCAATTTGAAGGCTTTTACCGTGGTATTTGGTATTGTCTATACCGGCATTCCAGATAAAGTTATTGTACACCGCTACATCTTCTACCGCATTGGCAATCTGAATGCCTTCCCGGCCTGTATTTTGGGTGATATTATTGAAAATACGCAGGTGCTTAAACTCCATACCTGGCGTCTTTGTCTCTCCAATATACATTCCCTCTGTGACATTTTTTATGAGGTTATCATGTATGATTAAGTGCTCAAAAACAGGAATTGGATAGGGTGGGTTGCCACCAAAATCTTTCTTAGCCATGATCCCGAAGAACCCATCGTGTTCAATTTCCACGAATTCTATCTCGCAATGGGAAGAAAGTCCCGAAAAGGCAACGCCGCAGTTGGAGGCGACTAGTTTAAAGCCATAGTGGTCGTTGGTTGTTCCCCGGCCACTGAGTTTAATATGCTTGCAGTCCCGAAAGTCAATTGCACTACCGTAAGTCGTGTTGATGTTGACCTGGCCACCGTTGTTTATGACTACAATAGGCTCATCAAAACTACCCTCAATGTCTTTAAATATAAGAGCTTTGGACCGGTCAGCAGCAATGAAAATGGTGTCGCCAGGACCAGGAGGGACGTCGAAAGAGCCAGGTGTATAGTATACTGGTGCTGCTGCGTCAATATAATAATTGGCTTGTTGTCCCATAATGGGAATAGAAAACAGTACGGCTGTGAGTATTGGGAGTATTTTGTGCATCGTTTGTATGAGCCTTTGTTCACCGTAAAAGTAAGGAGGCTACAAAATTGTTGGTGTTGTTATTTTTATAAATTGTGACATGAAAAAAGCAGGTAATATTGATGCGCGGTCGTTGATAGAGAAAGCGATGAGAGGCGGGCGAAAATTTTTACCTTTGCGGGTATTAAAAAGCAAAAAGAAAAAGACTTGAACGATAAAGTACGTATAGGCACCCGGGGCAGCAAGCTAGCACTCTGGCAGGCTCATCATACACAAGAACGGCTCGCCGAAGCCGGTATTGAATCCGAGCTGGTCATCATCAAGACGCAGGGCGACCGCATTCAGCACCTGAGTTTCGATAAAATGGAAGGAAAGGGCTTCTTTACGAAAGAAATTGAGGACGCGTTGCTGCGCAATGAAATTGATGTGGCGGTGCATTCTATGAAAGACCTGCCAACGAACTCTCCGGAGGGGCTTTGCATCACGGCGGTTTCTTACCGGGAAAATCCGGCGGACTGGCTGGTTATCCGTAAAGAAAAACTGGACAAAGCACAGGACTTATGGTTACCCGGAAAAGCAGTTGTGGGTACGTCATCCGCCCGGCGCAAAGCTCAGGTGCTCGACTTCCGGCCGGATGTACAGATTAAAGACATTCGCGGAAATGTGCCCACCCGCCTTAACAAACTCAGAGAAGGGCAATTTGACGCTATATTGCTGGCTGCCGCTGGCATGACCCGCCTGAAGATCGAAGCTGAGGATTTAGAGATTTTGAAGTTTAACCCCAGGGAGTTTGTTCCTGCACCAGCTCAGGGCGTGCTGGCCTGGCAAACCCGGGAGGAGGATAAGCCGACCCGACGGTTGTTAAAGCATGTCCACGAAAAGGATACTGCAGAGCTGACGAATATCGAGCGTAAAGTCCTGAACCTCCTCAATGGAGGCTGCCAGATGCCACTAGGGGTATATTGTGAGAAAGATTCAGCAGGGAACTACCATGTTTGGGCGGCTTTGGCGAATGCCTGGGATGCACCCCTCCGCCGGGTACAGCTTTCTCAGAGTACCAAGCACCAGTTGGCGGAGCGTATTGTGGAGGCTTTGCAAAAGTAAGGCTACAGTACAGCACCAACCCGCTCCAGTGCCATGACGAGTGCGAGACCAAATGCGCCTCCGGAAATAAACAGGTTCCATTCGCGCTGCTGCACTCGTATGAGCTGCAGGGCAATAGCGGAAAATAGTAGTACCGCGGCAACAATTGCGAGTTGCCCCAGTTCCACACCGATGTTGAACGCCAGGAGCTGGGCCACCAGCTGGTTTTCCTGCCCGGGCATCAGGCTGGAGCGCAAAAAGTTGGAAAACCCCATACCATGGATGATCCCAAAGAGGGCTGCAAACCCATAGTTTACCTTCATTGTCCGGTCCCAGACCCGGTTGCTCGTTGCTTTGCGGTGCGCTACTACGTTGTAAATGGCCGTAAGGGCAATCGTTACCGGGATCAGGAATTCTATCCAGGCGGCATTGACCGGCAGGATGCCCAATACAGCAAGGGCGAGCGTAATGGAATGGCCAATGGTAAAGGCGGTTGCCAGGAGCGCCACACTTTTCCACTCCCGGAGCCGGTAAATGGCACAAAGCGCGATGATAAACAGAATATGGTCGTAGCCTTTGAGGTCGGAAATATGGCTAAACCCCAGCTGCAGATAAGTTTGAAATACAGATTGCATAGGTTGTGCAATTTGATGGGGCGTAAAAATAGAGACTATTTTCACAGATCGATAGAATCCATGAGATAACTCTGTTTGCCCATCACGGTTTATGAGCTGCTGGTTTGAAAAGGATGTCGTTAGTGTACTCGTTTTCAGTCAGCATAAAAACAAAGCACCGCTCCGGGTATTCTCCGAAACGGTGCTCTTTATGTTATAAGCTTAGGGTTAATGCCCCAATTGCATAGGCTTAGTAACGGTAGTATTCCGGCTTGTAAGGCCCTCCAACTTTTACGCCTATGTAGTCAGCCTGGTCCTCACGCAGGGTTTCCAGCTCTGCACCAATCTTAGCCAGGTGCAGGCGGGCAACCTCCTCGTCAAGGTGCTTGGGCAGGGTGTACACTTCGTTACCGTATTTACCGCCATTGGTCCAAAGCTCGATTTGTGCCAATACCTGATTGGTGAAGGAGTTGGACATTACGAAAGAGGGGTGCCCGGTTGCACAACCGAGGTTGACCAAACGGCCTTCTGCAAGCAGAAGGATGTCCTTACCATCAATAGTATACTTATCTACCTGTGGCTTGATTTCCGTCTTGGTGTGGCCATGCTCGCGGTTGAGGTAAGCAACGTCGATTTCGTTATCGAAGTGGCCGATGTTACAAACGATCGCCTTATCTTTCATCATCTTGAAGAGCTTCTCGCTGATGATATCTTTGTTACCGGTTGCGGTGACGATGATATCGGCACGAGGAACCGCGTTCTCCATGCGCTTCACTTCAAAGCCGTCCATAGCGGCCTGAAGGGCACAGATGGGGTCAATTTCGCTCACAATCACCCGGCATCCTGCACCGTGCAGCGAAGCAGCTGTGCCTTTACCTACGTCACCGTAGCCTGCAACCGAAGCGACTTTACCCGCCATCATTACGTCTGTAGCGCGGCGGATTGCATCTACTGCCGATTCTTTACAGCCGTACTTGTTGTCAAATTTAGACTTGGTTACAGAGTCGTTGACATTGATAGCCGGCATAGGCAGCGTGCCCTTCTTCATACGCTCGTACAGGCGGTGTACGCCGGTAGTGGTTTCTTCGCTCAGTCCCTTTACACCATCGATAAGTTCGGGGTGCTTGTCCAGTACGGTGTTGGTCAGGTCGCCACCGTCATCAAGAATCATGTTAAGGGGCTGGCCATCTTTGAATGCAAACAGGGTCTGCTCAATGCACCACCAAAATTCCTCATCGGTCTGGCCTTTCCAGGCATAAACGGGGATCCCAGCCGCTGCAATGGCAGCCGCAGCATGGTCTTGCGTAGAGAAGATGTTGCAGGAAGACCAGGTCACGTCAGCGCCCAGCTCTACCAGTGTTTCGATCAGAACTGCTGTCTGAATAGTCATGTGCAGGCAGCCGGCAATGCGTGTGCCCTTGAGGGGCTTAGACTCGCCGTACTTTTCACGCAGGGCAATGAGTCCTGGCATTTCAGCTTCTGCGAGTTCGATTTCTTTACGGCCCCAGTCCGCCAGGTTAATATCCTTAACCTTGTATTTCAGCTTTTGATCTACTGATTGCATCAAAGAATTGGTTTTTAAAGTGAAGATAAATCTAAGCGCAAAAGGTTTTTTCGCACTATTTTGCCGCAAAAATAAGGTATTTCGCGGGCTTATTCAATTTTGAGCGTCAGGCAATTGTAGAAACTACAGTTTAATCCACTTGCCTTCATTCGGTGGCGCTTTATAGTGATCGAGTTTTTGGAAAAGTTCGGGCAGGCTGGAAGCCGTCATCGTGAGCTCTCGGTGCGCCGGTTTCAGAAAACCTTCTGCTGCCATATGATCGAGCTGTTGGAGAAGCAAATCAAAATAGCCATTCACATTGAGAAAGCAGACCGGATGCTGGCCCTGACCTACCTGAGCCAGCGTAAGCATCTCAAACACTTCGTCCATTGTGCCGTAGCCGCCCGGCAATACGATGACCGCATCCGAAAGTTGTGCCATCTTAATCTTTCGTTCGTGCATGCTGTCCACAACGTACAAGTGGCTCAGTCCTTCGTGGCAGACTTCGGCCTTCCGCAGGAAAAACGGGATTACTCCGATAACTTCTCCTCCAGACTCCAATACGCCTTCAGCGACCTCGCCCATCAGGCCTACCTTGCCTGCTCCGTAAACCAGCCGGATGCTGCGTTGCGCTAATTGCTTCCCGACTTCCCGGGCCGTCTCAGCATATAATGGGTGACTGCCTTTGTTGGCACCACAAAAAACGAGTGCTGACTTCATACCTGGTTTTTTATTGAATGATGGATTGATATATCCAATACCCAAAAAACGCGAGTAGAATTAAAAAGTTGGTCACCGCCTGCCCTATCAGCGTAATCACTGCAGATTTCCAAAGCAGCGCCCACCAATGGGGCTGGAAAACACGATTCATCGCGTAATACCAGTAGCCGAACATACCGATAATAAGCATAGGGCCGGCAATGTTTTCATTCCAAGTGATTAACGGGACGATTAAAATATAGAGGAGTGTTTGGATATTGAAGAGGTAGGTGTTGATTACCAAATGCTCGGCAAAGTTATAGCCGCTCTTGCGAAAAAGGAGGTAAGACCCTATAGCCTGACCAGGCAGCGACAGAACAAAGAAGATGTTGAAGTACCTTTGCATGGCTATGGTTAGCAGGCGAATAGATTCCTGAAGCAAGGGCGAAAGGAGGTCAGCTGCTCCGCCTTCTTTAAAATTCTGCCAGAGCGGCTCCCCAAGCGGTAGCACACGCAGCGAGAGAAAGGTGGCTAAGGTCACCAACAGCGCCAGCATTGGGAGTGGCTTCATCATACGTTTTCTATCCTCCTGCAGGAATTCAACAACTGCCTGCCTTGGGCGCAAGAGTAGTTGTTTGACGGTGTATCCAAAGCCCTTTTCCAGATTGGCAATCAGCAGCAGCTCATTAGCGAGGTAGCGGAGGGTAATGCGTTCCGGGGTAGATTCCTGGGGCATAGGCTATAGTTTTGTAGTGCCAATTTAATATTTTCAAACGAATTGCCGCACTTTTACCATCTCCTGCTTTTTCAGGCTTCCTTTTTGGGTTTTGATATCAAAAGGAACAAATTGCCGTTAGTTAGAGCGTGTTTGGATTTTGATCTTCTGATCGAAAATCTGCAATTTTTTGATTAGACGAGGCATGAAAACCGGAGTTTAGCCCTAGCTAAATAGCCTGTCCCGCAGTATTGCGGGAAGGATTTTCGGAACGAAGTATAATCAAAAAAGTGTTGTTTGCAGACCGATTACTAAAGTCCAAACACGCTCTTAAACAGATCAGATTTGCCGACGTATGAAACCATTGCTTTTTCTCTTCTCCGTGTTTTTGCTGGGCCATTGCCTACTCGCTGCCCAGTCCACCAGTACAGGTACTTCCTTTTTGCTGGGCTACATAGAGGATTTTGATTTGATCTTTACTGATGATCCTTCGTTTGCGGTGACCGTTAATGAAGCCGGGGTAGGTACAGTCTTCCTGGAGGCAATAGATGTAAATGGCTGTGTGTATTCCGCAGCGATTGAGGATAACCTGATAGACTGTGGGGACCCCTGTGAGGATTTACCTGAGTTGCAACTGAATGTCTCCGGTCCGCTTTGCCTGGACTCTACCCTTGCGTTTAGTGACAGTGGTGCCAATTTGATGACTTACGATTGGACTTTTTCCAACCTGGCTTCAAGTACGGAGCCCACCCCTGAGCTTGTCTTCGAGGAAACCGGGTTGTTTACTGCTGCTTTAACAGGAGTGGATACCAACGGCTGTATCCGCACCGGAAGCTTATCCTTTGAAATTGAGGTGTGTGAAGAGGATGACCCCTGCCTGGCTAATCCGGAACTACAAATCATCGGTGATAGTATAGTCTGCCTGGGCGATGCCGCGAACTTCTCTGCTTCCGGCCCGGACAGTATTGTGATTTATGACTGGAATCTGGATATAGGCGGTAACTCCGATGAGACCATGCCCTCGGTCACCTACGAAGAGAATGGCATTTACAGCATTGTCCTGGTGGTGGTGGATAACGGGGGCTGCACTTATAGCGATAACTTCAGTTTTGAAGTGCGCTTTTGCGAACCCGATGGTGGCTGTACCTATATTTTCCCAAACGTCTTTTCCCCCAACGGAGATGGTACCAATGATACCTTTGGTTTGCTCCGAAACTGTCCGGTCAGCGGTTATGAAATGAGGGTTTTCAACCGTTGGGGCGGTATTGTTTTTGAGAGTGATGATCCGGACACAGGTTGGGATGGGCGGTTCAACGGTAAAGACGCACCGATTGAAGTGTATTTTTACCAGGCGTTCGTGGAAACCCTAAATGATGAAATTATCGAACTTAGCGGTGATTTCACTTTGCTCCGTTAGGGCTATAGTCTGGCAATACAGAATTCACAAATCTTGGGTTGGTGGGCTTTAAACAAGAAACGATGAATGCCTGGATATTAAACCAAACATTCATCGTTCCTTGTATGGACTATTTGCAATGGTAAGTACCTCCGTATAAAGGGGGGCAAGCCGGATTAAGAGGACTCCGGAATCAGCTTTTGATAATGCTCAAACCGTTGAAAGATCTGATCTACATAAGTGACGGGCTCAATGCCCCGTACGTAGCCATAGTCCACTACCGGATCATTGTAGTACTTGGGGTAGGACAGTCGTTTTACAAACGTCTCCACGTTGTTGTCCCAGATGCCCGGATCCTTCTCATACTTTTCGGCAAGCTGTTGGGCATCCACCACATGCTGATAGCCGCAGTTATAGGATGCAAGGGTGAACTTCACTCGCTGCACACTATCGGGGATGCTTTCCCAGCGCTGGTAAAGTTCGTAGAGGTAGGTGGTTCCTGCTTCGAGATTGTCTTCGGGGTTCGAACGGTCTGTAACACCAAGCTCTCTGGCTGTAGCGGGCATCAATTGCATTAACCCTTTTGCCTTCGCCCAGGAAGTGGCGGAAGGGTTAAACTGGGATTCCTGATAGATGAGTGCGCTTAGAAAGCGCCAGTCCCAGCCCAGGGTGTCCGAAAAGCGCTGGACAACACTATCGTAGCGACTGATTTTGCCACCGGCTTCGCTGTAAAATTCGCTTTCGATACGCGTCCGGAAAGCACGTTTGTTTTTAAAGTACCGGTTGTAAATGACGTAATAATCGGTTTGTTCCCGCATATCCTCAATCCATTTGTTGAGGACCTGAAGCAGCTGCGGTGAATTTTTACGTACCGCCCATGCAGCGCGCTGAGAAAAACTAATGGGCGTACTCACATCAAGTATGGGATAGTAGGCGCTGTTGATCTCGGCAATATTGTCATCGGCAACCGTATATTCCAAGTCACCCGTTACTACTTTTTTAATGATCCGTCCGGTAGAAAGATCTCCCGAAACAGTATCAATATAGATATTACCGCCAATCTCCTGCTCAAGGTTTTGCAGCCGGTCGAAGTAGGAAGAGGACAAGCGTACGGAAACCGTATCCTCAATTAATTCAATAGGATCGGAAACCAGTTGTTGTTCTATTTCATGCAGTTTTTGTTGCCGCCAGTCTTCAGGTTTGCGCTGCACAAGGACCTGCTTGGTTAAGAACAAATAGCTTGAGAAATCAATATATTGCTTTCTGGGCTGTGTGATGGTCAAGCCATGCGCAATGAGGTCGCCTTCGCCCCGGTTTAGCATGTTAATAAGCTCGTCCAGATTGAAGGCGGGGATGATTTCGAGCTCGACCCCCAACTCCTCCGCCAGGCGGGTTAGCAGCTCATATTCAAAGCCCATCGGCTGCCCGCGGTAGAGGAAGTAGCTGGTCTCACTGTACACCATAATAGCGCGCAGCACGCCGGATGATTTAATCTCCTCCAGGTCCCGTTCAACCAGCGGGAAGGCTGCTTCGGGGCTTACGGATCGAGAGTCATCAGGCGTATCACAAGCAAAGCATGTAAATAGCAGAAAAAGCAGAAAAAAGATAAACCTTTGCATACCAGGGTTTTATTTAAACAACGGGGTAAAGGCACCAAAGGTTTGATTTACAGGGTATCTACAAATCTAATGGCAGCCGCCTGATTGGTGGCTAAAGGGACGTTGTGCACATCACACAGGCGCATTAGCATGTTGACATCTACTTCATGAGGGTGTTTACCCAGCGGGTCCCGGAAAAAGATAACCATGTCGACTTTGCCTTCTACCAGACGGCTGGCAATTTGGGCATCGCCTCCCATCGGGCCGCTTTCCATGCGCTCTACCTCCAGGCCGGCGCGCTCCAGGTGAGAACCGGTGGTGCCGGTGGCAATCAAATCAATATTCTTTTGCTTAAAAAGTGCTGCATGGTCCTTTATAAAGGCCACCATTTCCGGCTTTTTGCCGTCGTGTGCAATAATAGCGATGGTTATATTCATAAATTGCTGTTTTATAAGATGATAGCTTAGCGTAGGCTATTAGCAGCTCGGGTCGCAGTTAAAGTTATGCTTCCCGGAGAACTATGCCAGTGTACTGTTGTTCCTTGGTTGTAATATTCAGTGTGCTTTCGTGCACTAATTTTGATAATTCTAAACTTAAAACCAAGTTAACATGAAGAAACTGTTAAGCTCAATCGTTGCTTTGGCTCTCGTAGCCGTTATGGCGCCACAGGCTGTTGCCCAAATTATGACTCCTGCTCCCAGCCCTGCGGCTGAACTGGAGCAAACGGTAGGTCTGACTGATATCCAGATCAATTACTCCCGCCCAGGCGTCAAAGGCCGTACGGTCTTTGCTGATGACGGACTGGTGCCTTACGGTAAGGTCTGGCGCTTTGGCGCAAATGCAGCGACTAAGTTTACTTTCGATAAGGATGTTGTTGTAGGCGGCAAAGAAATGGGCGCTGGCGAATACGCTGTACTTTGCAAGCCAATGGCAAAAGAGTGGATGCTAATGTTCTACCCTTACGAGTCAGGTAGCTGGGGCAGCTACGTGGAGAAAGACCCTGCTGCTACGGTCGCTGTAAAGTCGATGAAAAACTCAGCTATGGTGGAGCAAATGCAATTCACCGTAGATAACATCACAATGACTGGAGCGGATATTGTATTCGCCTGGGACAAAACAATGGTGAAAATTCCGGTAGCAGTGCACACTGAAAAGCAGGTGGAGGCTTCTATTGCGTCTGTTATGGCGGGACCTGCACCCGGCGACTACTACGCTGCCGCTTCTTACTACCACGATATGGGTAAAAACATGGACAAAGCCCTGGAGTGGATCACCATTGCTACGGATGTAGAAGAGCCGGCTTTCTGGCAGGTACGCCGCAAAGCCCTGATCCTTGGCGATATGGGTAAAAAAGCGGAGGCGATCAAAGCGGCTAAGATGTCTATGGAACTCGCTAAGAAAGCGGGTAACGACGACTATGTTCGCATGAATAAAGCGTCTATCGACGAGTGGACTAAGTAATTGTTATTGGGTTAAATAATTAATCCGGGCGGGGCTGTCTTCTTTCATTAGGGGGCAGCCCCGTTTTTTTGATCTAGCTAAGATTAAACCCTTGCTTTTGCTTGGCGTCTAACATTAAAAAACCTATGCGCCTGATTGTCTTCCTTTGCCTGGTCGGTCTGTTAAATACAGTCGATGCCCAATCGCTCTATTTTCCGCCCACAGAGGGCGATGAATGGTCCACCCTCAGTCCGGAAAGCCTTAACTGGTGCCCGGAAAAAGTAGATAGCCTGCTGACTTTTGTGGAAAGCCGCCATACCAAAGCCTTGATCATCCTAAAAGACGGGGAAATAGTTTTGGAACACTACTTCGGAACCTTTCAGCAAGACTCTCTTTGGTATTGGGCATCCGCCGGCAAAAGCCTGATGGCAGCTGTCATCGGCCTGGCGCAGGAAGATGGGTACCTGGATATCGATGCACCGGTGTCTGATTATATGGGTGCTGGGTGGACAGAGTGCCCGCCCGATAAGGAAGTGCTCATCACTATCCGCAATCAAATCACAATGACTACCGGACTGGACGATTCAGAGGAGGAAAACGCGGCCAACAGCTGCTTTGAACCCGCTTGCTTTCAGTACCTGACGGATGCGGGCACCCGCTGGGCCTACCACAATTCCCCTTACCGCTACACGCAGGAGCTGGTGGAAGCTGAGACCGGCGTAAACTTAACTTTATATACCCGCCTGCGCCTGGGAAACGCCATCGGCATGAAGGGCGGCTGGCTTGGGAATGTCTACTACAGTAAAGCCCGGGACATGGCGCGCTTTGGGCTGTTCATGTTAGCAGAAGGCAATTGGAATGGTACGCCGGTTATGGCTGATACCGCTTATTTCAATGCCATGATTACGCCATCTCAGACCCTCAATCAAAGCTATGGCTATCTCTGGTGGCTGAATGGGCAGTCATCGTTCATGCTGCCGTCAACTCCGTTGGTATTAGACGGTTCACTAATCCCTGACGCCCCGGCAGACATGTACGCGGCCCTGGGTAAGAATGATCAGAAAATCTACGTGGTGCCCAGTGAAAACCTTGTGGTTGTCAGACAGGGTAACAACGCCGGGCCGTTGACCGCGGCAGCTTCTTCCTTTGATAATCAGCTCTGGGCCCGCTTGTCAGATATGGAGTGCCTGACGAATACACAAGAAGACTACCGTGCTCCACGATGGTCGGTAGCGCCAAATCCTGTACGCGAAGAATTGCAGGTCCGGGCAGCATTTTCAGTGAGCCAGCTCCAACTTTTGAATACCAATGGTCAGGTGGTTCGTACCGTGAAGGGGCCAAACATGAACGTTTCGGGTTTGCCAGCAGGGCTGTACTTCATCAGCGTATGGTCAGATGGGCGCCGGATAGGCGCTGAGCGGGTGGTCATTCAGTAACTAACGCTACAGGCTGCTAGGGACCTGATCATTCACTTAATGAATGAATGAATGAATGAATGCCCAATGAGTGCCATCAACTATAATCACCCCACTAACTTTATGAAGGAAACGCTTGAGCTTAAAAAAACCGGAAAGTAATAATTACAATTGGCGATGAACGCGCTGTGCCTTTGTGTATTACCCCTCTCCGCGCTCTTTGATGGAATCCACCTCACTGCATCATCCCTAAAATAGACCCTAGAATGCCATCGGGTCCGGATACCGGAAGGTATATCCCAGAAGCGACTTCACCCGCTTATTGCTGATGATCTTGTACGATAGCTCCTTATTGCCTTCAAATGTGGGTGGTTCCAATCTTTCCTTTTCCGCCTGAGCGGTGTAGAAGGCCGCCCGGGTGGGATGCTCGTCTGCCACCACATTGAGCGTATGCCCAAAGGCATTTTGCTCCAACAGCGCCCGGATGAGCCCGATGCAGTCGTCCAGATGCACCAGATTGACCGGGGCTTCTCCATTAGGGATGTCCTTCTTGCCAGCCAGAAAACGGCCGGGCTTACGGTTGCCGCCCACCAGTCCGCCCATGCGCAGAACGGTAGAACGGGGCGCACGGAGCAGTTGCAGATAGCGCTCAATCACCACAAGTGCCCGCCCGGAAGCGGTGGACGGATCTGCCTCTGCAGATTCATCTAGTGTCGTGTTTTCATTGCCATATACGCCGGTAGAGCTGACGAAGACCAGCTCCGGTACTTCCATTCGCATGGCCATTTCCACAATAGCCTTCACTTTGCGTGGGTAAGCCTCTTCCACATCGGGGTCTCGCCGCCCGCCGGGAGGAACATTTACAAAAAGCAGGTCTGTTTGGAAAAAGTCGTGCAGGTTGTCGCCTTCCAGTTGATCACCTGCTTTAATCAGAAAAGGCGTAATGCCGGCTTCGGTAAGCAAGGGTAGTTTATCAGGCGTGGTAGTGGATCCTTTTACCGTGTAGCCGGCCTCGGCAAGTGTTTGACCCAGCGGTAGCCCCAGCCAGCCGCAGCCTAGAATGGAGATGGTTTGTGTCAAAGTTAGTTGTATTTTGGCTATGCAACAATTTCAATCCTGAAAAGCTTACCACGATATCAAGAACTTATTAAAATAGCCGTATCAAATGGGGAAGTTATTCTTCGCTGGCCCCTCAGCAATGGGTAGGAAATCTGTTTGGACCACCTGGTCTCAGTGGATGGCAGGTCGCTGCCCGGAGCTTGCTAAAACATTTCAAAGACTTCTTCAAACGCCGTGCTAATATCCTGACCACTAGCCTTCACCACCTCCAGCAGCGCCCGGTTCTTAATTAATTCAGCGCCTTTGTCCAGGTCGGTGGCGAAGACCCGGTCCTTGTCTGCGAAAGCAATTTCTTCCCGCACCCGGGCGTGCAGGCTTTCCATCAGCGGGCTGGACTTCAGCGGCCCACGGAAATTGAAAGCCTGGGCAGCACACACCAACTCGATGCCGAGTATTCGCTCCAGGTTGCCGACCACCTGCAGGGCTTTTCGGCCGGAAATGGACCCCATGCTCACGTGGTCTTCCTGCCCCAAAGAAGTCGAAATGCTATCGGCGCTGGCCGGGAAGCACAGGCTTTTGTTCTCGCTTGCCAAAGCAGCAGCGGTATACTGCAGGATCATAAAACCGGAGTTCGTCCCGGTTTCTTCCATCAGCAGCTTAGGCACGGCGCCGTCTATGCCCGTAAGGGAAAGGTAGCAGCGCCGGTCGGAAACATTGCCCATTTCCGAGGCTGCCAGGCAGGCATAGTCCAGCGGCAGAGCCATCGGCTGCCCGTGGAAGTTCCCTCCGCTGATCGACAATTCCTCATTCACGATAATCGGATTATCTGTAACCGAATTAAGCTCAATCTCCAGCAGTTCCTTAAGGTGCAGCCAGGCGTTGCGCGACGCCCCGTGCACCTGTGGGATGCAGCGCAGGGAGTAGGGGTCCTGCACCCGGTCGCAGTGGCTGTGTGAGTTGAGAATGTCGGAGCCTTGCAGCAGCGCCCGGATGCGGGAAGCTACATGTTGGTTGCCTTTGTAAGGGCGCATCTTATGCAACTCCGGGTGGAAAGGCGCGACCGAGCCGAGTAGGCCTTCAATCATCATCCCTCCGATCAGGTCAGCCTGACTCAGACAGGCTTGCAGTCGGTCGGTAACTTCTACGGCAAAAGCGGTGATGAACTGCGTGCCGTTGATCAGGGCCAGCCCTTCTTTGGGTTGTAGTTGCAGAGCCTCCAGCCCTTCTTTTTGCAGCATTTCCGGTGTAGAAATGACGCTGCCTTTATAATGTACCTGCCCCAGTCCGATGAGCGGCAAAAACAGATGCGATAGTGGTGCGAGGTCGCCCGATGCACCTACAGAGCCCTGCTTGGGGACTATAGGGATGATGTCTTGCTCAATATGCCATAATATGCGGTCCAGCGTGGGCAGAGAGATGCCTGAAAAGCCTTGTGCCAGAGCGTGCACTTTGAGAATGAGCATCAACTTGGCGGTCTGTTTGGGAATGGGCGAGCCAACCCCCACACTATGGCTCATCAGCAGATTGTGCTGCAGCTGTGCCGTCTCATCTGGTGAAATCTTGGTGCTGCACAGGGGGCCGAAGCCGGTATTGATACCGTACACCGCCTCGCTGCCATTGGCAAAGTTCTGCACAATCTGAGCGGATTGAGCTAGTTTTTCACGTTGGGCGCGGTCAAGTCCTGCTGGCTGCTGCTGCCGGGTGATACTGAGCGCCAAACTGGCGGTCAGTTCGTGTTTTCCGTATAAAAATGGTGGCATTGGTTAGGCTGTTTTGTGGTATTGGGCTTAGAAAAGTACTTAGTACTGGTATTCAAAGCAACCGATGTCCGGAGCAACCGGATCGCGCTCATTGCCTTCAAGGTCTGTGGTGATGCCGGGCAGTGGTCGGGCCATACCTTCCGCAATGGAAAGGGTGTCGAGCCGGTAGACATCGTCGTTGGGATCAGCAAAGAGGGTGTCGGAGCGTTCGGCATCGATGCAGTTGATGCAGTCATCCGATTCAAGAAAGTTGGCATACAGGCCTTCCTGCTGTTCCAGTAGCTGATCGACTTTAATGATGCAGTTTTCGAACTTCACCTGAAAAAGCTGCGGTGCGCTTCCGCCGCTGACATCGGCAAACTGCAGCTCGTCCCGGCTTGTGCCAAAGAAGATGCAGTTGCGGAAATTGGCCCGGATGCGGTAGTCATTTCTCACCTGGCAGTTGAAAGGGCTGTCGTAGCAGAAAAAGTTGGTCAGCGACATGGCGGAGGCGTCCACTCCGTAGCTGGCCACCGTGCAGTAGTCAAAGTTATAATCGCCGCCATTCACCAGCTGTACGGAGTTGGCAAAGTTGTTGTACACCAGGCAGTTTTCCAGATCAATGCGGCTATGGAAGCCAATGATGCCGCTACTGTTGGTGTTGTAAAAGCGGGAGTTTTGGGCTGTCAGCTGCCCCAGGGAATCTACATAGACGCCGAAAATGGAATTTTTTACCGTAGTGTAGCGCATGGTGTTGCCTTTGGAGCCCCGCCCGATGATAATGCCCTGCCACTGCCCGGGCTCTTCCGCAAAGCCGGTCTCCAGACGGTCGCCCTGTACTACGATAGAGTCCTCAGCGGTGCCGTTGAAGTGGACTTGCCCATTCGCCAGGGTATAGATGATGCCGTCGTTGAAGGTGCCGAACAGGTCATTCTGGGCGATGCCACCGTGCACATAAATGCGCGTTCCGGCTGCCACTTCCAGGGCACAACTGTCAATGAGAATCTGACCGTAGATTACGTAGGGCTTGGGATCGTCCCACACGATGGTTTGGTTGTCACAGGTGAGCAGGGTAGGGACGGCCCGGTTGAACCGGCTGGGAAAGTAATTGGCATTTTGCCCCCAGGCTTCCAGCAATACACTACTGCGTTTCTCACCGGTCTCAAAAACCACCTGGTCCTCGATTACGAAAGGGCTGACAGAGAGGGGCGCATCCGGGTCAATCGTCACTTCCACAAAGACGTAGATACTGTCGTTGGCCCATATCTCTACCTGTTCAATGCGATCGCCGGCGGTACCATTAACATTCATCCGGAACCTACCGTCTTCATTGCCGGTTAGTGACACCGCATCAATCAGTACCGGCTGGTTACCGGAGTTGTAGACTTTAAAGGAACGCGTTGCCGAGCCCACTTCGGTAAATACCGTATCAAACCGTAAAGTATCGGCGGAAAACTCCAGCTCAAATTCGCCACCGGTCAGGAATTCGTCCTGGCTATCGCAGGAAAAGAAAGCCAGGGCCAAAAAAAGAGAAAACAAAAGATATGGCACGTTCCTCATATTCGAATATTCATTTAGGATTACTCCTTTCTAACGCAGTAATCCTTAGTTTCTGTACAGTGGCCCAAAAATAGAGAAATGTTGTTGGTTTTTAGTCAACAGACCGGCATTCCCATGCAACCGTAGTTTGTCTACCCGTTAAATGTTCAAGCGAGGACAATTAAGTTGCCAATAATTGCTGTACCTTTGTGGCAAATCAGGGTGAATATTGAGCAAACCGGTAATCGACGTTATCATTCCTGCTTTCAACGAGGAAGACTCCATAGGGAAAGTACTTGAAGATATTCCTGCCGATTGGGTACGGGAGGTGATCGTCTGCAACAACGGCAGTACAGATAATACTGCTGCAGTTGCCGCTGCTGCCGGGGCTACGGTGTTACCACAACCGAAAAAAGGATATGGCAACGCCTGCCTGAAAGGTATGCAACATATTGCCAGCCGGCCCAAACAAGAGCAGCCTGATATTGTTGTGTTTCTTGATGCGGATTACTCCGATCACCCTGAAGAACTGCCACAAGTGGTTCAGCCGATAATGGAATCAAATTACGATCTGGTGATTGGCTCGAGGGCGCTGGGCAACCTGGAACCCGGAGCTATGCAGCCTCAACAGATATTTGGTAACTGGCTGGCAACTACACTCATCCGGTTGTTTTACAACTATCGTTTTACCGATTTAGGCCCTTTCCGAGCCATAAAATACGCCAAGTTACTGGAGCTGGGGATGCAGGACCCAAATTTTGGCTGGACTGTAGAAATGCAAGTGAAAGCTGCAAAGCTGCAAATGAAAGCCATTGAGGTCCCTGTGCAATACCGGCGCCGGATCGGAGTATCAAAGGTTTCTGGTACAGTCAGGGGAAGTATCCTTGCTGGTCACAAAATCCTTTGGACCATTTTCAAATTGATTTAACGAACTATGAACTTAAAGTCTTGGGCATGATATCCATACTCGCCTATTCGGTTTTAGCCATTTATACGATTGCGTTGTTGTACATCACGGTTTACTGTGTGATGCAATTCAACCTGCTGTATCACTATAAGAAATACCATAAAGCGGAGGCAGAGCAGCAACAGCTTGCTGAGTTGGAGCCCCTTACCGTTAGCGAAAACGGCGAACTGAAACGTGCGAATGCTGTGAAGTACGCTAAAGACGAAGGCGGGACGCTGGTTCTTGCCGAAACGGAAGTTGAGCACTGGCCGTTTATTACGGTGCAACTGCCTATTTACAACGAGCTCTACGTCATTGAGCGGCTTATCGATAGCGTGGCGGCTTTTGATTACCCCAAAGACCGTTTTGAGATTCACATTCTGGACGACTCTACGGACGAAACGCTTGAGGTCGTACGTAAAAAGGTAGAAGCTGTCCGGGCTAAAGGCTTTAATATCAGGCAGATATGCCGACAGGAACGACAGGGCTTCAAAGCGGGGGCATTACGGGACGGTATGGCTCATGCGCAGGGTGAATTCATTGCTATTTTTGATGCAGATTTCCTGCCCCGACCTGAATTCTTGCAAAAGACAATACCTCATTTCCAGGACCCCGATGTAGGAGTGGTACAAACGCGTTGGGAGCATATCAATGAGGATTACTCCCTGATCACCCGACTGCAAGCGCTACAGCTCAACGTGCATTTTACCGTTGAGCAGGTGGGCCGAATGTCGGGAGACTACCTGCTGCAGTTCAATGGTACGGCTGGCGTATGGCGTCGGGAAACGATAGAAGATGCCGGTGGTTGGGAAGCGGATACCCTTACCGAAGACCTGGACCTGAGCATACGGGCACAAATGAACGGTTGGCGTATCCATTACCTGGAACATATCGGCTCCCCGGCAGAACTCCCCGTGGAAATGAACAGCCTGAAGTCGCAGCAATTCCGCTGGATGAAGGGCGGAGCAGAAACGGCTAAGAAGATGCTGCCGGCGGTCTGGCGTTCTGAAGCCCTCACGATTAATCAAAAGATTCATACCACCAGTCATCTGCTGGCGAGTTCTATTTTCGTCTTCGTCTTCATTACAGGTTTTTCCAGCGTGCCTTTGTTGTTTTTGCTTGGTGACCTGATTGAGTTGGGCTTTAGCAAGAACTTTTTTGCCTACTTTCTGGTAGGGCTGCTCTCCGTTATAGGCATTTATTATGTTGCTAACGTTCAGGCACCGGTGCATAAGGAGCCCTTTGGGAAAGCGGTTTTTAAGTTTATCCTTTTATTCCCGCTCTTTCTTTCCCTGTCAATGGGGCTTTCGCTTCACAACACCATTGCCGTGTGGCAGGGGTTCCGGGGTAAGAAATCTCCATTTGTCCGGACGCCAAAGTTTAACATAAAAACGATGCGGGACAGTTTCCGAAAACACAAGTACCTAACCCGTAAAATCACCTGGTCTACCGTACTTGAAGGCGTATTGGCACTTTACTTTGCGGGAGCCGTGGTAGGCGGCCTCTATATTCAAAATACCACCTTTCTGATATTTCACTTACTGCTTGCATTGGGCTATGGTGCAATCTTTTACTTCACTTTGCGTCACTTGACCATAAAGTAGAATGGAAAAAAAAGTGCAGTTCTGGCTTGGCAGTGGGGTATTGCTGCTCTCGGTAGCCGGGCTCGCCTACTTGCCGGAGCAGTCTGACTTTTTATGGATTTTATGCCTATCTCTGCCGGCCTTCGGCAGTTACCTTTGGCTGTGCCGGCGTTCAAATGCACAACCGTTTTATTTCTATTTATTGCTGGCAGTGGTAGTCCGGGCGCTTATCGTCCCGGCAATGCCCCAGCTTTCAGATGATGTCTACCGGTTTATCTGGGACGGGCGCTTGATCCTCAATGGCATTAATCCTTTTGAACAACTTCCTACTTATTATCAGGCCCTGTCAGATCCTCCCCCTGGTTTGACCGATGCGTTGTTTCATCAACTCAATTCTCCCGAGTACTTTACCGTATACCCCCCGGTGGCCCAGGCTGTTTTTGGCTTTTCCTGCTGGCTGGCCCCCAAAAGCATCTACGCAAGCACCTTACTGATGAAGTGCTGCTTGTTCTTAGCCGAAATCGGGGTTATCTATCTTTTGCCAAAAATGCTGAAATCCATTGGCATAGATCCGGTTTACGCGCTGTGGTACCTGCTCAACCCCTTACTTGTGATAGAAACTGTTGGGAATTTACACTTCGAAGGGGTCATGGCTTTTTTTCTGGTGCTCAGCTTTTGGTGGTTGCATCGGGAAATGTGGTGGCAAAGCGCGGTGGCTATGGCACTGGCGGTTGCTACTAAATTGTTGCCATTGCTCTTTTTGATGTTCCTGATCCGGCGGTTAGGTTGGAAGCGAAGCCTGCTTTACTTTGGTATCATGGGACTGGCACTGCTGGCACTATTCGCTCCTCTGCTGGGGGAAGCTTTTTGGAACGGCTTCGGGAACAGCCTTGGTCTTTACTTTCGTCGTTTTGAATTTAACGCCAGCGTATATTATTTACTTCGATGGGTTGGGTATCAATTGACAGGCTACAACCAAATTGCTCAGATAGGCCCCTCCCTGGCAGTGGGCACTTTCGCAGGTATTACTCTTATAGCGGTGTGGGATGCTGTTTGTAAGGGTAAGCCTGCAGCTATTGTCTCCCCAACCTTAGCAGGACTTTGTCTGGCTGCGATTACACTTTATTTAGCGTTCACGCCTACGGTACATCCCTGGTATGTGGCTTTGCCGCTACTGTTGTGCACATTCACCCCCTATCGTTTTCCAGTGCTTTGGTCAGGGATGATTGTACTAACGTATGCGAATTACGCCGGTAGTGGCTATCATGAACATCCTGGTATTATTGCTTTAGAGTACCTGACTGTAGCCGGATATGCAGCCTGGGAGTGGCGGCAACAAAAAAAGCGGAGAGAGGGAAGCCCTGTCTCCGCTTTATGACCGCTTTCCAGTCTTGTTATTCAGCAAGCATCTTGCGTACCTGACCGACACTTCCTGCATTGTAAGCCTCCACGCCTTTTTCGTTGAGCAGCTGGGCGGCAATTCCGCTGCGATTGCCTGAACGGCAATAAGCGATTACCGTTTTACCTTGTTTTTTTAATGTCCCGATATGGTGTTGCAACTCCTGTAGAGGAATGTTTTTAGCCCCAGGGGCAGCTCCGCTATTAAACTCTGAAGAGGTACGTACATCAATAAGTACTGCACCCTGCTCCATCAAAGCTTTGACATCTACGGCATTTGAGCCGCCTCCAAATATCTGATTTAATACTCCAAACATGGTCTGTTGTTTTTTTACAAAAATACAGGCAGCTGACGCTTTTATCAGTGACATATCTCACAACGGCCTAAAATACAGAAAGCTCCCTTAGGAGCTAACTGATGTTGTGTTGTTGCATTAATGTTTGGTCAAGAGGTTGTTCAAAGCAAGGGTTGAATCGCTATTCCCCAATAGAAGGGCTTTTCGGACTTGTAGGACAAGCCCGGTTATAGCAATTAAGCAGTCTTAGTTATTGTGGTTTGTTTAGAAAGTAAAACGAAGACAATTGATAGGTCTAAGAATTACTATCTCCTACAAAGTTGGGGGTAATTCCTATACGAATCCAGTGTGTTACTATCTTTTTATTATTTTTAATAATTATAAGTATGGTTGTCAGAGGGTTGTGTTTTCATATTTATTTATATAAGGGTGTTTTTTTGTGTTTAAAATGTCACAAATGTAGTAATTACTGCTTCAGAAGCGCTGTTTTTAAAGGCTTCGCCTGATGAAAACAAACCATAGGGAGTTCTTATCTTGGGCCAACAAGTAAAATAGCCATCCATGCAAACGAGCCAAAATCTGATCCCATTACAAGGTGTTGTCCAGCATTACGCCTGGGGAGGCCGTGATTATATTCCCAACCTGATTGGGCGGGACAACCCAGATCATCAACCCTTTGCGGAACTATGGATGGGCGTACATGACCGTGGGCCTGCGGTGTTAAAAAAAGAGTCTGGTGATGTACAGCTGAAAGATTGGCTGGAGCATACCCCTGAAGCTTTGGGGGCTTGCAGAGACCAATTTGGGTCAGCCCTTCCATTTTTATTCAAAGTCCTTGATGTACGGGAGATGTTGTCGATACAGTCTCACCCCACGAAGGAACAGGCTCTAAAAGGTTACGCAGCCGAAAATCAAGCGGGTATTCCCCGCTCTGCTCCCCACCGCAACTTCAAGGATGATAACCACAAACCGGAAGTGATGGTCGCCCTCACCGATTTTTGGCTGCTGCATGGATTTAGAAGCGAGCCGGAAATCAAGTCGACATTACAGTCAGAGATCGCCTTTGCACCGCTGCTGGAGCACTACGGGAAAGGCGGGATTTATGGTTTGTACAAGGTCATTATGGAATGGCCGCAGCAAAAAGTAGACGAAGTACTGCATCCACTTCGGCAGCGACTCAAATCAGCGGAGATTTCAGATAAATCTGATCCAGACTTTTGGGCGCAAAAAGCATTTGATCAATACAGCGGTGATCGTGAAGAGGGCTATGACCGGGGGATTTTTTCTATTTATTTATTTAACCTGTTACACATCCCTCCGGGAAAGGGGATTTTTCAAGGGGCAGGCATACCACATGCCTATTTAGAAGGTGTCAATGTGGAACTCATGGCCAACTCAGATAATGTCTTCCGGGGGGGGCTTACGGTCAAGCATGTGGACGTACCCATGTTGCTCGACCATTTAAAGTTTGATGCGGTGCGCCCCAAGGTGCTTGAAGGACAGCCTGTTAGTGCTTTTGAAGAAGCATATAAGACTCCGGCGGCAGATTTTCAGCTGAACCGTATTTTGTTGCCTAAGGAAGCCCACTATCAACCGGAGCCACCCAAAACAGCAGAAATCGCTTTGGTTATACAAGGAGTGGTCCGAACTGACCATGGCATGATATTTCAAAGAGGGGAGGCTTTCTTCATTCCCGCTGGAACGGTATACACCCTTTTGGGACAGGAGGATGCAACTATTTTCAAAGCACTTGTGCCGGTTGATTAGCGGTTGGTAGCCTCCTCTAGGCTTTGCAAAATCACATTGTCTCTGCGGAATTTCTGACCATTGCGGTAAAACTCTAGGCTGATCTTATCGCCAGGGCGGAACAGCGCAATCTGCTCCTGTAGTTCCGGAACAGAATTCGTATTTACATTATTAATACTGATCAGGACGTCGCCTTCCCGCAGGCCAGCTTCAGCGGCACTACTGCCCTTGCTGACGTTATTAACGTAGACGCCTGCAACTCCCGGAAGAGATTGTTGGGTTGCGATCCCACCGGTGACTTCAGCTATGCCTACACCCAGAATAGCACGCTGTACTTCCCCGAATTCACGAATGTCCCTAACGACTTTTCTCACCAGATTGGCTGGTATGGCAAAGGAGTACCCCTCATAACCACCGGATTCGCTGATGATAGCAGTATTGATGCCAATAAGTTCTCCCTGCTCGTTGACCAGGGCTCCGCCGCTATTGCCGGGATTGACTACCGCATCTGTCTGAATGAAAGATTCAATGCTGTAGGATCCTCTGAGAATATTGATATTACGGGCTTTTGCGCTCACAATGCCTGCGGTCACCGTTGAAGATAAATTAAAGGGATTGCCAACCGCAAGGACCCATTGTCCAACTTCGACCTGATCAGAGTCACCGTAAAGTACGGGCTTCAGGCCGCGCGTGTCCACCTTTAGCAGGGCAAGGTCGGTAGTGGGGTCAGAACCGATCAGTTCTGCTTCCAGTTTACGCTTATCAAACATCGATACTTCATAAGTTGCCCCGTCTTCAATGACATGGTGATTGGTAATAATGTAGCCGTCGGTGGAAATAATAACTCCTGACCCTGAAGAAACCCGGTATCCGCTGGAGCTAAGCGTATTGATATTGACCACGGCCGAAGTGACCAATTTTGAAGTATTCACGAAGTCATCGATCGGTTGCTCTGCCCATGATCTGGGGCCTTCGTTCACCGGCTTTCTTCCAACTGATGCGGTTTGAGCAGGCTCCTGGCTGGTTAGTACAGGCTTGACCTGGGCAACGGTAGTCCCTATGGGCGCAGGCACCTGGTAATACTGCTTCATGAGCATAAAGGTGCAGGCGGCACTTACCACAGCGATGAGTATACTTTGGAATACAGATTTCATAAGACTGCTTTTTCTGACCCTATTGGCTTGTTAGAAGGAACAAGATAGGGCTTTTCATGATTTAGGAGGACTGGTCTGCACGATTTTGGCACCTAAAAGCGTACCCGGAATTGCAAAGGCATCGACCAGGACATCTGCCCAGGTGCGTGATTCCGCGCAAAGCCGGTCAACCTCTCTCCGGATTGCCTTGGCTTTGACCCCGAGCATGTAGTCACTTTCCAGGTACCACCCTTTGTGTGATTCTATAGTATGCAACGCAAATAATTGGTATAAAGTACGGAGCGCTTCTTTAGAGGCAGGAGCGGCCGGCTGGCTAAGGGCTTTTTGAAAAGCCTCAAGCGTAACGCGTTCCACATAGGCTTCCGCCAAAGCTATCATGTGCGGCTGGCACCTGAGGGCAGCATCGTAGGACGATTCCCCTGACTTGATGTAGCCCCTAAGGCGTTGTCCTAAAGAAGCGGTCAACCGGTTTTCCCTGAACTCAAATGCACTATTATGGAACTCTTCACTGACTAAATGACTACGGCTGGTATTGCGGACTGCAAAAGGATTCTGTTCAGTCACGGCAGTAGTTACCCGGTTGGATACATACCGCAGCAGCGCCAGGTTGCCTTCTTCGTTGAATGCCTTTTTAAACTTCGAGAGGAGCCCCTTGGCTACTAGTTGCGTGAGCACCGTATTGTCACCCTCAAAGGTGGTAAAAATATCCGTATCTGCTTTCAGGTCGGCGATTCGGTTTTCCCAAAGGTAGCCTTTACCGCCGCAGGCTTCCCGGCATTCCTGGAGGGTTTCGGTAGTAAACCACGTGGCATAAGCCTTCAGCCCTGCTGCGAGTGTTTCGATTTCCCGTATATCTTCAGACTCGTGGGCGACGAAGCGGTCGCTGAGCTCCATCAATGCAAAATGCAGGGCGTAGGTTTTCGCCAGTTTGGGCATCAGTCGCCGCTGATGGCTGGGGTAGTCCAGAAGAAGGGTTTCCGGTTCGTTTTGCCGGGGAGCGAACTGTCGCCGTTTTAATGCATATTTTATGGCAATGGTAAGCCCTGACTTGGTTGCGCTCAGCCCGGCCCGGGGTACGCAAACCCGTCCACCCACCAAGGTGCCCAGCATCGTAAAAAAACGACGGGCAGGGCTCTTGATCGGACTGCTGTATTGTCCGTCTTCTCCAACGTCACCAAACCGGTTCAACAGGTTTTCTCTGGGCACCCGCACGGCATTGAACCATATTCTGCCGTTATCCACGCCATTAAGGCCTAGTTTTGGTCCGCAGTCTTCCACCCGGATCCCTGGGTGTAGCTGCCCTTTTTCGTTGCGAAGAGGTACCAGCACCGCATGTATCCCATGGCTTTCTCCCTGTACAATGAGCTGACCGAAAACAGTAGCAATAGCCCCGTGCAGTGCATTACCAATATATTCTTTGCCCGACTTTTCCTTTGGGGAATGGACAACAAACTCTTTACCCTTCGGATCGTAGGTAATGGTCGTTTCGAGGCCGCGCACGTTAGAGCCGTGCCCGGTTTCTGTCATGGCAAAGCAGCCCAGTAGCTTTGCTTTGCCTGTAGCCTCGAGGTACTGTTTGTGGTGCTTTTCTGTACCTAGCTGCAAAACGCTGCCGCCAAATAACCCAAACTGTACGCCAAATTTGATGGCCAGGCTGAGGTCATGGTAGCCCAGCATTTCAAAAACGGTAGCATAAGTGCCCATATCGTTTTGCCCACCCTGCGCAAAAGGGTAGGAGAGACCGCCTAACCCCTGATCTGCCAGCATGCCCAACCATTCCAGGACCTGCTCCCGGTGAGCTGTCTTGTCGTCGTAGTGCTTGTATCGGAATACGGGGTCGGCGAGGAGCCGTCGCATCCGGTTTCTGATGCCTGCAAATTCACCATCCAATACCGCTTGTAAATCTTTTGGACTTGGCGCACCTGCTACCTGCCCTTCAGGCTCCGGCTCCGGCAAATTGAAAATAAACCGATGCGTATCTAGCCTGACTTGCCCCAGGGCGGCTTCAAATTCTTTGAGGTACTGCCGGATGTGAGGGGACGACCACTCTTCGGGAGATTCGCTGGCTTGTTGAGCCATGTACAACCCGAGCTCGGCCAGGGACTGTTCTGCATCCGGTGGGAGCTGCTCCGCAGCGTGCTGAAGCTCCACTTCCCAATACCGGAAGAGATGCGGCGATGGCGGGCGGTTTGGTTGTCCCCACTGTAATAGGGTTTCTTTGTCTTCAGCGGTTAGAAAGGGGGCTTGCTCCGCAAGGCGCCGCAGGGTCTTGATTTCGGTGGGGGCTAAAACATGATCGGCCCAGGCCGTGTACAAAATAGGGACCAGGGATTGTACACCGGGCGCATAACTTAGGTTGAAGCTGGAATAAGTGGACATGAGCAATGGGATTTATAAAACAAACGCTGTCTATCCAAACATGTTTTTGAGATGGAGGGCATTAAAAAGATAAAAGACCGTCCCAATGCGGGACGGCCTGCTTCAATCATGAGAAAACCACTTAAGGAGAGATTCTTCGGGCTAATCCAATTCATCAAGGTCAAATTGGCGAATGGTAGCTGTTAATTTGTTTGCATAGTTCTTATCGCTGACCAGGTCGGACTGTTGTAGAGCCGCAGCCCACTCGACTGCCGATGCCTTTTGCTCGGAAAGATCCGGGAAGTAACGGACCAGCAGGAGGCTATGTGCCCGCCAGTTCTCCCAGGCACTATCGAAAACACGATTGGCAAGGGGCGCGCCAAAGTGGTTGTGGCGTTCCCGAACAGTTGCTGAATGCCCGGCCTGGCTTTCCAGTATCGCTTGTGCCATTTTAAGGCTCGCAGGGATACCATATCTGTCTTGTTCCGCCTTTGCGATTTTTGCGAAACGCTGAATGTAGGCCTTGACCTTGTGCAAGTCAGGGGCAGGCGTTACGGAAGGCTGATTTTTGAATGAAATAGGCTGCGCAAGAGACATCTGCTCGGTCTGACCCTCCGCCTCCCGGTCATCTGAGAAGCCCGATAATGGGGAGCGCATATTGATGGAAAACTGAATGTTTTTCTGTGTCAGGATGAAAAAAGCAATGGCAGCGAGGGCCATTTTGAACCAAGGCAGATGGAGCCCGCTCAATTGGCCAGCCGTAAGCTGATGGAAGCGGAACCGTAGTGCAGTGATTAGCTTCTGAATGCCGATACCTAGCCGGTGCAGCACTTCCTGAAGCGTAGGAAGAGAAATAGTAGTCCTTGCAGACTGGCTGACCGCTTCCGATTGATGCTTTTGCCGGGCAGCAGAACGCTCCTGCTCCCGCACCTTGTACTTAGGATGTTGATAGACAGACATATGAATTAGGTTTTTTGCGAAACGTTTTGTATCTTTCGCAACAAATTATGGTATTGTATCACTTCTTGCTACAAATATAAAACAATAAGTTTTTAAAAGGCAAGTTTTATTAAAACAATTTTGTTTAAAATGGCAGATTTTTCAGATCATATTGTAAATCAGCGTTTTAAGGATGTGTATTACGAATTGGAGCGGCTCAACCTCATTAAGGGCAAATCTGATATTGCTAAACATCTGGGCACTTATAATCACGTCATCAATAGCATTCTAAAGGGGCAGCGTAATATTACGGTAGATCAACTGCACCGTTTGTTTGAAACATACGGTGTGGATGCTAACTATCTGTTTGGTATATCAGACGAGGTTTTTCTCAACGGTGTGACAATGCCCGGAGAAATACCGGTGCGCTCCATCACTGAACGGCAGCAGGGCAGCCGAAGTAATATAACCTTGGTGCCGGAGCGGGCGATGGCGGGATATGCCCTTGAGCATCAGGATAGCTCTTACTTGAAAAATCTCACCAAGTTTTCCATCCCCAACCTGAACGGAGAACTTATTGCTTTTGAAATAAACGGGGACAGCATGATGCCGACTATCACTAATGGTGACCTGGTAGTGTGTGACCCTGTAGAAAGAGGAGACCCGTTGCGGGATAACCACGTGTATGTCGTCGTCACGGATACAGTGGTCGCCAAACGTATACAGCAAGTCAGGGATGGCGATCAGGTAGCAAGCCTGCGCCTGATATCTGATAATGACCATGTTTACAAGCCTTACACCGTAGAGTTGGAGGAGATTCGCCAAATTTTAAAGGTGAAATGCCGGCTTACATCTTATGCCATTGCTTAAATGGAGGGGCTTATAATGATGCGATCGTAAACAAAATGAATTAAGTAGCCGTTTTTCAGTAGACTTGAAAAGTCATATTAAGTAAAACATACGACTACACAGAAAACTACATGAGCGAAACACTCTTTGCTGCTATCCGCGCCAATGATATAGATCAGGTGAAGGCAGCCCTGGAGATGGAACCGGATTCGGTTAATAAGCCAGATCAACGCGGGTTTCCACCTTTAGTGCTTGCCACCTATTCCAGCTACCAGAATACCGCAAAATTACTGCTTGAGAATGGGGCTAACATCAACACTCAGGATGCCTCGGGCAACACTGCCTTAATGGGAGTAGTCTACAAAGGATATACGGATATCGCTAAAATGCTCCTTGAAAAAGGGGCGAATGTCAATATTCAAAATCACAACGGGGCAACCGCTCTGATTTTTGCTGCCACCTTTGGTCAGGCTGATATGGTCAGTATGCTAATCGCCCACGGTGCCAACACCGTAGCCAAAGATAACAAAGGGAATGCACCGATTGACCACGCCAGAATGCATGGCGATAAGATAATCATAGAACTGCTTTCATAGAAAGGCGCACGGATATACCTCTGATTTTGAACCACAGTCATCGCCTCTTCGTTCTTTAACAAAGATTGCCCTGTCTATGAATCAACTGCGTCACGAAACCAGCCCTTATCTTTTGCAGCACGCGAATAACCCTGTTGAATGGTATGCCTGGAAGCCGGAAGCTTTTGAAAAGGCAAAAGCCGAAGAAAAACCTATACTGGTTAGTATTGGGTATAGTACCTGCCATTGGTGCCATGTAATGGAGCGCGAAAGTTTTGAAAACGAAGCTGTCGCTGCCTTCATGAACGAGCACTTCATTAATATCAAAGTAGACCGGGAGGAGCGGCCTGATGTAGATCAGATATATATGGAGGCTTGCCAGGCTATCAATGGGAGTGGGGGATGGCCGCTTAATTGTTTCTTGCTGCCTGACCGCCGCCCCTATTTCGCCGGCACTTATTATCCGCCTCAGCAAATGCATAATCGCCCTTCCTGGATGCAGCTCCTGCAATACATGAAGGATGCCTTTCTTGACCGGCGTGACGAAGTGGAAAAGCAAGCTGATCAACTTATGGATACTGTTTCTGGCAGCGATCAACTGTTTCTGAAGAATGATCTGAAGGGCATAGCTTCAGAACAGCTATTCTCCCCTGAGGACCCAACAACAATTTACGAAAACCTATCCCCGTCTTTTGATCTGAGAAACGGTGGCTTTGGCGGTGCGCCGAAATTCCCTGGCACTATGGGGCTTCGGTATTTACTTGAATACAGTCATTTATCTGATTTAGAGGCGCCACTTAAACATTTCCATTTTTCCCTGCACCAGATGATACGCGGAGGTATCTACGATCAGCTTGGTGGTGGCTTCGCGCGTTATGCTACCGATCAGCAGTGGCTGGTGCCCCACTTTGAGAAAATGTTGTACGACAATGCTCTGCTCACCGGGCTGCTGGCTGATGCGCACCGCAAAACACCCAACGCCCTCTACGAAGAGACCATCCATGAAACCATAGGGTGGGTCAAAAGAGAAATGTTGAGCCCGGAGGGTGGGTTTTACGCAGCTCTGGATGCGGACTCGGAAGGGGAAGAAGGAAAATTTTACGTCTGGTCTCACCAGGAAGTACAGGAACTGCTGGGTGAGAAGGCAGCGCTGTTTTGCGCATTCTATGACATTACGCCATCGGGAAATTGGGAGGGAGTCAATATTTTACACCGGTCAGTTTCAGAAAGTGAATTCGCAGCAGAGAGGGGCATGGCAACAGCCGAGATGAAAGCCATTTTAGCGGACGGGCGAATGAAACTATTCAATGCCCGTACCAAGCGTATCCGGCCCGGGCTGGATGACAAAATCCTTTTGGGCTGGAACGCTATGATGGCAACAGCACTTGCCAAAGCCTATGCTGCCCTGGGCGAACCGGATTATTTGAAGATGGCAGAATCGAATGTGCAATTTCTGCTGGAAAACTTACAGCAGCCGGATGGCAAGGCGTTTTATCATACCTATAAAGAGGGGCAGACCCAGTACGATGCCTTCCTGGATGATTACGCTTTGCTCATTGAAGCCCTTATTGAACTTTACCAGGTCAACTACAATAGTGACCTTTTGCGTAAAGCTGAAGACTTATGCACTTATCTGACAGACCACTTCCTTGACTCCGGCAATAATTTGTTCTATTTTACTGGACAGAGACAGAATGACATCCCACTCCGTCGCAAGGAGCTTTATGATAGTGCAACGCCTTCTGGCAATTCGACCATGGTACATAACCTCCACAGGTTGGGGCTATTGCTCGGCAAAGAGCCGTTCAGCAGGCTTGCAGTGGAAATGCTTCGGGGCGTGAAAACTTCCGTAGCAAAATACCCCGGTTCCTTCGGGCGTTGGGCCAGAGCGTTTCTATATCAAAGCTATCCCTATTACGAGGTCGCTTTAGTGGGGCAGCAGGCTGCTGCAAAAGGCAGTCATCTTCAACAGTCGTTTATCCCTAACGCCGTCGTGATGGCATCTCCCATAGCAAGTGAAGACTGGCCTTTACTGGCAGGGAGGGGTTCAGGGGGCGATACCAATATATATGTATGCCAAGCATACGCCTGTAAACGCCCTGTAAGCGCCGTTGAGGAAGCACTAGTGCTGCTAAGCGGCAAGGAATCATCATCAAAAATACAAACCCGGCACGCATGAAGCAATTATTAACCGTACTGCTGGTCGCATTCTTAACTGGTACTGGCTGGTCGCAGCAAGCGGCACAATACAGTATGTTCATGATGAACAAGTTGAACTGGAACCCTGCTTATGCAGGTATGGAGAACTCCCTTGTTGCTACGGGCATCTACCGGTCTCAGTGGCAGGGGCTACCGGGCAATCCGGTGACTCAGAATATAGGAGTACACCTACCCGTGAATATTATCAGTAGCGGCTTTGGGCTTAACCTGGAGAATGATGAACTGGGCGCCCGCCAACGTACCAAAGGTGCACTATCCTATAACTATCAAATGGAACTGGGGCGCCGGGCGATCCTTTCTGCGGGAGGGAGTGTCGGCTATGCCCAGCAAACACTGGATGGAGCTGCACTACGTACACCGGATGGTGATTACTCTCCCTCAGACGGTATTTTGATCCATAACGATGACCTTTTGCCGGTAACCGCCGTTTCGGGGAGCACCCTCACCTATGGCGCGGGTGTTTATCTGCTTACCGAACGCTTTGAGGCGGGCCTTGCGGTCAGAAATATCACAGAGCCTGTTACGCCTATTAGTGATGCCCTGAGCATACAAATGTCCAGGGCCTTCTTCTTCAATGCAGAAGGGCACTTTGACCTCAGCTCTATAGTTAGTTTCCACCCTGCGCTCTTAGTCCGCTCCGACCTGACTCAGACCCAAACCGATGTCGCCGCCCTTTTTCATTATAACGACAATATAATAGCAGGGGCTTCGTTTAGAGGATATGATAGCAATTCCATAGATGCTGTAGCGGTGATCGCGGGCTTCAAACTTAGCGATAATATCACTATTGCATATGCTTATGATTTTACGCTTTCAACCCTGAATCAGGTGAGCAATGGCTCACACGAAATCATGGTAAGTTATAACCTGAACAAATCACTGGGTACCGGCAGGCCGCCAAAAATCATTTACAATCCAAGATCTTTATAGATTAAGGGTGTCTAAAACGAGTCTAGGTTAGCCAGTGGAGGCATAAGGTTACTTTTCAATCTGAAAAAAGGCATTAATTTTTTTAGCTTGGTTGGCGAGCAGGTTAAAATGGGCAGTAACGGTAGTGTTAAGTTACTTCTCAGACCTTTTTGAAAATGTAAGATGCCCGGCTTTTTGAGGGCATAATCAGAAAAGGGAAAAATTAATTTTTGATAAGATAGGCAAACAGCCTATATTTACGACTGGTTTTATTTGACCGTATTATATATTCTGAAGGAAAACAAGGGTGTTAACATGAAACAATTAATCAAACTTTCACTAGTCCTGCTAGTGTTTGTCGCCGCGTCCTGTGGCAGCAGTGAAAACGGCCAGTTAGTTGGGGTCCTAGACCGTCCTGACTGGAAAGGGATTAATCCATATGGAATGGTTTACGTGCCTTCGGGTACGTTGCACATCGGACCATCTGACCAAGACGTCAGCAATACGTTTGTTCAGCGTCAGAAAGCAATCTCCATCCAAGGATTCTATATGGACGATACGGAGATTACCAATAACGAATACCGCCAGTTTGTAAACTGGGTCCGGGATTCATTAGCGCACTCCTACCTCGACCACTACGTGGAAACGGAAGACGGCGAAGAGCGGATTGACTGGGAATACGAAGTCGACTGGGAGGATGAAACCCTCGAAGACTTGTATTATCAGGGCGACGACCGCTTTGCCGGCAAAAAAGAACTGGATGCCAGTAAGCTGGTATTTGAATACGAGTGGTACGATTGGCAAAAAGCTGCACATGACCACGGCCGGTCACCACGAAATGCGTTTATTCAGCGCAGAAAGGTGAACGTTTACCCGGACACACTGGTTTGGATCCGCGATTTCTCCTACTCTTACAATGAGCCGATGACGCGGAACTACTTCTGGCACCCTGCATTTGACGACTACCCTGCGGTAGGTGTCGACTGGCACATGGCCAATGCATTTGCCTACTGGCGTACAAAGTTGTGGAATACCTACGCACAAACCCGTGGTGATGGCATTAACTCTGAGGACTACCGCCTGCCAACGGAGCATGAGTGGGAATATGCAGCCCGTGGTGGCCACGATGTAGCGATGTACCCATGGGGTTTGTACTACACTCGTAACGCTAAAGGTTGCCTTCTGGCTAACTTCAAGCCCGGACGTGGTAACTACCCTGAAGATGGCGGGCAGTACACCGTACGTGCAGACGCTTACTTCCCCAACGATTACGGTCTGTACAATATGAGCGGTAACGTTTCAGAGTGGACTGTCACCGCTTATTACGACAATGCTTATGCCTTCCTGCACGACCTTAACCCGGACATTCGCTACGATGCTAAGGACGATGATCCTGAAGCTTACAAGCGTAAAGTGATCCGCGGGGGTTCCTGGAAGGATGTTGCACACTTCCTTCAGACAGGCACACGCCACTGGGAATACCAAGATACTACCAAGTCTTACATTGGTTTCCGCTGTGCACTGACCTTCCTGGGTCGTTCACTGAATGATTTCTAATGATAACACCTTAATAAATTGGATGCATGCAACAGTTAAAGCATGCATCCAATTTAATTTTGGGTTTTCTCCTATCTGGCTTACCTCAACTTTCCTTTTGACTTTTCAAGTGCAAACCATCACTAGCTTACATCGCAATGCTATTGAGGCATAAGGTTTCTACTTGAGTAAGAAAAAAGAGAAAAAAATAAATATTCCCTGTAACCAATCAGACGCGGGGCATTATGTGGTAGAGTTCGGAGGAGCCGATCTCTTCAATTTGCTAAGGATTTAGATCACCAAAACTATTAAAATAGAACAAGATGAGTTTCTTGAAGTCAAAAGGGTTTAAGTACGTTAAAAACCTGATCATCGGTCTCGGTGCATCAGTGGTATTGATGGGTGCACTTTTTAAGCTGGAGAGCTGGGAATATGCTTCAGAGATGCTGATCGTCGGACTTTCCGTTGAAGCATTCATTTTCCTCTTTCTCGGCCTTATTGGTCCTGAACCTGATTACTACTGGGATAAGCTGTACCCGGGCTTGAGCGATTACGGCTCCAATATTGCACCCCTTACAGCTGGCGGTGCAGCTAATGCTCCGGCTGCCCTGAATGGTGAGGTTGTTGAGCAGCAACTCGGTGGTATGTTATCTGAATTGCAAACGATGTCGAAAAGCCTGTCCTCGCTCAAAGCATTACAGGAGGTGGATTTCTCAGGCACGAGTGATCAGATAAAAACCATGAGTAACTTTTACTCTAAGCTCAACGAAGCCATGGCTGACCTCTCTGACTCTCTGGAAGACACGAAGGAGTACAAAGAGCAGCTCAATGCACTTAACCAGAATATCGGCCAGTTGAACGGAACTTATGCTCAGTTGAATAACGTGTATGGCAATGTGATTTCTGCCATGTCAAGCGTTGGCAAATAATCTGAGTTGACGGATCCCATTTTTTGAATTTTATAAAAGCTATATAGCATGTCAATACCTAAGGAACCGCGGCAGCTCATGATCAACCTCATGTATCTGGTGCTGACCGCGCTACTTGCCCTTAACGTATCGGCCGAGGTAATGAATGCTTTCTTTACACTGGACGACGGTAATAAAGAAAGTATCGCAACTGTAGAGTCTCAATTAGAGCAGACAGTAAGCGGGTTGAAAAACCTGCTGAGCGACGAGTCCAAAGCCAAGTACCGCCCTATCGAACCGGCTGTAGATCAAGTACGCGAAACCATATCAAGCTTCAACAATTACGTTGATGGACTTCGAGATAACCTTATTGACCAAGCGGGCAATCAAAATGGTGAAGTTGATGATGAAGACTACACTGAAAGCTATGGTAAAGTAGTGCCAAAGGGTAAGAAGAATAAAGATGTTACGACTCGTATGCTTGTGGATGCAGGTCGCGGCGAAGAACTGAAAGCCGAGATTCTGAAGACCAAAGAGCAACTTATCAAAATCTATACCGACTTGGTGCGTGAGTATGGGAAAAATTTCGGTCTGAAAGAAGCAGAGATAGAAAACCGGATTAATAATATCGGTAATAACCTGCCATTCGGCATTGATGACGAAACCTGGAAAGGAAGCAAGGACAAGAAAAGCTGGGCGGACTTTAAGTTCCGTCAGATGCCACTCGCTGCAGTATTGCCACTCATGAGCCAAATGCAGTCAGATGCTAAGAGCTCTGAAGCGGCGCTGATCAACAGTATGGCCGAGCTGGCTGGTGGCCGTGTGGTCGAGTTTGACTCCTTCTTCCCGGTAGTACAAGCCGAGAAGGCCTATGTCATTAAGGGAGACCCCTTTAATGCCGAAATCTCAGTAGGTACGTACAGCTCTCAAATCAATCCGGATGACATCAACATTTATGTGAACGGTAGTGAAATCAGCGTTGGTGAAGGAGGAAAGGCAGAATACTCTACCCGTACTACTTCTACCGGTAACAAGCAGTTGAAGCTGAAAGTAGAAGTACGGAACCCACTGACCGGTGAGGTTTCTGAAGGCGAAAGCATTTATGAATACGAAGTAGGTACACGTTCTGCTACCGTTTCTGCGGATAAGATGAACGTATTCTACATAGGTGTGGACAACCCGGTTTCCGTTTCGGCATCCGGTGTATCTTCTAATGACCTTAGCGTTCGGGCTTCTGGTTGTACCATTAAGGCAACCAGTCGTACGAATGGCAAGTACCTTGTGACAGCCACCAAGCCGGGCGAAGCTAAGATTGTTCTCTCCGGAGGAGGATTGCCCTCGACTACATTTGACTTCCGTATCAAGCGTATTCCTGACCCGGTAGCCCGACTATCTAAGTCCAGCGGTGGTGCCATGGGTAACGGCGAATTCAAAGCGCAAGGTGGTGTGGGAGCATTCCTGGACAACTTCGACTTTGACGCCAAGTGTGCTATTCAAGGTTTTACCCTTGTATACGTTGCTGCCCGTCAGGACCCTGTTGAGGTTATCAACGCGGGTGCACGGTACAATGCGGCTTCCCGCCGTTTGGTCAATGAGGCAAAGCCTGGCGATATTTACTACTTCGACGATGTGAAGGCACGTTGCCCTGGTGATAATGTAGGTCGCCCCATCAACTCGATGGTCTTTAAAATTAAGTAGGGTAAAATAATTACCTTCAACTTTACAGGCATCTGCAGCCAGCTCTTCCGAAAGAAGGGCTGGCTGTAGTTAGCAAAAAGCCAACGGGCTTTTGTTAGATATTAGCGTTTATTAAAAACCTGATCGGTAAGTAATTCTGTTATTTTATGGGAATTATAAAATAGCAGAAGTCAGATCATCGTTCAGGTTAGAGATCTATTATCTTTGATAATCGATTCAATCAATAGAGGATATTAATTTACGTTATAGCCTCTAATAATCAGGACGGTGCGCAGTAGAAAACTATACGTCCTTATGAGCCGGAATAATTCCCAAGAATGCACCGTTTAATTGATGAATTATTTTTTGCGGTCACTGGTGGTTTGAAAAGGAAAAATGTGGTGTTAATCCGCTGCTATACTTTCTCCCTTCATTGGGAAAGCAGTATTTTTCAGCTTCCGGACTCTTGACCGTGGTCAAATTCTCGTTCAAACAAATTAATTATTAAAAAATCAGCCATGAAGATCGCTCTGAAATTATTCAGCTTAGGACTTTTGATGTTCTTCCTCGCTGGTCCGGTAACCGCTCAAACCCCCGATAACATCATCATGACGGAGTCTGGGGAGATGAACACGGATAAGCCCCTCGATGATATCGTAGAAAAGCGCCTGACCTTCGAAAAGCGGGTACTGCCCTATGACCATGTCCGCGAGGCAGACATTTTTTGGGAGAAGCGCATCTGGCGGGTCATTGACGTACGTGAGAAAATGAACCTTGCTTTCGCTTACCCTGAGCGCCCATTTTTCACCATTCTTATGGAAGCTGCAGAAGCTGGTGAAATTACGGTTTACAGCACAGAGGATGATAAATTCTCGATTCCACTAACGCCCGATGAGGTTGCCTCTATGGGCGCAAGCGTTGATACAATCGCAACCGTAGACCCGGAGACTTACGAAGAAACCTTTCAGGTTGTTCGTAACGAAGTCGATCCAAGTGATGTTAAACGATTCCGTCTTAAGGAAATTTGGTTCTTTGACGAAGAAACATCCACTATGCAAGTCCGGATCCTCGGTATTGCTCCTCTGATCGAGGAATTCGATGATAACGGTAACTTCAAGTACGAACGGCCGATGTTTTGGGTCTACTACCCTGAAGCACGCGAAGTGCTTGCCCGGGAACGTGTATTCAATATCGCTAATGATTCCAGCCCGATGAGCTACGAGGATCTCTTCGAGATGCGCTTCTTTTCGAGCTATATCTACAAAGAATCTAACGTATTTGACCGCCGTCTGGAAGATTATCTTTCTGGTACCGACCTGCTCATGCAGTCTGAGCGTATCCGCCAGGAAATCTTTAACTTCGAACATGACCTCTGGTCCTATTAACAGACTAATGCTAACCTGTTGACTGATTCAATAGGGGCATAAGCTTATGTATTTGGTGTATGAAGGTCACAACCTGACCAGCATACTTATTCCATAAAAAAAGCGGTCTCGGGCATTTCGCCCGATACCGCTTTTTTGATTTCTGTGTTTCGCCAGTGCTAAAAACCTGGAAGAATTTGTTTGTACATACTTCACCAAGACCAACCTGGGGGTATTGGTCAACTGTATAGGTCTGCAATCAAATAATTGCAGGTCTAATGTATACTTCTTAGGGAAGTGTCTTTAGGAGGCCAGCTCATCAACTAACCTGGAAATCTGTGCCAATCGGTCCCGGTTAAGTGAATAATTGATGAATTTACCCTGACGCTCTGTGTCAACGACGCCTGCCCGCCTTAAGATGGCAAGGTGCTGCGACGCTACAGATTGCTCCAGCCGCAGCTTAATGTAAATATCAGTCACGGTCAGGCTCTCGCTTTCTTCCAACAAGCCAATAATTCGTTGGCGTAGCTTGTGGTTGATTGCCCGCAAGACCAATACAGCTTTGCGCAGCTCAGCATAATCCAGTGTGATATCGCTATCGCCCTGATTTAGTGTTACGGTTTCGTTCTTCTGTTTTCTCATATCAAGCTATTTTACATATTAAAGAAACTCTTCAAGTCAGTAAGCAATTTCTATGCCAAAAAAGAGAAGGTGTTTCTTTTGCTGTAAAATGATTTAAGTTGTCAGATCGATCAGGGAAGGCAGGGTTTTGGTTGAAACGGTGCTTTCGTTTGATGTTGATTGCCTCTTGGAACTCCATGATTTAGCAGACAAAGTTGTCTGATTATTAAAGGTAAGCTCTCAAGCCATTAAATCGACTCTAATAAAGTGTCCCTACAAAAGTAAAAAAATATTCACATAAATGAAATGTGTAATAAGGTCTTATTGTCTATTTTTTTGAGAGTCATGCATAATCTTTGATTTGATATGATTGTTTTGTCTTATTCGTAAAAGCGCTTTCGTTTTTTTGATTGGCTGAATATCGTGGCATTATAAGCCTCAGTCTCCCCTTTGGGAATACTTAATGATTGCCAGTTACTACCGGAGGCTTGCTTTGCCAGGAGTACGATTTGCCCGCAGTGATAGCTGTAGTGAGCGAGCTGCCGTTGGACCGCTTCAAGAACAGTATGCCCTTCGTTTCTGATATATACGATGTACTGTGGTTTGCATTTTTTGTGGTGAAAATACATAAATGGCGGTGTCCGGACTTTGCAGAGCGGCTCAAAGGCTATGGACAGCAGCTCTTTTTCGGTAGACTGACGGGCTGTAACCATACGCTGCTTTAAACGCAGCGCTAAAGTGGGAAAGGTCCTCAAAGCCGGACTCAAGGGCAATCTGAGTTACGGAGAGCATATCATGTTCCAAAAGACGGGCAGCGTGCTTCAATCGTCGGGTGTGCAGCCATTTTCCGGGTGGGGAGTCGAAGGCGGCTTTGAAATCCCGCTTGAATGAGGATAAGCTCCGTTGTGCGAGTTGAGCAAACTGAGCAAGGGGTAGATTGAGCATAAAGTTTTGCTCCATCACCGACTCAATTGTTGGCTTGTCTTGCAGTAAGCCATTGAGGAATAATGCAAAGCTTTCATTTTGCGGCTCGGCAATCAGGTTCAGAAGCAGTTCCTCCAGCTTTAGCGTCAGCCCCCGGCGGCGGGCCTCATTGAGCGGGGTATTAAAATAGGGGAGTACCGCATGGTAAAAGTGCCCAACGGGCTCTGTTATATGTAACCGGATCGCGGGGGCCTGGCTCGCCTGGTTAGGGCTGGGGAGCAAATCAGCATGCCGCTGCGCAAACTGTTCTAAAAAGGGCTCATCCAGAAAGAAGAGTACACTTTGAAAAACACCCTGTTTTTTCGGTATTTCTGACATCAGGTAGCTGCCTTTTCGCAAAAACAAGGCTTCGTCAGAGCCAAGCTGGTATTTAGCGCCACCAGCCTCCATGACTTTCTTGCCCTGTAATACAAAAACGATGAAGTGCTGCGCCGACCAGACCTGTACACGTTTGGAGTGTTCGTAAGACCGGTATTCGATAAAACGAAAGCCCTTCTCCACTTCTATTTTTGGGAAAGCCTTCGATTGCTTAAAATAGTGGTCGAGCTGTTCCATATGCTATACTTTCCATTTAGTATGAAAAACGCCCTCGCGATCGGTCCGTTCATAGGTGTGCGAGCCAAAAAAGTCGCGCTGTGCCTGCACGAGGTTGAGCGGTAAGCGCTTGTCCCGGTAGGCATCGAAGTAGTGCAGTGCAGATGACAGCGCAAGCGTCGGAATACCGTATTGGACTGCTGTTTGCAGAACGCTCCTTGCTGCGCGTTGCCCGTATAGCAGCGAGCTTTGGAATAAGGGAGATCGGATCAGGTTGTTCAATTGCGGGTCCTGCTGATAAGCCTGGCGCATGTCCTCCAGTATTTCGGCACGGATAATACACCCACCCCGCCATATTTTGGCAATTGTCTCAAGGTTCAGGTCAAACTTGTACTCCCGGGAGGCTTCTGCCAACAGGTGCATGCCCTGTGCGTAGGTGATCATAAAAGCAAAGTGCAAAGCTTCACCCACCTGACTGACCAACTGTGCCTGATCTACTTCCGGACGGTGTTCGATGGAGCGGCTGTAGTGAGGTGCTGTTGCTACCCGTTCCGCTTTTAATGCGGATAAGCCACGCATGGTCACTGCTGCATCAATCGTTGGGACGGGTACGCCCAGGTCCATTGCATTTTGGGAAGTCCACTTACCGGTACCTTTTTGTTTAGCCTTGTCCAGTATTTTATCTATGAGCCACCCTTCCTCCTGATCATCCGCCTGAGCAAAAATCTTACTGGTAATTTCCACCAGGAAAGACTCCAGGGCGCCCTCATTCCACTTCCTGAAGGTTTGGTGCAGTGCCGGATTGTCAAGCCCTCCTGCGTTTTTGAGGATATCGTAAGCTTCTGCCAATAACTGCATAAGCCCGTACTCAATACCGTTGTGCACCATTTTGACGTAGTGGCCGGCAGCACCGTTGCCTAAGTGCGCAACGCAGGGCTCTCCTTTGGCTTTAGCGGCTACGGCTTCCAAAATTGGTGCGACTAACCGATAAGCTTCCGGGTCGCCCCCTGGCATGATACTTGGTCCCCGGCGGGCACCTTCTGCACCTCCGGATACGCCCATGCCCATAAAGCGTATCCCCTTGTTTTTGAGCGACTCAAACCGCCGGTCGGTATCGGGGAAGTAAGAATTGCCACCATCAATGATGAGGTCCCCTTCGTCTAAATGAGGCAGCAGCGATTCGATGACGCTGTCTACTGCCTTGCCTGCGGGTACCAATAGCATGATTTTACGGGGCGGGGCTAGTGCCTGTATGAATTCAGCCGTATCCGTGGTGCTCATAACCGGCTTGCCTGCGCCTTCCTCTTTGAGTGCAGCTGCCTTTTCTGCATCCAGGTCCAGCCCGGCAGCAGAGAAGCCATTGTCTAATACGTTGAGGATGAAGTTTCGGCCCATCACACCAAGGCCGATCATGCCGAAATTGTATCCGTTATTGTTCATGGTTGGAATTTTCGATTTGTTTGAGTTTGTCAAGACGGCGGTTATGGCGGGCTTCACCACTATACTGCGCTTTCGCGAAAGCGAAGACGAGCGCTTTGGCCAGCTCAGGCCCGATGACCCGCCCGCCCAGGCAAATAATATTCATGTCATCGTGCTCTACACCCTGCCGGGCAGAGTAGGTTTCGGTAATTAATGCTGCCCGCGCTCCTTTGACTTTGTTGGCGACAATCGCGGCCCCTACACCACTGCCGCACACGGCTATTCCACGGTCGACTTGCTGTCTGGCTACAGACTGGGCAAGGGGGTGTACCAAATCCGGATAGTCGTCCTGAGCATCATAGTGGTGGGCGCCAAGATCAGAAACTTCGTAGCCCGTTTCACGCAACCATTGAGCAATTTGATTTTTGAGTTCGAAGCCACCGTGGTCAGCAGCTAGTCCAATCTTCATAGGTATTTAGTATCGATTATAAAACTTTAACAGCGCTTCCGCCTTTTGTTTAAACAGGGCTGCTCATTCCTGGTTGCATAGGGCTGCCCAAATTCATCAAAAATAAACCCAATGGACCCACAGGTTTTTGTGATTTTCGGCGCCTCCGGTGATTTGGCCAAGCGCAAATTGTTACCTGCAATTTATGAACTCTACTGCAGCGATTTATTGCCCGATGCTTTTGCCGTGTTAGGCGTAAGCCGGACCGAATTTAGTGATGAAGCCTTTCGAAAGGAGGTCTTTACCGATAATGAATTCATAGAAGACAGCAAACGGAAAGATTTTGCCGATAAACTATTTTATCAGCCCATTGATACCCTTGAGGCAACAGATTACCCCAAGGTACGCAACCGACTGCAGGAGATAGATGAGCAGTCTGGTACATCAGGCAACTATGTGTTCTACCTGTCGGTCCCACCGCGGCTGTATACCGAAATCCCTAAATACCTGGCGCAAGAGGGCTTAAATAAAAGCGACAACGGCTTTAGGCGGCTGATTATCGAAAAGCCGTTTGGCTACGACCTCGATTCAGCGGAAAGCCTGAATAACAGCCTTCAACAGCATTTTGAGGAAGACCAAATCTTCCGTATTGATCATTATCTGGGCAAAGAAACAGTACAAAACCTCTTGGTTACCCGTTTTGCCAACGGGATTTTTGAGCCGTTGTGGAACCGCAATTATATACACCACATCGAAGTGACTTCAGCTGAGAAGATCGGAGTCGGTGACCGGGCTGGCTACTACGATTCTTCCGGTGCACTTCGGGATATGATACAGAACCACCTTCTGCAAATCGTCGCCCACGTTGCTATGGAGCCGCCCATCAACGCTGATGCGGGCTCTATTCGCAGTGAGAAGTTGAAGCTATTTAAAGCTTTGCGCCCAATCGCTGAGTCTGAGGTGCCAAAATACGCCATTCGCGGCCAGTATATAGGCGCTAAAGTTGAAGGCAAGACGGCCAGGGGGTACCGCGAAGAAAAGGATGTCAGCGGGGATTCGATGACGGAGACGTACGTTGCTATGAAATTTTTTATTGACAACTGGCGCTGGGCGGGCGTACCCTTTTACATCCGCACGGGTAAATACCTGCCAACCAAAGCAACGGAGGTGGTTGTTTATTTCAAGTCGCCCCCCCATCACCTATTCCGCAGCAACGAGGAGATGATGAATATGAACAATCAGCTGATTATCCGCATACAGCCGGATGAAGGCCTGTTGTTACAGTTCGGTATGAAGGTGCCCGGCTCAGGTTTCAATGTGAAGAATGTCGAAATGGATTTCCACTATTCTGATCTGACGGACGCCCATGTGCCTGAGGCCTATGAGCGCCTGATCCTGGACTCAATGAAAGGCGATGCCACGCTCTACGCCCGCGGTGATAGTGTGGAAGAGGCCTGGCGGTTTGTCGATCCTATCCTGAATGCCTGGAAAAATAATCCCGATATCAAGTTGTATGGCTATCCGGCGGGCACCTGGGGCCCGGAAGTTGCCGATAATTTGATTGAAGGCGATCGTGTCAGTTGGCGAAACCCATGCCGCAACTTGACAGACTCCCGGAATTTTTGCGAACTTTAGCCGTATAAAAAACAGAGGCATATGCACATCCAGATTGCAGACACCCCCGGGCAGGTCGCCCGCGATTTTGCTGAGTTCTTTGAGCATTGGCTCAAAAACCAAGAGAAGGACGTTTACGTTGCGCTGTCCGGCGGCAGTACCCCTGCAGTGCTCTTCCGCCTGTGGGCAGAGGAATACCGCGACCGGATCGATTGGGAGAAAGTTCACTTTTTCTGGGGCGATGAGCGCTGTGTTCCTCCGGATGATGAAGAAAGCAACTTCAGGATGGCAGATGATCTTTTTATGTCAGTGGTAGGTGTACCTTCCTGCAATATCCACCGGCTAAGGGGCGAGCTGCCCGCTGAGGTGGAATCAGGTCGTTACGGAGAGGAAATCGAAGAGTGCCTCCCAATCGAGAACGGCTGGCCGGTTTTTGACCTGATCATGCTGGGCATGGGCGGTGACGGGCATACTGCTTCCATCTTCCCGCACCAGATAGAACTGATGGAAGCAGATGATATTTGTGCAGTGGCGGAGCATCCGGTAACCGGGCAGGAGCGGATTACCCTGACGGGCAAAGCCTTAAATAATTCCCGGAATATCGCCTTTCTGGTGACCGGTAAAAGCAAAGCAGACAAAGTTGCCGCTATATTAAACGAAGGAGAAGGCGCTTCCGAATACCCGGCGGCTCACATCCAACCTACACACGGCCAGTTGTACTGGTTTTTGGACCAAAAGGCGGCGCAGGAAGTGGATGATAAAGTATAGCTAGCCGTTAAGAGATGCTAACATAGCATCTCTTAAATAACGGGAGCATTCGCAAGCGCACTTGCCTGGTGCAAAATGGATAGCTTTCTTCGACTTGTTCAAAAGCGGCATCCGTATCTTTTTGGGGTCAATAGTTCTTTCTTGTTTCGTCTGAGTAACAATAACATGCAGCTTGTCCGTGTAAATACTGTTCCGGAAGGAGTTCGGACCGTAGTGGTAGATCGTATGCTTTCGATCAGTATTACTTATCCTTATTAAAGCACAGAGCCAAATGAGCGGAAAGCACTCCTCCACTGACGATTTTGACTTCGAATTGATTGGGGAATATTTTTCCATGCTTACCCAATAAAAAATGCCCGCGACTGCACTAAGAAGGATACCCTTCAACGACATGGAGTCGGATTTCATGCAGAGTAGGCATTGCAAATGTGCGTACATTTTGCGTGATAGTCAACCTTTTGAATTCGTGCTTTACGCTCAATATGACTGGGAACCTATTCGCTGCGGAACTTTTTTGGAAAGGAGTTGGCGGTTTAAAGGCAGGGGCGGTGGGGGTTGTTTTTAAAGTTACTCCCCGCCTTTTGTTTCTGTTCTAAAAGAACAATTGGCAGAAAAAAAGGAAAACCCAAACCACCCCCAAACAACAACAGCCAGCCTCCCCAAAGGGAAGCCAGCTGTCTCCTGCTTTTCAATGCTTAAGATTGACCTACATCGCCCTAAGCGCCTTCACCAGGTAGGTCAGGGAAAAGGGCAGGACGACCCAAAACCACTCATTCATAAAGATCAGCATAAGGATCATGACAGTAGTGGATACCAGGAACAGGATCCAATCCATTGCATTTGATTTATTTTCCGCATTCGCTTCCATATCTCGATTATTGTTTACAGTTATTCGATGGATTTGTACGGGACGGCCTGATGGATTGATGCGCAATTACTTGAAAGTTTAAGACTCAGCACCAGTAAGGGGTCAAGCTTTAAAAAGCATCAAGTCATTCGGACTAGTCGCACCAGGCTGTGCCCAATGTGTGCCAAAAATAAGAAGTATTCCCAAATTGCCCAAGGAGTGGAGGGAATCCTGCAAACGAACATGGCCCTTTTCCGCCCGTTTTTACAGAAAACCGAATAATGAAATACCTATATGCTGTTTTTATAACCTTCTTTCTCGCCGGCTCTACCCTGTTTGGACAGGAGGACCCGCCATTGCCGGGTGTTTTCTACCTTGAAATCCGCCAGACCGTGCAGCCTGAAGAATTTCCCAGAAAAGAATTACGAGTCTATCGGCTGCACGGCCAGTCGCTTGCGATCGTCATTGAAGGGTTTGATGATTCTGAGGCGGAAGCGTCAGTAGAGCAGGTGCTGTCGAAGGCTTGTTATAACGAATTGGTAAAGGAAGCAGAGCGCAACCGCCTGATGGCCGTTGGCACCAACTGTGTGGCGTATACACCGGTAGCCCGGCCAAGGCTTAAAACGGAGTTGAAAATACAGTACAAAGGAGAGACCAAAGTATGCTATTCCTATGACAAGTCTTTTGCGCCCGCCCTGCAACAAGTTTTACAAAAGCTCAATAACTGTATTCCTAATCAGGCGCACAAGGTGATCCTTCCGGGAAGAACGCTGAGATTAGACTAATAAAGCCCCAACACGCTCTAAATAAAATCCTCATAGTCAAAGACCGTTTCAAAGCCTTTGACTTTGAAGTATTGCTGTACCGCCTGAGTGGGCTTTTCGCTAATGGACATGGCAAAGTCGCCGCCCCATGCCCCCAGTGACTTGACGAGACCGGGAAAATTGGGGAAATGTTTTTGCTTGACGGTAGGTAAACCCAGTGTTTCTGCAAGCAGCGCTTCGTGCTCCTCCAAAATCAGGATGGCCTCAGCGGCAGTACGGGCCTGCAAAAAGAGCAGGGTGAGTTCAGAGAGGCGGTCGCGAAGTTTTGCTGAGCCACTTCCCCGGCTGCGGTACCTGTCGATGCCTTCCCGGCTGTCTTGCTTTTGCCCCAGAAAAACGAAGCAGATATTTTTAGCAAAAGCCGGTACAAACGGGACTTCTACGTAAGAAGGCTTTCCCTGCTTTCGCTGAAAAAGCACGGGGTGCTGACTATTGGCGCAGGCGATATCATAGCCTGAACCGCCGAAGGTGTCATCGAGCAGTTGAAAGGGATCTACGCCGGCCCATCGGGCAATAGCGGCAATGAGTGTGGAGCTGCTGCCAAGGCCCCATTCGCGCGGGAATTCCAGCTGTGTTTCCAAAGATAAGTAAGGCTGATTGCTCCAAAAGCCGGGCCGTTGTTTTTCAATCCCCTGGAAAATCGTCTCCAGCCGTTTACCGGTCTTCAGGTCGTTGGCTTGCAACAGCATACCGCCCGTAGCAAACGCTCCTTCAAACCAGGGCGTACCGTCCAGTAGCCGGCTGGTCCAGGTGTGGCGTGCCTGTGAGGGTGCAGCCCGGACGCGTAGCCATTGGCCACGTCGTAGTGGGAGCCCCAGGGCAAGCGCACCGTCGAGCACGGCATATTCACTGGTCAGGAGTACTTTACCGTTGGTATGAATGGCTTGTTCGATGGTTGTAGATTTTACTATTTCTTCAAAAAGTGTTCGGGTACCAGCCGGTCATTACGGCTCTGCTTGAGGTAGTCCCGCACGGCCGTAAAGGAAACGACCTTGTCCGCAAAAAAGGAAGTGGCTTGCTCCTGCTCCTCGGGCGTCGCCTTGAGGTGGTTGAGCATATTGAGGAGGTGCATCTTCATATGCCCCTTTTGGATGCCGGTAGTGACCAATGAACGGACTGCAGCGAAGTTTTGTGCGAGACCGGTAGCCGCAATAACCATCATCAATTCTTCTGCCCCCGGTTGCCCAAGCATTTCCAGCGATAATCGGGCGATAGGGTGGAGGCGGGTCAATCCGCCAACAGTGCCTACTGCAAGCGGCAGGTCCATCCAGAATTTAAAGACCCCATCCTCAACCGTGCAGCTACTAAGACTGCGGTAGCGACCGTCACGGGCAGCGTAGGCGTGGCCACAGGCTTCTATGGCGCGGAAATCATTGGCGGTAGCTAAAACAACGGAGTCAATACCATTGAAGATGCCTTTGTTGTGGGTAGTGGCGCGGTAGGGGTCGATCTGTGCAATGCGAATGGCTTTGGCAAACTTTTGGGCAAAAGTGTCGGCATCCATATTCTGACCACCCGCCTCAAGGTCTTCCACCGGGCATTCCACCCAGGTTCTCACCACACACTCTGGCGTGTAGTTGGAAAGAATAGCCATGATGATTTCCAGTGAAGTGCCTTCCTGATTGAGGGGTTCGTGAATAGAGGCAAACCGCTGCAGGCTCATGCCAAATTCTTCCAGTACGGAATTGATGAAGTTGGCGCCCATGGAGTCGCACGTCTCAAAGGTCACCCGTAACTGGTAGTAGCCCGGCTCTTCTTCTGTAAGGTCAACAAGTTCAATATCCTGAATGCCGCCACCCCGCTTTTCCATATTAGTCGTAATGTGGCGGGTGTCCTCGCGGAGTTGCTGCTCGATGGCCGGCATAGCGGCTTTCAGTGTTTCGCCCTTGCCCGTCCAGGTAAAGTGAACCTGGCCAACTTTTCGGGTGGAAAGGACTTTCGCATGAAAGCCTCCGCGTTTAGACCAAAACTTGGCGGCACTGGCCGCCGCCGCCACTACGGAGCTTTCTTCAATCACCATCGGCACAGCGTACACTTCGCCGTTGATGACAAAGTTAGGTGCGATACCGAAGGGGAGGAAGTGGTTACTGACCGTGTTTTCGCTGAAGCCATCAAGGATACGCTGCTGTTCGGCATCAGGGTGCCAAAAGCTTTTAAGCTCGTCAATGGATACCTGGGGGTTTTCAAAAAACTGTTCAGCAATCCAATCTAACTTTTCTTCTTTGGAGAGGCGCGAAAAGCCCGAAATCATCTTATCCTGCATGTCTTGATATTAAGCTGTCGGTGCACGGCACCACTTGTTGATCTTTTTATTCGCTGACTAGAAAACCAGCTTTACCGTACCCGAAGGAAGGCGTTGGCAAGCTCCAGCCCTTCAATTTGGGCAGCCACGTAGGTCTGTAATTCATCGTAACTACCGCGGGCATGGCGTAAAAAACTGGAAGCCTGGCCATAGATGGACGGCGCATGGAGTTTCTGGGTCAGGTAATAACCATCCAAAAAGGTGCGAACGCCACCGGAAATGATAAACTGCCGGCAAAGGGCTTTGTCACCGAGTTCTTCTAAGAGCTGATTGGTGATCAAAGTCATTTCTGCTGCACTATGGCCTACGTGTGCCAACTGCTCGTAAATGCCTGCTTTGCTTTCGTCTCCCCGCAGCATTTCCAGACGGGCAAAATTGGTGCCACCATTAGCTGCAAAGTCTATGGCTGCGAGGGGCAGTTGCACCAACGCCTTTAAACTTTCCGGCCCCATGCCCTGGCCCACCTCCTTTACGATAACCGGAGCACTAACTTTTTCAAGCAGCGTTTCAATAATCTGTAACGGAGTGCGCACAAACCTGTCACCCTCCGGCTGTAGCCACTCTTGCATGGGATTTACATGCACAATAAGGCCATCAGCCTGCAGTTTGTCCAATAGTTCGTTGACCCGGTACAACTCGCCCTGGTCAATTAGTTCCTCAAGCTGAGCGACGCCCAGATTAGCATACATAGGCAAGTCATCACCAATTTCATGGCGCACATCAAAGTCGGGCAGGCATTCGTTACTGTACAGCAAGGGGCGGCACGAGCCCAGTCCCATGCCCATACCAAATTCCTTACAAGCCCGGGCCAGATTATGGTTGATAGTGTTTGCCCATTCTGTGCCTCCTGTCATGCTGGATACCCAAACCGGTGCCCGCATGGTCTTGCCCAGGAAAAGAAAGCTTTTCAGGCTGCCTCGTTTTGGGTGCCCGGCCAGCAGAGGCTCGTAGTAGAACCGCTGGTCCAGGGTGCCACTTTCAATTTGAGAGCGGAACGCCAGCTCAATATGATCGCGCTTTCGGGACGAAGCTGTTGGGTCTTCCTTAGGAGATAATGTATCCACATTTACCGGTTTGCTCGTAAAGGTCATAAAAATCGTGATTTTGTTCAGCAAAAACAGACTTAGGATTATTATTTGTACGATTATTGAAGTGGTTTGCAGCCTTTACCGCCAAGTGGTAACCACTCATGAGGTCAGGTCCTTGCTTTCTACTTTGATACTCACCGCACCGCTAAAGATGACATCAAACAGAGCTATGGTTTCCAACCACTTAATTGTCGTTTTAATAAATTGCTCGTAAAACAATAGCCTTGGTAAATGGTTCCCTGAGGTCCCTGTTTTGTAGTGCTCATCAGGTTGGGAGCGTACCAGGCAGAACTTTTTTTGTGGAGGGGGGAAACTTTTTTTTTACGATCTCAGTTGATGGTCGTACGAAGGGCAATAAGCTGTATAAACGGTGTTTCTAGGCCGGGCTTTCAAGTCAGAATCAAGCTAAATTACAATTTCTAAGCGTTGGCTGATTACTCAAAAATGCTATCTTTATGGTACAGACGAAGGAAATAACAACGATGAGCAGTCCGAATAGCAACGTTTTCGAGGAAGAGTTTCTGCCTCAAATTGATGCCTTGTATACCTTCGCGTACCACCTGACCTATAATGAGGAGGACGCTAACGACCTGGTGCAGGAGACCTATCTGAAAGCTTATCGTTTTATCGATAGCTATAACGCAGGTACTAATGCCAAAGCCTGGCTATTCCGAATCCTCAAGAATGCTTTCATCAACCAATACCGAAAGAAGAGCAAGCTGCCTACTCAGATCGACTACGAGGAGATCATCAATTATCATGATGAGGAAGACTCGAGCCTGACTAGCTACCACGACCTGCGGGAAGAGATGTTCCAGGGGATGATGGGCGATGAAGTGACCAATGCCATTAATGCCCTTCCGGTAGACTTCCGAGTCGTTATCTTGCTCTGTGATGTAGAGGGCTTTACCTACGAGGAGATTTCCAAAATCGTAGACATTCCTATCGGAACGGTACGCTCCCGTTTGCACCGGGCAAGAAATATGCTAAAAGAGCAATTGAAAACTTATGCGCAGTCTTTGGGCTACAAAGACAAGCGTAAATAATTCGTTAACCTACTACTCAAGGTAGTTAGCCGACAAAGCCTGTACGGTCCATTTGTTACCTGCAGGCTTTGTCCGGGCTGAAACTAAACGTAAAAAAGATGCAACGCCTTACTAAACCACATCTACTGCTTGATACGCTTCATGGCCTATGTGCTGTGGGTACGGGTGGCTTGACGGTACGACCTTGGTGCAGCTTCTGTTTTGTGTCAGCCGGGCGGACTACCGAAGAGTAAAAAAACGTATCACAATGAGAGATCAGAACTATCAGGAACTCGTCAGGAAAGTCACGATGTACCTCGACAACGAACTCAGTGAAAGTGATGAACGAGAACTGCTGATTGAAATCAAAGCCAACCCCGCCTACCTGAAAGTCCTCAGTCAGGAAAAATCCTTCCGGGAGTTTATTAAGAGCAAAATCCACCGCCGAAAACCTTCCCCTGCGCTCATTCAGTCCATCAAAGATAAAATTAGAGTGACAACGGTTTAGTTGCCCTATCCCACCATGCCAAAGAAATGGCTTTTGTACTTCAGGAGCCCTTCAGCTGCCATCCGGTTTCAGGATAGCAGCTGTTTTTATTCCCAGTAGCCCCCTTTTTTAAGATTTTTTGCTCGATTGTACAGTTCAAGGTCCGCCGTATTAAGCTCCTTAATGCGATTTCTCAGGTTGGCTGTTACCTCGTAAGTGGCTGTTGTTCGGTTTTTTGGGGAATATGTATTGAAAGGAGCGAAGGCAAAACCTCCTGTTCCGAATGCTGCTGCTTTTTCATGGGTCTGAACAAAATGGATCGGTTTAAGTCCAAGAATCGGAAGTATGGGCATGAGCGAAATTATCAAATCTGAATCATAGGCGTACAATTACGCTATTAATCCCAAAATCCCTGAAGCGCAAGTCGCCTGGCTTTTTCATACAGTACTAGGTCTTTGTAGTTGTATTCCCGAATCTTTGCAATTAATTCTTCAGATGGACCGGGGGCTGCCTGCTTAGCTTTTTGATTATCATTGACCCGTAGTTTGAGTAAATGGGAATCAAGGGACCAGTTTAGCTTGCTGCCCAGCTTTTTTAGGTCGCTTTCAAATTGGCTCTGAAAACCAATAAAGAAAAAGCCCTCCAAATTTATCCCTTCCAAATAGGTACTCATTTTGTTTTGCCGGAGAGGGCGCTTAATAAAGGTTTCTATATCGATCAGCTTGGCGTTTGGCCGTTGCTTCTTTCGTCTTTGGAAGTCGACCACAGCGTAATAGTGATAGTTGGAGAGTACTCGGTCTACCGGATGACGTAGCCAGGTGATATACTTAGAATGAGCATTGCCCACCGCTGAGATTTGTTTGTAGGACAAGTGCCCATGAATGACTGGATAGGCCTCAGTGGGATAGTCTGTTAATTTCTCTCCCTGATTATCCAGGTAATGGTGATTGAGGGATAAGACGCCGTCAATACCATATTGGGCGCACAATATTTTTTGAAAAGTCCGCCCCGCTGTTTTGGGGATGTGTATAGATAGGAGGTGGGGGTAAGGGCGCCCGGTGGCTGCATAAAAGCGTCGTTTAAGCCGTTTTACATAGTCATGTCTGGATGAAGAACTGAGCAAAGTAGTAAGGGTTTATGATCACAAATAAAACAAAAAAAACAGAGATAAAGCCAGCCTATCAGGAAATCAAAATCGAGGCTACTGCCAGTAGCCCTGTGAGCGTAGCATAATAGCTTCCTCATACAGGGCCATATCCTTGGTATTGAGAAGTGCGATTTCATTTCTCAAGCTTTCCGTTAAGGGTGCCCGGAGGTCAGGCTTAGAGACATTGACATTGACGCGCATTCGGTAGTGATCTTCGGAGAGCTTCCAGCCTAGTTGTTGAGCAAGGATTCGGAGATCATCGGGGTAGTATTCCTGGAGCCCGACAAAGAAACATTCGTTTAGTTTGAGCTGCCCCATGTAGCGAGCTATGACATTGCGTTTCCTTGGGCGATGAATGTATTCTTCCAGGGACATAAGCTTTAAGTCTGGGTCTTGCTTTTTCCGGGTTACATAGCCATTCGTACGGTAGAAGAAGTAGTTGGAGAGCACCCGGTCTACCGGATGACGTAGCCAGGTAATCCATTTTGTGCCTTGGGTCGCATAAGGTTGCAGTTGGTCAAAATGCAAGTGCCCGTGCACAACGGGGTAGGCATGGACCGGATAGTTTGCTAAGGTTTCCCCTCTTTTTTTGAGGTACTGATGGTCTAGTGTAAGCACACCATGCGCACCGTACTGACTTTTCAGGGCTTGCCGAAAAGTCCGCCCCGCTGTTTTGGGGATGTGAATGCATAATAAAGCTGGATTAGAAGTAGATACCGAATCCCCTTCTGTTTGTCGGAACACACGTAGTAAATTGCTAAAAAGCTTCAAAGCTAAGGGTTTAGAAATCTGTACCAATTGACAGATATAACATCGGGTCTTGAATAGTCCGCGTTTCAATGCCCCAGGCATAGTCCAGGCGGACAAAATATCCAAACAACATCGCTCTGACACCACCTCCATAGCCCGCTACGATGGGGTCCCGGAAGTAATTGACCTTTACAGATACTAAGCCGCTGTTTTCTACTACTGACGTATTGAGGGGGTTTTCTTCACTGTAAGGGTTGCTGCCTTCCCAAGCGGTACCTACATCAAAGAAACCAACCAGCTGGAAGTTGCGGAAAAACTGCGAACGGACCCGGTTCGAGAAATACTTGAAAATGGGTACCCGAAGTTCTACATTAGACAACAGGTAGGAGCTGCCATTCCGGATGTTAAGGTCAAAGCCACGCATATTGGTGGCCAGTGCCTGGAATGCAATATCGTTTCCCGCCGCTGGGATAGGGATTTCATTATTAAAGCTATTGAACAACCAGTTGTCTACACCGCCCAGGAAGTAGATCATCCGTTCCGAGCCAAAGGAGGTGGCTCCCGCTGCCCGTAGTGCGATAACGGAGTGCTTCAGGAAACGCTGATAGTGGCGGGCGTCAAAACCAACGATACCCATAGCCCCTTGTGCAAAATCCAGGGAGGCACCATCGGTGAAGCTCAGGTCAAATTTCTTTACACCCTCCACATAAAACTTGTACCGGGAGCCATTCTTGATGTTGATGGCTACATCCAGTGTGTTGTCAAATACATATTCCAGCCTAAGCCCGACCCGTTCTTCACTCTGCGTAGGTACTTCAAGTGAACTACGCTCGGTAGCCAGCTGCGTTACACGGTCGCGGCGTAAAGTACCTGTGGCGCGCAGGCTTCTAAAAATATCAAGCGGATAGCGCACGGCATACTGGCCCAACAGAATATTGACTTCCCTTCGGCTGGGCACAAAGGATAGGCTCTCGGAGGAAAACTGCTGGTTTCGGCGGTATAAAGCATATTGCCGATCAAGCCGGCGCTTCTTGTCTTTGAACGTTACGAAGTATTCAGTTCCGTTGAATGTAGTCGGCACACGCACCCCGCCTTCAAACTCGTAATCTTCAAAGAGGTCTTTAAAATTGCCTTTAAGCAAAATGCCCGGGTTGGGCAGGTTGAAGCCATCAGGATTGGCAGCAAAGCTATTCAGCCCATCAAAAAGCAAGCTGTTGTCAAGCTGTGTGGTAACAAAGTCTGTCCTGAATTCCAGTCGGTATGGAATGATTTTCGAGGAACGAAAATTATAGGGCTTCTTGGTCCGGAGCCCGGAACGGTTTAAAGCGTCCGACAGATTTCGGTCTCCGGTGATAATCCGGACTTGCTCCGGCTCATTCCCGCCTTGGGGCTCTTCAACGATGATGACCGTAGGCTCGCTTTCCTCATCATCAAATTCACTTTGGAACAAATAGTTGTCGATGTCTACTTTGCTGGTATCTCGCCGGGATTTATCCACTCGTACAGTGTCTACACTGATGTTGCCTGACTCCTTTAGCACCGACATCGCCGGTTCTTCAAAGGAGGGCGGTTTAGTCTTCTGGCGTTCTACCACAACAGCTTGCTTCACTTCTGCCGTTCGCTGTTGCTGGAAACCAGTTGCCTTTGAGCTGCCAATTTCGTCATTGGGAGCGGGCTGAAAAAGGTGCAATTGATGCTGCCCGTTTTCCAGTACAAGCTGGACCGCCCGGCTGGCTCTTTTGGCATTGCTTTGTCTTAGAATGCTCCGGTGGTAATTGGTGTTTGACTGGGTGACAGCCCGTTTTTTGATCACGGGCTCAATAGTAATGGTATCGATCAGAGTGCTATCTAAAGATGACATAGTAGAATCCACGTGTAGGCGGATTTCTGACCCATCCTCCAGCATAATGATCTGGTCGTAGTGGTGGATGTACTCCTCAAGATACCCTGATTTACGATTGTAAATACCATATTCGTCACTAACGTAAGAAAACCACGTTGTATCTACAGCCATGGGCTCCCGTTCATTGGCATAGGGGGTGTTGGTAATGCGGACCAGCTCCCCTGAGCGGTCCTCCAGGTCATAGTAGAAAAGGTCAAAATCATCAATGGGCAGGATACTGTCCAGTTTTTCACGCTTAAGCAAGGTGTCTTGCCGGTTCGATGCGAAAATGATCCCACGGCGGTTGTCGACTTCCACATAGGTGGCATCCAGGTCATCCCAAAAATCATCCGTAATGCGCTGGGTCTGCCGGGTATTGGTATAGTACAGGAAGATATCAGAATGGCCCCGGACAGTGGCTGAGAAGACAAGAGTGATCGGGTTGACGTAGGACATGCTGTAAACCCGCTGGTATTCTGTGGAAAGCGGCTCCTCCTTATATTTACCAGTCTTCACATTATAGATACGAAGGTAAGCAACATCCCGTTTTTCATAAAGAATTGCCAGTTCCTGACCGTTGGGGTTCCAGTCAATGATAGGATAATTGTAATCGGTAGCCTGGAAGGCGTTGCGGAAGCCTCCTTTAAAAATCCGTTCGGATGCTCCTGTGGCGATGTCGTGGAGATAAATCTGATGTTTACCAATCTCATTGATAACATACGCTACCTGACGACCATCGGCGCTGATTTTGGTGCGGGTGACGGGCAGATTACGTTTGTTTTTAATGGGCAGGGCTGTAGTGGATAAAGTGTCCCGGCGTTGCTCCTCAACGGAGAAACGGTTTTTATAGAAAACCGCCCAGTCCAACCCAACCCGCTCATAGGGCATGCCCAGAACGTAGAGGAAGCCGTTTTCGATGCTACGGTTGATCCGGGTGAGATAAAGCAGGTTGGATACCTGTGATTTGCCGTACTGTTGACCAATGAAATGCCAAAGAGAATGCCCGGCCAGCTTAGGGTCTCGCTCTGCAAGCAGTTCAAAACCCTCAAATTCATCGGACAGGACATAGTCCCGCAGTTGGTTGTCCATATCTGCATTCCATCGCTCACCAACGTAACCTACTAAACCTTCCTTAAACCAGACAGGAAGGTTCATCATCACTGCATTTTGAACAATTTCCTGAATGTTTGAGCCAAAAAGCATGGCATTCAAATAGACACTGGCAATCCCTTCACGGACTTGCTTGCGCAGGTTCCGGTGGTTGCCGTCGAAATAGACAAACACTTTATTGCCCACAATTTTAGTCTGCCCGGCGGAGTTGACGAAGGTATCCTCACTGCCAATATTGCTCTGTTTGACATCCGTCAGGTCCGTATAAACAATGATTTGTATCTTCTCATTAATACGGTGTTCAAGGACATTTTGTATTTCCTGAAAGTCATACTCCGCCAATTGTACTACGGCTTGCCCTATGTACCGCCCTTCTCCGTACCAGTAGGTGATGAAGTTGTCGCTCTCGTACTGTGACCATTCTGCGAAGTCATTGTGATACTGAACGCGGTTTTTTCCAAACTCCACCTGAGTACCCTGAGCAAGAAGGGCGGTGGCCGGCAATAGTAGACTGATCAGTGAAAGTAGGTACAAACGCATAGTGATGAGTATATTTGGGCACATCGGACGAAGCCAAGGCAGTAGTTTCAATATTAGTATGCTTTATTAAGACAGAACTACCGGGGTATCAGTTTACTTTGACCGGTTTTAATTTTGCCGTTTGGGTTACTTTATCGTTCTCTTTAGAACGAAAAATAGCAAACTTTCTTTTGCACTTATGACAGGCGTAGCGAGAATTGTTGGACACTTAGCGACGCGCGATCAATAACTGCCGGCTTTCTAGGAGTGCTTTTTCCTTTATCCAGCGTTGAGGAACCGCCGCCCTTAGCCCCACTAAGGGCGGGAATCCCGCAAATTTGCGGGACAGGCTCCTCGCCTTAGTTAAAGAAAAAATCACTACCCTATCCAAACACAAGACTTATTAAACGCGCGTCGCTTAGGGTGATTTACCTTAAGCCACACAATTTTAATTAACTTGTCCCAAAAAAATGGCGGAAGTACTCAAGCATACCTTTAACCCTTTTCAGGAGAATACTTATATCGTCTACGACGACACTAGCGAGTGCATCATTTTCGACCCTGGCTGTTTCTCAGATGAAGAGAAAGCTACGATCAAAAAGACCATAGAAAAGCACGATTTAAAGCCCGTTCGCCTCATCAATACCCATTGTCATATTGACCATGTCCTCGGCAATCAGTTCATCATGGATACCTACGGGCTGGAGCTGGAAATGCACAAAGGAGAAATTCCTGTATTGGAAGCAGCCCCGCAGTCAGCAATTATGTTTGGATTACCGGTGCCGCCCGGCGATTTTGCTGGAAAGCCCGGAAGGTTTATCGAAGCAGGAGAGGATATTACCTTTGGGAATACTACGCTCAAGTCATTGTTCACACCCGGGCATTCTCCTGCCAGCCTTTCTTTTTTCTGTGCCGCCGACCGGTTTCTGATTGCTGGGGATGTCCTGTTTTTTGGCAGTATCGGTCGTACCGACCTTTCCGGAGGTGATTTCGACACGTTGATCCGAAGTATTCAGTCGGAATTGTTCCCGCTCGGTGATGACGTTACGGTATATCCCGGACACGGACCAGAAACGAATATCGGCTACGAAAAGCAACATAACCCTTTTCTGTAGAACCAATTTTTCATCTATCGATTACGTTGATAAACTCTAAATGATCGTTAAGGCATAATACTTTTCTATGAACCGCATTTTCTCCTTCTCCTCTATACTGTTTGCGTTGGCGTTTTTGCTTACGCCAGGTGTTCTGGCGGCACAGTTTGACCGGCAGGATACGCTGCGTGGCTCCATAACGCCGGAGCGTGCCTGGTGGGACCTGACTTATTACCACCTAGATATTGAAGTGGACCCTGCCCGGCGTACTATCGAGGGCTTCAATACGGTGCAATACCGGGTAATTGAGCCGTCAAAACGTATGCAAATTGATCTGCAGCCACCAATGGAATTACAGATGGCCACCCAAAATGGACAGGAACTCCATTTCACCAGAGACGGCAATGTCTACTATATCCAAATGCCGGATGGTTTGTTGACCGGGCAGATATATGAAGTGGCGTTAAAGTACAGTGGGCAACCACGTGTGGCGGTACGGGCGCCCTGGGATGGTGGGTTGAGCTGGAAGGAGGACGGGAATGGCAATCCGTTTGTGGCAACTTCCTGTCAGGGAGAGGGCGCAAGCTTATGGTGGCCTTGCAAAGACCACATGTACGATGAGCCCGATAGTATGTTGATCAGCGTGACGGTACCAGATTCTCTCGTAGAGGTTTCGAATGGTGCGCTGCGAAGCGTAGAGGAGCATCAAAATGGCACGCACACGTACCACTGGTTCGTAGCCAACCCCATTAATAATTACGGGGTGAATGTCAATATTGGAGACTACGTACACTGGTCGGAGATATATAAAGGCGAGAAGGGCAAACTGGCTTGCAGTTATTACGTATTGCAGGATAATCTGGGAAAAGCCAAATCCCAGTTTAAGCAAGTGCCTATGATGCTGGAAGCCTTTGAGCATTGGTTTGGGCCTTACCCCTTTTACGAGGATGGTTTTAAACTGGTAGAAGTCCCGTATTTAGGTATGGAGCACCAAAGCTCCGTCACTTATGGCAATAAATACCAGAATGGTTATCTGGGTATGGACCTGAGTGGCTCCGGCTGGGGCTTGAAGTTTGACTTTATCATCATACATGAAGCCGGGCACGAATGGTTTGCCAATAATATTACATACAAGGATATAGCTGACATGTGGGTGCATGAAGGCTTTACAGCTTACTCGGAAAACCTTTACCTCGACTATCATTATGGCAAAGAGGCCAGCGCTGCCTATGTCACCGGCACCCGTAAAGCGATCATGAACGACCGTCCGGTTATTGGAGATTACGGTGTCAATCATGCCGGGTCTTCGGATATGTACTACAAAGGGGCCAATATGCTGCATACGATCCGTACACTGATTGGCGATGATGATAAATGGAGGGATATTCTCCGCGGTTTGAATAAGGACTTTTACCACCAAACGGTAACTACCCAACAAATAGAGCAGTATCTGATTGAGCACTCCGGGCTTGCCCTGCAGCCGGTTTTTGATCAGTACCTGCGTGATACCCGGATTCCGGTACTGGCCTGTAAATGGGAAAAAGGCCGCCTCTACTATCGGTGGGAGGAAACCGCAGAAGCGTTTGACATGCCCGTAATTTTATTGCACAACGGAGAACCGGTCCCCCTGGAGCCGACCACCAAATGGCAGGACATTGAACTGGAGCGGACAGAGCGCCTGGAAGTACAGCGTGACTACTACGTCAAGGTGCAAATCGGGAAGCAGTAACATTGCAATGTGCGTAAACCCTATAGGCAAATAGGTTTTAAAAATAGCCTCCGCAACAATCTGTTGCGGAGGCTATTTTTTATCTAAAGTATATTATTCCGATTTCGTATATCTGAAAAGTAGGATTTTGGGATTGTATTGATTTTTACAATACAAAAGTTTATTTTATTGATGTTTTGTTAAACATATTTGGTGTATACGCTGTATATTTGGCATTATATTTTGACCGGTTTTAATAATGGAGCGTTTTTTGTGCTGCTATGCAGCTGCATATTATGCTTTGTGTTTCAGACTACTGCATCGACTGATAAGCCAATTACATGTTGCCCGATTTTGCTAATTGTGTGCGCTACCTCACAAACTACTACGCGTAGCACAGTTATTTTTGTAAACCAGGGTGCAAACCAAAAAAAAATTTCAGTTGATGGAAGGCTCAAAAATAGTATTGGCGTTCATGCTGGTGTTTGTAATGGCAGTGTCACTACAGGCCCAGGAAAAAAAGACCACAGAAGAAACCGTTCCGGTAAAGGAGATGTGGCTCAAGAAAAAAGAGGATTTTAAATTCGATATTCGAATGATGGTACAGCTTTGGACGCTGTACACGATGGATCAGGAGGTTTACAATGCAGAAACCGGATCGTACGAAGGGGTTGATGACCGCTTCAATACCAATCTACGCCGTGCCCGGCTGATTATGCGTGGGCAGCCTTACCCAAGACTTAAATACTCGCTGGTCATGTTTTATGATCTGGCCGGGCGTGATCTGCTTAGTGCGAGCGTGGGGGGTAACAACCCTGCACAGCCTAATTTTGGGGTTTGGGATGGTTTTTTCCAGTATCAGCTTAGTAAAGGTAGTCAGTCTGCATGGCTAACCGGTGGTTGGTTCCGCCCGCAAATGCAACGGGAGAGTATTACCTCTGGCTGGTCAGTCAACTCGTTCGAAAAATCAATGTCTCAAAACTACCTGCGCCGGCACTTGGTGGGCACCGGGCCTGGCCGTGCGGCTGGCCTGAATATTGGTGGTTTGATACAAGGGGAGAAAATAGGGCTCAACTACAACTTGGGCGTTTTCAACCCACTAACCACAAGCCCGCTGGGCCGTACCGTAGGGCAGGAGTTTGCCCCGCTCATTGCCGGCCGCGCTGTGCTTTATCTCGGCGACCCGGAGCTGACCAAGTATAAAATTGGCTACGAAACGAACTTCTACAACAAGCGTAAAGGTGTTTCCCTGGACTTCAATGCTTCTTATCAGGGGCAGACCGATTTATTCGAGGAGTCGATTGCTTTTGGTCCGGGTATGCTGCTCAACTGGGGGCCGCTTAACCTGGACGGAGAGTGGATGTTTATGACACGTTCCGGCGCCCGGACAACAGGCGAGGGCGCTTTAAGGTCCTTTGACTATAGCTCTAATACCGGCCACGTGCGCGTCGGGTACAATATTACGGTTGGAAAGTATATGCTTGAACCCGTATTTATGGTGATGCAATTTAATGGAGGTGAGGCTGCTGTAGAGCAACTGGATGCCTCGGCTGTTGGCTCCTTCTCGGGTTCAGAGCAGACTTATGACGCGGGTGTCAACTTTTACCTGGACCGCCGCAACCTTAAGCTGATGCTTCACTATACCTGGCGGGATGGCGACCCTGGTGCCGCTGGAGATGGCGCACGGGTGAATCAATTTTTTAGCCAAGGCGGTATCGGAGCGATCCGCCGTGGTAACTGGCTGGGACTGGGCTTACATGCCATTTTCTAAACCTTAACCAATGACTATCATGAAATTGTCACGTTTGCATTATTCCGGTCTGGTATGGCTAGGCTTTATACTTGTTTTTTTTGTATCTTCCTGTCAATCCGATAACCAAACTGAAAAATCACAGGAATCAGCCACTGCTGCTGTTGAAAAAGCAGACGAGTCTCTGAAGTCCTCTGTCCAAGCCAGCTATCTGATCGAAACAGCAGGTGTCAAAAAGCTTTATGATGAAGGTAAAGCCTTCAAAGTCATTGAAATAAGTAAAGGGGAGAAATTTAGCACTGGGCATTTGCCCGGCGCAGTCAACTTTTGGCGCCCGGATTACGAAGGGCAGGACTATGATTATGGAGGTATGCGAGCCTCACCCGATGAAATGGCTGCGCTTTTGGGCAGCCACGGCATTAGCCCCGACGACTTTCTGGTGATATACGATACGAAAGGAAGTGTAGATGCCATTCGCTTCATGTGGATACTAGACCTGTATGGTCACGAAAATATGGCTGTTATGAATGGTGGTAAGGCTGCGTGGAAAGCAGATGGTTTGGAATTGACTACTGACGCAACGGCTACTGAGCCGGTACTTTATGCCTTTAGTGAAACTCCGGACTATACCCGGTTGGCGAATATAGAAGATATTATTGCAGCCATGGCCGATACCAATTATATCCTATTGGACACAAGGGAGCCGGAAGAGTATCAGGGCGTGCCTTATGTTAGTAAGGGGGTATGTTACCCATACAAGAAGGGGGCATTTACCTACGGCCGCATACCTGGATCCGTTCACTTAAACTGGTCGGATGCAGTGGACCTTAACGGAGACCACCGATTCAAATCGCTAAAAGATTTGAAGTTCAATTTTAAACAGGCAGGTATCACGCCCGATAAGAAAATCATTGCGTATTGTCAGTCTGGCGTGCGTTCTGCGCATACTACTTACGTACTTACAGAGATTCTGGGCTATAAGGATGTCCGCAATTACGACGGTTCCTGGATTGAATGGAGCCACAATTATATCAATAGCAAGGGTGTGGCTATTGAGCGTGACATCGACGATGACGAGCATAAAAAGCGGCTGGCAGAGCTTGAAGCGGATTTGAAATCGGCTTCAAAGTAAAAGCCTGGCTTTAGCCGTTGCTCAGCACAGTTTTGGAGTAATCTTTACGTTGTAAATTACCTCCAAGCATGTTTTTAGACAAGTTCATTAACAAATACCCAAGTTAAAAAGCCATGAGACTTAAACTCTGCATTATTAATACAGTTGTACAATGAAAAACCGCAAGAAGAAAGTAGGTCTGCACGAGCTTTATGCTAAAGACCCCATCAAAGCAGACCAGTTGCTCTGGGGTCGGGAGTCTGATCCGGAAACCCGGCGGGGGTTCCTTCGCAAAGGGGCATTACTTGCTATTGGCGCAGCACTCGGAGCGCCAATGGTATACGGTAAGCACTTCCCTGCTGGTATGATCCCGGCTGGGCTCGCACATGAGCAGGCGCCCTTCCAAATACCGGGCAAGCACCCTGATCTGATCGTGCTGAACGACCGCCCGCTAAACGTAGAAACGCCTGCACACCTGCTTGATGATAAATTAACACCGGCTGATAAGTTCTTTATTCGCAACAACGGCATTCCGCCCGAAGAAGTGGATATCGATGTTAATACCTGGACCCTAACGATTCAGGGAGAGTCGGTGAAGCAAACGAAAACGTACACCATTCAGGAATTGAAAGACAAATTTGAGCATCACTCCTACGAACTGACACTGGAATGTGGAGGTAATGGACGCTCCGAGTTCAATCCACCCGCTAAGGGGAATCAGTGGGGTATTGGTGCAGTAGCTTGCGCCTCCTGGACAGGCGTTCGGCTCAGAGATGTCCTTAATGACGTAGGCATCAAAAGTGATGCGGTGTATATCGGCTACGAGGGCAAAGACCGTCATGTTAGCGGTAACCCTGAAAAGAAGCCGATTTCCCGTGGCGTACCTATGGAAAAAGCCATGCAGGAGGAGAGTCTGATTGCCTGGGCGATGAATGGTCAGGATATTCCGTATCAAAACGGATATCCGCTCCGGTTGATGTTCGGTGGTTGGCCAGCATCTACTTCCGGTAAGTGGCTGTCTACCATTCTGGTACGCAACAAGGTGCATGATGGGTCAAAGATGGAAGCCCCTTCCTACCGTGTGCCTTGCAAGCCGGTAGCACCGGGTACAAAAGTAGAAGCTGAAGACATGTGCATCATTGAGAGTATGCCGGTGAAGTCGCTCATTTCTTATCCGAAAACAGGTGCTTCGCTTAGACTGGGGCAACAGTTACCGATTCGGGGGCACGCATGGGCCGGCGAACTTAGCGTGGAAAAGATGGAGTTCTCTATCGACTTCGGTGCCACCTGGCAGCCCGCTAACCTTAAGCCCCAGGCCAATCGACTGGCGTGGCAACACTTCGATGCAAAGGTTGACTTCCCTGAAAAGGGCTATTTTGAAGTATGGGCACGTGCAACTGACAGCCGCGGAAAGGCACAGCCTATGATTTTGCCCGGCTGGAACCCCAAAGGCTACCTCAACAACGCTTGTCATAGAATCGCCGTAAAAGTAATCTGATATTATGCTGCATTTACCTGATCATTTGAATGAAAAACAAAAACAAGCCTACCGTAAACAGTGGCTGGGTACCATTAGCCTTATTGTGCAAACGGTATCTGCCATCTTTTTTGCGGTGGTCGGCTTGTTTGTATTCGCCTTGTTCCAGCCTTCCCTCAGCGGGTGGTTTGATAACCCAGAGCCTGTACCCATGGAGGAAATACAGCGCCGAATTGCTGAGAAGGAAGCAGATCTGGACCGGGTAGAAAACGGTATCCATCTGGAAACCGGATTCATCGCTGCCGAGGGCTGGGAGACAGTCCGGGCAACCTGTACAGCATGCCACTCTGCTAAATTGGTGACTCAAAACAAAGCCACCCGTGAAGGTTGGAAAAATATGATCGTATGGATGCAGGAAACTCAGGGACTTTGGGATCTGGGCGACCAGGAAAAATCCATACTGGACTATCTGGCTACCAACTATGCTCCCGAAGAGTCAAGCCGGCGTGCTAATCTGGACGTCAAATCCATCGAGTGGTACCTCCTTGAATTGTAAAGTAAACTATACATTTAAATCAACTTATTGTCATGAAGTATTGGGATATATTCGTTGAAGGCTACAAGGGCTATGCGAGCTACCTTTGGCATGAAATCACCCACCCGGGGTGGCAGAATTACTTTTATTGGCTGCTCATTGTGTCGGCATTCTTCTTTTTACTGGAAGTCGTAACGCCCTGGCGGAAGGATCAGTCTAAATTCAGGAAAGACTTTTGGCTGGACTTTTTCTATATGTTTTTCAATTTCTTCCTGTTTTCGCTCATTATTTATAATGCAGCATCGGATGTGATCGTCAATTTATTCAACGACGGAATCAAGGCGATTAGCGGTGGGTTCGACCTGCAGGCGAATAACCCTCTGAATGGCTCATCGATGTGGCTCATCCTGTTGGTTGGCTTTTTGGTGCGCGATTTTGTGCAGTGGTGGGTACATCGCCTGCTGCACCGTAGTGACACCCTCTGGGAGTTCCACAAGGTACACCACTCCGTACAGCAGATGGGTTTTGCGGCGCACCTTCGGTACCACTGGATGGAGAATATCGTGTATCGTACACTCGAGTACATCCCGCTGGCCCTGCTGGGTATCGGGCTGTATGACTTCTTCATTATTCACATCTTTACCTTGGCGATTGGGCATTACAACCATTCCAATATTACGGTACCTGGTTATGTAACCGGCGGGGTACTTGGTGCTTTGGTTGGCCTAATCATTGCGACTGGCGGTTTTGATGTTAATTTGCTACAGGATCCTTCGCTGGCTGCACAGCTCGGTACAGTTGCTGCAAGCATTGCTATCGGAGCGTTCGCACTGGGTCCGATTATGAAGAAGGTGTTCAATAGTCCGGAAATGCATATCTGGCATCATTCATATGATTTGCCAGAAGAGCACCGCTATGGGGTTAATTTCGGTATTTCACTGGCGTGCTGGGATTACCTTTTTGGTACTGCTTATATTCCGTTCAATGGCCGCGATATCCGGTTGGGTTTTCCTGGTGTGGAGGAATTTCCGGAAGATTTTGTCCATCAGAACCTCCACGGTTTTGGCAACGTCCATGAAGAGGTACGGGTAGCAGAAAAAGACCAGCCGGCTACGCCTGCCAAGTAAAGTTCCAACACGCGCTAAAATAAAACACCCGGAGACAGATTCGTTCTGTTTCCGGGCGTTTTATTTGGGGTTATACAAAGCTTCTTATTTGTAATCGGAACCACAGCTGGGCAGTTCTATAGCTTGACGCAATGACATGCCATCAGATAAGCGGGTAATAAATACGGTAGCGGAATTGCCGCAGACACAGGCTGGTGAGTAGCTGTTATGGCCTCCGTGGTTGCCATCAATTGACCACTTGAAAGCATAAGCTTCTGGGCGGTCAATGTTGACGCTCAGACTGACGCCTTCAAGGGTGCAGTAGTTTTTTTCGATCTCAAAGTTGAAGGCCGCTTCCTGGACATAAGCTTTGTCTTTTAGAGCATGTTCTGCCTCAGCAACGTTGGCGTAAACCGTAGTAGCAGGTGTTGGAGCAGGCGTAAAAGACTCCTTCTCACAGGAGGTCATCAGGCTAAGTGCGAGGAAAAAAACGGAACCTACGATTAAACGGCTGGAAGTGATCAGGTAATTCATCATGATTAAGTTGTTTTAGATGTTTTTTTTGACTGTACACTCCATTTATTTAGCCATGGGCAGAAAGGATACCCTTTGGTGAGACTTTTTATCTTTGCAAGGCTTCAAGGCCAGCTCTGAGCCGCACTGCTCATGCTTTTATTCATTAGTAAACCAAAACAAACCACAGAATGAAAAATTTGACAATACTACTGTTTGGACTTGCCTTTCTATTTGGCTGTTCTCAGGCACCAACGAGTAAAACAGATGAGACTACCACCGACACTAAGGGCATCAACTACGAGGAATACCTTGATTATTCAGGCATGGAGGACAAAATCAGCGGCGGGGCACGGCGCATCACTATCAATACGCCTTCGGGAGACTTCCAGGTCTGGACGAAGCGTGTTGGGAATAACCCGACCAAGAAAGTACTACTATTGCACGGTGGCCCTGGCGCGACCCATGAATACTTTGAGGTTTTTGATAGCTACTTCCCCAAAGAAGGCATCGAATACTATTACTATGATCAATTAGGCTCCCACTTCAGTGATCAGCCCACCGACACTTCACTGTGGAATATCCCGCGCTTTGTGGAAGAGGTGGAGCAAGTGCGTCAGGCGCTGGGCCTGAATAAAGACAACTTTTACATCCTCGGGCATAGCTGGGGCGGTATCCTGGGTATTGAGTACGCCTTAAAGTATCAGGAAAACCTCAAAGGGTTGATCATCTCCAATATGATGTCTTCCATTCCGGCATATATGAAGTACGCAGAGGAGGAACTGGCACCGGGCTTACCGGTAGATGCCCTGGCGGAAATCCGTGAGCTGGAAGCCGCTGGTAAGTACACGGACGAGCGCTACCTGGAGCTGGTGGAGACGCATTACTACCCCAAGCATGTCCTGCGCATGCCGTTGGCTGAGTGGCCGGACCCCGTGATCCGCGCGCTAACCAATATCAATTACGGCATTTACCTCATGATGCAGGGGCCAAGCGAGTTTGGCGTGGTGGGCGATGCGACCCTCAAGGAATGGGACCGAACCGAAGACCTGGCAAAAATTACCGTACCCACTCTGACAATTGGTGCTGAATATGATACTATGGATCCTGCATTTATGGAAATAATGGCGGGGAAACTACCAAATGGACAATACCACTATTGCCCGGAGGGTGCCCACTGGGCTATGTATGATGATGCCGATAACTACTTCAAAGGCGTGATTGACTTCGTGAATGAGGTTGATGCCGCCGAATAAATAGCGTAGATTTAGGGGGTGGATAGTTTACTTTCACCCCCTAAATGCATCTGCTGTGAAAACGATCTCCTTCCCTTTTGTACTCCTCCTCTTTCTGAGCACTCTTTCTGCGCAGTCTGAGCAAACCGTTGATTCTGAAATTGAACATGTAACCGTGTACCGGCAGGGCGCGCAGGTCACCCGTACTGCCACGGTCGATTTGTCGGCGGGCGAAACCCATCTGTTCTTTAAAGGTCTGCCTTTTCAACTGCAGGAAGAGAGTGTGCAGTTGAAAATCGGTAAAACAGTTACGGTAGTCTCTATTGCTCAGGAGGTCAATTACCTGAATGAGGGTGCCACGGATAGCCTTACGGCAATGCTTAAGGAGCAGCAACTGGCATTGAATGACAGCCTGCAGGCCCTGGGCAACCAGTCAAAAGTATATGACCGAGAGCGCGAACTGCTCCTTGCCAACCAATCTTTGGGGGGCAATGACGGCGTATCCGTGGAGGAGCTGGAAAGGGCCGCAGAGTTATTCCGTACCCGTCTTCTGGATATAGAAATGCACCTACAGCGTATCAGGCAGCAGTCTGTTACCTACAAAAAGAGCATGATTCGTTTATCGAATCAATTGCTGGAACTCAATGTTAAAAATGAAGCCGACCCGGAGGTCATAATCAAAGTGGTGGTCAGTGTGCCGGTTGCTGCACGGACAGAATTGGAACTTCAGTACGTTGTACCAAAGGCCGGCTGGGAGCCTTTTTACAACATCCGGGTCGCTGGCACGCAGTCCCCGCTAACGCTCGACTACAAGGCAAAGGTCTATCAGGATGCAGGAGAAGACTGGCCCAATACCCGGCTGACGCTATCTACAGGGAACCCTACGGTAAGTAATATAAAGCCTGGGCTGAGTCCTTACTATCTCACCTTTAACAACTACTATGCGCCCCCTGCCCGGCAGCCCACCGCAACCCGCAGCCGCAGTCAGCGGGTCACCGGGACGGTATTAGACCAGGAGACGGGCGAACCATTGATTGGTGCAACGGTGCAGGTGGCGGGCACCGCTATCGGAGCTGTTACAGATATGGAGGGGCGATTTGAACTGGAAGTACCCCCTGGACAATCCACTTTGCTGGTTTCTTATGTGGGGTATGCCAATCAGCAGGTGCAGGTGCAGGGGAGTACCGTTAATGTACGCCTTAGTAGTGGTGCAGGCATGTTGCTGGATGAAGTGATTGTTACCGGCAGGGCACAGGGGCTAATGAATAAGAGATCCCGCCCTAAACCCGAAAAGCCTGCCCCGGTCCCCATCGCCATCGAAAAACGGACCACCAGCACAGAATTCGAAATTGAAATTCCTTACACCATTCCGGCAGACAATCAGCCCTACGATGTACACATGGCCACTTACGAAGTCCCGGCGGATTACCACTATGCCCTTGTACCTAAGTTGTCGAGTGAGGCCTACCTGGTTGCTGAAATCACCGATTGGTCGCAGTACAGCCTGCTCAATGGGGCAGCCAACCTCTTCTTTAAGGGTACTTACCAGGGCGATACCTATCTGGACATGGCCGCATTTGAAGATACCCTCTCGCTGTCTGTGGGGCGGGACGAAGACATCATCGTCAAGCGGGAACGGGTGCGGGACAAATCAAGCACAAGCTTCCTGGGCAGCAATAAAACGGTGGAGCGCAGCTGGAAGACCACCATCCGAAATACCAACGGTTACCCGGTATCCCTGCGGGTGGAAGACCAGTACCCTATTCCTAAAGATGACGACATCAAGGTTATATCATTAGGGCACGATGGCGGTAAACTGGAAGAAGCAACCGGGACGGTCACCTGGTCATTTACCCTGCCGGCCGGCGAAACGGCTGAGCGGACACTCAAGTACGCAGTCCGCTATCCGAAGAAGAAGCGGTTGGTGGTGGATTGATGAGCTTAGTTCTAATCACTTATATAGCTAAGTAACTCCTCAAGTTCTTTGTCTGAAATATTTGCCTTATCAGATTTATCGTAAACGGAAGGAGGTATACAGATTGTTCAAGCACAGCTACAAAAGTGATAACTCTGGCACCACCGGACTTACCTTTACCTTTTGATTTAATCGCCAAACGGATTTTGTAACAATTTTCCGCGATTAATGTGCCGATTTTGGGATGCTCGCTTAATTCTCTTATCAATTGAGCCAGGTCAGTTTTTAGGGAGGGATACTTCTTGGCTAGCTTTTTCGCCTGACGTTCAAATACCGAAAGGGTTAATATTTCATAGCTCGTTTATGAAAGATTGAGCAGAGTTAGCGGACTTTTTACCGCCCCTAATATACTTCAACTCCGATACAGCAGCTTTCAGGTCATGTATGAGCATTACCTTTTCTTCACTTAGGGGTTCAGTGCGTACGTAGCTAAGCCCTTTTAATACTTCTAATAGGTGTAACGCTTTATCGTCATCAATATCAAGTAGTAGTTTCATCGTATCAAACTTAGTAAATAAACGAGTTTAAGAAACTTTAAAACTAAGACAAAATACCAAAAGCTTTAGTTCCCTACTTCCCCACCAAAAAGATTGCCGGTCGCTTATGCAAGTCCGGCACCTGTGTTTTACGCCACTGCGCTACCGTTAGCGTGCGCACATACTCGGTCGGTAAGGTAAGGTCTGCAGCAATGCAGAACAGCATGTCGGGGGAAAGCGTATTAATAGCCGCCTCGATCAGTCCCCGGTTGCGGTAGGGGGTCTCAATGAAAATCTGCGTTTGGTCGTGCTTGAACACCCGCTGCTCCAGAAACTTTAGCTCTTTTTGCAGCTCCGGCTTTTTGGCCGGCAGGTAGCCGTGGAAGCAGAAGTTCTGCCCGTTCATTCCGGAAGCCATCAGTCCGAGTAAAATGGAAGAAGGCCCTACGAGCGGCACCACTTCAATGCCCCGCTGATGCGCCGTTTGTACCACAATAGCGCCGGGATCAGCCACGCCCGGGCAGCCGGCTTCGGAGAGCAGCCCAATATCTTTGCCCTGTTCGGCATCCGCCAGAAAGCGTTGTCGCTCTTCCGCCGGTGTATGCTTGGTAATCTCGTAAAAAGTCAGCTCGCTAAAGGGCTTTACCGGACCCGTTTCTTTGATGAAGCGCCGCGCGGTCTTCGCGCGCTCGGCAATAAAGATATCCAGCCGGTGCAGAATATCGATGACGTGTTGTGGCAGAGTATGCACCGCACCTTCTCCAAGCGGGGCAGGAATGAGATAGAGTTTTCCTTTGTTCGGCATGGCAACGCTAAAGTTGTTACTTTTGTAGAAATCCAAATTTCAAAAGTAGCGATAATGCCGCAGCCTGAGAAATACCTATCGGTTTCTGATTACCTTGCCGCTGAGGAGCGATCACGGGTCAAGCAGGAATACCATAATGGCATTCTGGTGGATATGGCTGGTGGGTCAATCGATCATAATCGCATTGTGGGTAATATGTACTTTGAATTGCGGAACCGTGTAAAAGATTCCTGTACGGTTTTTAATAGCGATCAAAAGGTATACCTCGATGCAGTTAATCACTTTGTGTATCCTGATGTGAGTGTAGTTTGCGGGGAGCTGGCATCCCAAAATCAAGCGATTTTAAACCCTATACTGATCGTGGAAGTGCTTTCGGATGGGACTTCTGCTTATGACCGGGGCGCAAAATTTAGAAAGTACCGGACCCTTCCTGCTTTCCAGGAATACCTGCTCATCGATCAGGACCAACCCGTTGTTGATGCGCTTTTTCGCGAAAGCAAAGACTATTGGCGTATGCAGACGATCATAGGGCTGGACAGGGACGTTCCGGTACACAGCCTGGGCATTCGCATTCCCATGCGGGCAATTTATAGTGGCTTAAATAGCTTAATGGAACCCCAAATTCCATTCGACTTATGAGTGATACTTCCTATACCATAAAATTACCTCAGTTTGAGGGGCCCTTCGACCTGCTGCTTTTCTTCATAGAGCGGGATGAACTGGACATTAATGATATTCCTATTGCCACAATTACAGATGACTTCCTGGTCTACATCCGGCAGATGGAAGAAATGAATATCGACCTGGCCAGTGAGTTTATCCTTGTGGCAGCTACCCTGTGCCGTATTAAGGCCAAAATGCTCATCCCCCGTAAGCCGCTGGATGAAGAGGGCAATGAAATTGACCCCCGGGAAGAGCTGATACAGCGTCTCATTGAGTACAAACGGGTCAAAAGTGTACTGGAAGAGATGCGACAGTTGGAAGCCCGCCGGGCTAAACAGTCTTACCGGGGCAACGTCACAAAAGAACTTCACAGCATTGCGACCAAAGCTCTGGTTGATGCCGAGCTGGAGTCAGTTACCCTGTTCAAACTGCTGCGTGCCTTTGAGCGGGTGGTGGAGCGCTTTGAGTATGCCCACCCCAAGTCGGTACACCAGATTGTCCAGTTCAGCTATACCGTTGAAGATCAGCAAGCGCATATTTTTTCCCAAATCGAGGGCGGGCGGCGCGCCACCTTCACCGACGTTTTCAGTGCGTGCCGTAACCGGATTCACGCAATCATCACTTTTTTGGCCCTGCTGGAATTGCTCAACCTGCAGGAGCTCCGAATCACGGTCGGATTGGGCTATAACAACTTCTGGGTAGAAGAATATCAGTCATCAGAAGAGGAAGACTTTGATCAAAGCCTTTGATAAAGCCTGTTCGAACATCAATCGTGCTTCCTGCGCTTTAGAAATGTATTTTATAACTTAAAAGTGAATTGGAAACTGTTCAATCGAGATCGTAAGCAAGAACGCATGGATAAGAAGTTGCAGGATACGACCACCCGGCCAAAGTCGATGGAGCGCATTGTGAAGGAGCAAATTGAAGAAAGTATGGAGGAATACCGCCGGAGTAATAAGGCGCTGTTTTTCTCTGCTCTTACAGCGGGTTTGGATTTAGGGTTTAGCTTGCTGGTTATTGGGGTGTTATATACGATGTTCAGCGACAAGCTCTCTGTGGAAGTAATGCAGGTCGTGCTTGCTTTGGCATATCCTATTGGGTTTATTTTTGTGATTCTGGGTCGTTCTGCGCTATTTACGGAGCATACGACTTTAGCGGTATTACCAGTGCTTAATGGGCGGAAATCCCTCAAAGACCTCAGCCGCATATGGGGCATTATATACGTAGGAAATCTCATCGGGGGGTATATTATTGGGGCAGCTATTGCCTATATCGGTCCAAGGCTGGGATTGGTTACTTACAGTGCATTGGAAGAGATTGCGGAGCATTTGATTGATTACTCTGCGCCCTTAATTTTGGTAAGTGCTATCCTTGCCGGCTGGCTGATGGGGCTGGTTTCCTGGCTGGCAACTTCCTCAAAAGAAACCATCGCCCGTATTGTTATTGTGATTATAGTGACTTCCGTGATCGGACTTTGTGGTCTCCACCACAGTATTGTAGGTTCCACAGAGGTATTTGCAGGTATGCTCTCCTCCGATGAAATTGGCATTTCAGATTACCTCGTAACGCAGTTTTGGTCTACCCTCGGTAATATTATAGGAGGCGTCTTCTTTGTCTCTATCCTTAAATATCAGATTACACAAGATTAAGTTCTATAGTTCTCCAAGGCAGGATTTGTGCAAAGTTGACACAGGTGTTTTTTTCGCTCGCAAGGCGAAAAACGCAGGCATAGCCTCAGCTACGGCGAGGCTTTTCAACGCAGCGAGCGGGAAAAAGAGC